>CEOI01008977.1_pt1 | contig 11348 bp, 6 predicted proteins | sample 530351 | NCBI WGS metagenome assembly CEOI01 (sample SAMEA2619962, study PRJEB7988) | marine metagenome | biome: marine biome (ENVO:00000447); feature: deep chlorophyll maximum layer (ENVO:xxxxxxxx); material: "saline water (ENVO:00002010), including plankton (ENVO:xxxxxxxx)" | depth 17 m | reverse complement strand
TGTCCTAGAGCCTCCTCTTCAACCCAGACAAAGGTAGTCTATAGGATTTTCAGAGACTTGTCAAGTCTTCTTCAATTACTTACTTCCATAAGAGTTATCCAAGATTGTGGATTAACAATTTGGACACCAGGGACTGGATCAACATAATTTGAATATACAGTACCATCACTACCATAACAACTAATTTCGGTTGAATATGTTATGCTCTGTCCCAATGTATATGATGGAGTATCCATATATTCTACCCTAGATCTACCATAATAATTCTCGGTATGAGTTGTTGTTGTATTAAAAATACCAAAATCATATGGACCACCAGTATTAGTTACTGGTGTGTAAACAGCAGTGTTACCTCTCATTATTCTTATACCATGAAGTGCATATTGATTACTTTGCTGACCAGCATGATATATTGAATGTTCAAATGCAACTACTATTTTACTATTAGCTAATCTTGGTGTAATAGATCCTGTAAGACCTGTTGGTTGATAGTTAGTTGTAGTGGTGCTTGCCATTCCAGTGTGAACAAAACGAAGATATTGAACAATTGATCCACTGGTAGTGGAACCAGCTCCAACGGAAACTGAACCATCAGCCATCAAGAATTGTGATGATGTGCCACCAGACTTTACAAATGATCCAGCAGTTGCAATGCCACCAACATTTATTTGTCCATTTCCAGGGTTCCCATCACCAATAAGTAAAGTAACATCACTATCTCTAAATCTAATACCAGTATCTCTGTATATTGTGGTTGCAGTTCCAGGACTATGCCAAGTAGGAACCATGCATATTGAGTTTCCCGATCCACTTGGGTCAGAAATTTCCGAATTTCCCTTGACTATGGTAGCACTTGATGTAGATGCTATTCCAACTATGCTACCGGTAACAGTTAAATCTCCACCAATAGTGGCATCCGTGCTAATAGCAACGTTAATAGCATTAATGTTTACATTATTTGGACTCTCTATGGTTGGTGTTCCGGAAGAACTAATTAAATCTACGTTCTTTACACCAAAACTTTTATCTGCCATATCAGCTTTTTTATATATTTATGATTGTTTGAATGAAATACCAGAAATGGTAACCCCAGTCATCTTTGGAATTGTATTATTGGCATAAGGATTATATAATACTCTAAGGGGAGATGATTTCATACTATAGGAGTTTCCCCAATAGTTAGTGTCGGTTCTGGTATTACTTGTATATGGATCATATAAATCACTACTAGACAATGTTACAGATCCTTTTGATAATAACCATTTTCTTACATCTTTTCTAGTGGCAGTTGGATTTGACTCTAGATGTTGTGCAATGACACCACTTACGTTAGGTGTTGCCATGCTTGTTCCAGATAGATATTGATTGTAAAATGAAGTATCTCTAGGATCATCATATCCACTACTATATGGACTTAGAACTGTTGAACCTGCTGCCCAGACATCAATGTTTGGTCCACGATCACTAAAAGATGAAGTTCTTTCTTGTGAACCAGATTGTCTCGAGCTATCTAATGAAGCAACCTTAATCACAGCATCATCCTCTCCCTCTTTTGTAATAGCTGGCGTTCCCGAACGATTATAATAATCGTCATATCCAGAACTATAATAGAAAGTGCCTGAAGTAAATTCATTATCATGATCTGTACCACCCTTAACTTCTTGTTTTCCGTTTGAATTTCCGGCAGCGCAAACTAAAACTACATTCTGACAATCAGCATCGTTTACCAATTCGTCTGCCGTAGTTTGTCCGGTTGTTTTTCTACTTGTAAATTGATAGTAGACAGTTATAATTGGTTCCAAATAATAAACAGCAGGAACTACGTTTGTTGCTGCCTGAATTTCAGTTCTAGTATATGAAGTTCCTCTAAATGTTGCATTAAATGTTAAATCGTTTCGAACAAATTGACGATGACCCCAACTACAGTTCACAACTGTGGGATTTTTAAGTCCAGTTTCAGGATTGACTGGTTTATTTTTATGCCAAACTTTGATATAATCAAATCCGTCAGACGGTTCAGACCATCCAACATCTGATCTATCAACACAAGCAATTGTCCAAATATTTGCTTCAAAGGCAGCACCAAATTGATTTCCGGCAGCAGTTCCGGCAACATGACTTCCGTGCCATGAACCATTAAAAGAACTGGATGATAATACATTCGCTTCTGTATAATTTGATAATGATCCACTGCCAGGTGCAACAAGACCTTCACTTGCCCAGTTGATGCCATATTCCTCTGCACCATGTATTAAAATATCTCTTACTCTTGTGTCTGCTTTTTGACTAAATGCTGATACACCTGGTTTTAAAAAATCTGGATGATCCCAACGGACACCAGTATCCATAATTACAACATCAACATTTTTTCCTGTTAATGAGTATTGACAATCAGCATCTATTGTGGTGCTAGATCCAAAATTATTTGTAGTGGATTGATGTCGATATAATCCCCATTGGGTGAATGTTAGACCTACACCTGGATTACCACTGGTTCTTCTGTTAGTAATTGCCTGTCTAAATCTATCCGTATCAGTATGTTTATCAAATTCTTCATCATATTTTCTTTGTTCCAACAAAGTAGGATTGTGCATTGAAGACTTCTCGACCCATTCCACTTTCGAATGTTGTCTTAATACTTCTGCTTCATTAATAGACATTTCATAAACAGACCTTTTAGAAGAACACTGCATCTCACTAATACAGGTTATTCTTCTATTAGGAATACCATCTATCTCGTTCTCATTAATAATATAATTGTGAATCTCTTCCCAATCGGAGGGATTTTTTATACAAACAGTAAATGCTTGTGGTGTATCGGAAGAGATGTCATCAAAGACAAGAACTCTTCCAGATTCAGAAAGTTCGGTTCTCATATTACCTCATTGTTTGTCTGGTGATCTTGTAAGTGGTTGTTCCAGTTACACCAGTTTCTGGTGTTGCTTGTAGAAGAAGATCTCCTCCACTGATTGTTGCACTCATTGAAACAAGTAATCCACTCTTGTGCATGATTCCATATTCTTGTGAATATGCGGTTGATCCATCTTGCATCACAAGAACTTTCTGTGTTTGCATGTTGCTACCGTTCTCAATGTGAATTGTGTATTCGACAGTCTTAATTGCGTTATTAGAAACTCCAGTGATTGTATCAATTGTTTGTGCGACTCCTCCAGAAGCACTCCAAGAACCTTCACTGATCACATCCCCAAGAATGACGATCTTACCCAACATACCACTGTGACTGGTGCATTGATAATATAGAACATCTGGAGTATCAAATTGAACATTCCAATCAATATTTCCGGATGATGCTCCATTGTTAGTGATTCCATCACTATATGCATTTCCTCCACTGTTATATCTGATTTGGAAAGGATGGGATCCGCCAGAATTATTTGTAAATCTATATTGTTGTCCTCTTAACAGATAAAGTGTTGGATCATTTTCGGCACCAGTTAAACCTGGACCAGTAAACGTATAATCACTAGATCCATTAGCACCTAATACCCATGTGGAGACGAATTCACTTCCACCACCGGATCCACCACCACCATTAATTGTAATGGTTTTAATTGCTCCAGTTCCTGATGCTGTTACTCCAGCACCTACAAAATTAAATGTCGTAGCAGCAGTAGATAATGAACTACCTTCATCCTGAACAGTAATTCCTCCACCATTAGATGCTGACGTAATTCTACCTTGAGCATCAACAACTATATTTGCATTGGTATAACTACCTGCACTTACAGAAGTATTTGCCAATTTATCAGCATTAACTGCATCATCGGCAATCATTGCTGTTTGAACCTGAACTTCGGAAATATTTCCGGCAGTAGTTCCACCTAAAACACGATTGCCAGTGGAAAGTTCCTGCATTTTATCATAAGTTACAGCCTCAGAGTTAATGGTCCAAGTGCCACCAGAGTTTGATACTGTTATATCACCTTTATTTCCATCGGTAATTCCAATACCAGAACTAGTGGAAACTGAACCATCAGCCATCAAGTATTGTGATGATGTGCCACCAGACTTCACAAATGATGTTGCAGTGATAATACCAGATACATTTACACCACCAACAATATCAAGTTTTGCTGTTGGACTAGTGGACCCGATTCCAACATCACCACTATTATAATAAATGCTTTGACTGTCTCCTGATGACCATAAGGAGGAACCTCCACCAGAACCACCGGAACCACTAGTCGTATATGAAACACTTATTGATCCGGCGTCAAAATGGTTACTACCAGAAGATTTTATTCTTAATTTATTTACCGTCCCACTTACTGAAGATAAAGAACCATAGGTTTGATTTCCTCCTTCACTTGATGAAGGACTAATTGCAAATTGACCCGTTTGAACGTAAGAAGTGTCCGATGCTTTTTTAATAAGCATTGATCCACTTCTGACATGACTTGCATTATCAGACCGAAGTATAAAACTACTAGTAGAATTTCTTTTATCAGCACCACCTTCATTTTGTGATAAAGAATCATAGTTAGATACAATATAACCACTAGCAGTTCCTAATTGTATCTCAAAGTCGTCAGTTCCACTTAAGGATGCTCCCTCAAACATTACTGTAATTTCTAGTGCATCTGAGGGAATGTTACTAAATTCTACTGATGTTGATTGTGCTGCTGGATCAATAGTTTGTGCTGGCAATAATGTTATACCACCAGTAGTTGCAGTATGCTTAATGATGTAGCAGAGAGCATAATATGGTGGTCTGTTTTCATGTGATTGTCCACCACCTGTTGTGCCTGTAGTATCACCAGTCAAAGATGATACATAAGCACCATGCACACCACCATCGGAAACATTCCTATGTGTTGCACGGTCATAACCATGAGTGTGAGACGGTATCTGACTTTCTGTAAGAGTAACAGTATTAGCACCACCAGTATCACCAACAGAATATGTGCTACCAGTGCTACCAACACCAACGACAAACCTATCTCTCAAGTCAGGAACATTAGCCCCAGTAATTGCCTGAAGTGCCGATGTTGATGCTGCAGAACCATCGCAGATTTGATAATCACTAGGAATAGAAGCAATAGAACCTGACCAAGCAACAATAGTTCCTACAGGATCTTGTGATCCTCCTCCTCCTCCACTACCAGAACCTGCGGTGGCAACAGTAGAAATTCCAGTAATCCTACCATTAGAATCTACAGTAATAACAGGTGTTGTATTTGCATCACCATAAGTCGATGCACTAGCACCAGTAAGTCCCGTTAAGTTTGAACCATCACCATAAACAGTTCCTAATGTAGAAATACCGGATACATTTACTCCAGCAAAAGTAGCAATACCAGTAGTACTAATAGATGCATGTCCCTTGTTGAGGTATCTTGGTCCAAATTCTGCTCCACCATCTAACCAAGAAACATCGTCAACTTCTAATACATTATATACTTTAGCATTTAAACCTCTTAAAGTTGTAGCAGTGAGAATACCGGCAGTAGTGACACCAGAGATATTAACATCATCTAATTCTGTATGCCCACTAACATCTACATTAATAGTATTTAAAGTGCTAGTTGCATTTGAATATGATAAATTTGGAGAATCATCTAATATCCCACTTCCAGTGCTGAATACAATTGCACCTCCACCATTCAACCCATCAACTAATACATTTCCAGCAAATGTAGAGACACCAGAAACATATAGATTATCAAATGATCCTAGATGTGCTGTAATGATACCAGTTGTATTGACATTACCATCAGTTCCGATGCCAGTGCCACCAGAGAGACTATCATATACTGTTATGTAAACATATTCCAGATTAACAGCACCATTACTATTGGTTCCAGTCTGGAGAAGTATTTCAGTTGTTGTTGCCGATAAGACATTAACTACAGCAGTGGAATTTGTGCCACCTGTTGCCTGAACAATATAATCTGCATTAGGTTGTGGTGTCGCAAAAGTAAGAGTATATCTTCCATTAGTGTTCGAAGTTTTGGTAATAGAAGAGAATCCTCTTTGAGCTCTTGCTGTAATTGGTGAGGATAAAGTTCCATCAAAGTTTGCATAAGCAATAATACCATCACCATCACTCGTGCTGATACCACTGACAGTGCTAACAGAACCATCAGCCATCAAATATTGTAAATTGGTGCCACCAGACTTCACAAATGAAGTTGAAGTTACAACACCTGAGATATTTACATCATCCAATTCAGTGTAACCATCAACATCAAGCACTGCTGTTGGATTAGTGGTTCCGATACCAACATCACCACTATTATAGTAAATGTCAGAACCAATTCCTGATGACCACAAGGATGATCCTCCTCCACTGGATCCACCACCATTAATTGTAATGGTCTTAGTTGCTCCAGTTCCTGATGCTGTTACTCCAGCACCAACAAAGTTTAATGTAGTTGCCGTTGTAGATAATGCACTACCTTCATCCTGAACGGTAATTCCACTAATGCCACCACCACTACTAGCAGTTGCAGTATGCTTAATGATGTAGCAGAGAGCATAATATGGTGGGAGGTTTGCATTAGTTCCTGTTTGTGAGGTTGAAGTAATTCCTGCTGCGTTTTGACCTGTTACATCAGTGCGTGAATCTGTATCATAAGTTGCATCATTAGGATGTGCAGTATGAGAATCCCAATCAAGAGTAGCATCCGTACCTGCTCTTACAGGGTGTCTATAACCAGACTCATCTCCATATGTTCCGTGAGAGTGTCCAATAAGAACAGCATTAGCACTACCACCAGTATCACCAACAGAATATGTGCTACCAGCACCAACAATAAATCTATCTCTTAAATCGGGAACATTAGCACCAGTAATTGCCTGAAGTGCCGATGTTGATGCTGCAGAACCATCACAAAGTTGGTATTCACTAGGAATAGAAGCAATAGAACCTGACCAAGCAACAATAGTTCCTACAGGATCTGATGATCCTCCTCCACCACCTTGGATACTAATATCAACAGTAGCTCCACTTACTGCAAATGTATTTCCAGTTCCAATAAAGTTAAGTGCAGTAATACCAGTGCCGACCTCAACACCACCAGAAAAGATTCCTATCTGACCACCTGTAGATTGCTGAATTGTTACCTGATTAATACCAGTAATTCTACCTTCGTTATTGACTACAAGTTGAGGAACAGTTGTAGAATCTCCATAAGTTCCACCTGCAGCACCAGTTAATGCAGTTAACTGACTACCATCACCCATAAACTGAGATGCAGTAACAAAACCAACTACATTGATATTGTCTGCTTCGATATTGGATCCTGTAATGGATCCAGACGCAACAATATTACCAACAACATCCAGTTTTTCTGTTGGTGATGTTGAATTAATTCCTATTCTACCATTTAATCCCAGTATTACATTGTTGGTAACAGTAACACTATCTCCAAACTCTGCATTTCCACTGACGTAGGAGGTTCCAACAACTTCAAACTTATTTGTTGGATCAGTGATTCCAATACCAAGATTTCCGGCACTTGTCAATGCCATCAATCTATTTGCTTCATTATGCCAGAAGAATCCTCCGGTAGCTCCTGCAACTGATGATGGATTTAGGTAAAAATTAATATTACCCGGACCATAATTCATAATGTCTAAAGAATAGACATCACTATATGGGAATGATGCATCATTATTTCCATATCTGAATACACCATTGTATCCAGTGATATTATTACTTCTACCAAGACCGATTAAAGCTGCGTTAGAATCACTCGTAACTTGAATTTCTGTCTGAACGTCTTTTCTTACATGAATATCACTCAGAGGTGCATTAGTGCCGACACCTATTTGATTAAAATATGATGTTCCAGTGAGAATATTAATATTTGATGTAATTATATCTGGTAATCTATCATCACTTATAGTGCCCCCAATAATATTTGCACCATCAGTCAAAAATTGTGCTGTAGATGCAGTTCCAGTTACTGTTCCTGTAAAGTTTCCATCAAATGTGGTTGCAGTTATAACACCAGCAGATATGGAAATTGCTGTTCCAACTCTAATATCATTAAAAGTTGAAATTCCATTGGTAACATTTGTGTTGGATTCAATAGACCCCGCAGTAAATGTTCCCGTTACATTAGTATCACCAACGACTCTTAATTGCTCACTAGGAGTTAAATCTGTTCCAATACCAACTCTTCTTGTTGTTACAATTCCTATATTATCAGGTACTAACCAAGCATCAGTAATCGCATATCCAACTAAACTAGTTAATGTATCACCAGTTCCAATCTGAATTTGTGTTGCCGTGAGGATACCAATTCTTCCCTCAGGAGCATCAATACTAGATGCGGTTAAGACCCCGACAGTTGTGATCCCAAGAACTTCAAGTCCACCACTAAAAGATGCATCTCTACCAATAATCGATCCAGTGACTCTCAGGTCACCATGAATATTGCAGAGGTATTGTGATGGGGATGAAGTTCCTATTCCAACTAAACCATTGGAATTAATTACAAAATTATCATTATCAACCTGAAGTCCAGATCTAAAATTAAATGACTTTCTAATATTTGCCATTATTATAAGCTTTAGAGTTATTTATAGAAAAGTTTTTACAATAGAACTATTTTTCACAGAATCAAATGATTGCTTGGACGAATAACTAAATGCAACCGTTGTTCTTAACTTGTCGGTAGTGTCATTCGGTGCTGCTCCATAATGTTCCCAATTTGAAGGAACCAATGCTCCACTATTTGGGATATAAGGTGTATACTTATATTCTTGATTATCTGGATCAAATGTTATAAATTCTCCTCCCCACTGAGTGTTCCATTCTTTTTCTGTAAATAAGACAAAAGTCCATACATTTTTCTCAGTAAAGTCTATATGAAATCTACAAGTTTGTCCAAAAGTTGCTCCGTTACTATGTGCTCGAATAAAAATTAAATCTTGCTTCAAATATTTCTGCAACTTTAATTTTATAATTGATGCACATTGATACATTATCAACGTATTATTGGGTTGATTTAATTTCCAAGATATTCTTTCATTTTCTTTATCAGCATTTTTTGAATAATTATAGAGACCCCAACCAACATGTTTAAATTCATCTCTTAGAGAAAAAAATATAGACTTGGGAAGAACATCTTTTATAATAATCGGATAATCAATTTTCATATATTTTCAAATTAAATGCTATAGATATTCTATCATTATCATCACTATTCTCAAAGACGCAATGGTTCATGACAGAGGGAAATAATATCATTTCACCTTCAATCGGTCTAAAAAAATATCTTTCAGAAAAATAAAATTTACTCTTAGTTTGATGATTAAAAGTTTTTAAAAGTGGATTATGTGTAAAATCATTTGGATTTGTGAATCTAAATGATCCACTAGATTCTGATGACTTAATCCAAATACAACCAGATATATCACTTCCGGGGTGATTATGCTCATTATTTCTAGCATTTTCTCCACTTATGTTAATCCAATAACTAAATGGAACAATTTTTACATCCGAATTCACATAAGGTTCAAGTGATTTTATAACATATTTTTCTATGAACTCTTTATACTTATGAAATTTTTTTTCCTCAAGTAATATGTCAGAGTGCCAACCACCTTTATTTGACCTAGTAATTCCTGTAGGAGTATTTTCTCTCTCAGAATAACAAAAACTAATTAAATCATTTCGTATATTATTAAATTCAGGTTTCGTGTCAATTTTAATTACTGGACAGGGAAATAATGGCAAAAATTCAATCATAATATAAAAATCACTTTTTAATATTTATGAGACTCTCATAATATATGCTAAAGCATAATATGGTGGGAGGTTTGCATTAGTTGCCGCGGCACCTTCAGATTCGGTAGAACCACTGACACTTAAACCACCAGAATAAGTGGTATACCACATTTTTCCAGCACCACTGCTACTACTATCAGCATCCATTTGAAAATTAGCAGCAGATTGTGCCTTCCAACCGGCTACATTATTAGCAAATGCTAAATGATCATCTCCAGGATAAATGTGTCTGTGATCAGCAGCAGTAAGTGTTCCACCACCATGAGTGTGTGATGGAAGTGTTGCATCAGCACTACCATCACTAGCTCCAGGTTGTTCATTTGGATATCCAGCATTAGCACCATCACTATGAGCACCTAAGACAAATCTATCTCTCAAATCTGGTGTGCCATTAGTTCCATCACATAATTCCCATCCAGATAAATTGGCAATATTTGCAATAGTGCCAGACCATAAAATAATTCCACCAACTGGAATTGATCCTGATGCTCCAGTACTAAATGCATCTCCAAGTAATGTTGCTTTTGTTTGTGACATTAACTTATCTCCTTTATATTAGTATTTAATGATTGGAAGCATTCCAAGATATGGTGGAAGATTTGCATTACTTCCTGACGAACCTGCACTATTAATTGAAATTCCTGTTGTATTAGAGTTTGTGGTTCTTGAAACATTCTGATTACTAATCATGAGTCGCTCACCTTCATCACCGTATCTTGATCCACTTAAATTAGATGTACTATCCTGGTATCCATGTGAGTGACCATTATCGGTTATACCATGACTGTGTGAAACCACAATAGCATTAGCACTACCTCCCTCAGCACCGGGTGTTGGAGAATATCCAGGAAATCTGTTGGTTAAGTTTGGAAGTTGTCCGTCATTACCATAAGTTGTTCCTAAAAGTGTGCGAAGTGCTTGTAATCTTGATGCGGAAACTCCTTGGAATATTCCTGAAGTCGGAATTACCGTGCCATCACATTTTAAATACCCTGTTGGTGCAGCAGTTCCGGCAGCAACAAAGAATACAGCACCGAGAGGTGGATCTGCTCTCCATGTAACTCCTGAAGTTGTAGAACTATCAGCAACTAAATTAGTGCCATTACTTCCAACTGTGAGTCTTGTTGCTGAATTATTTGCAATTGCAACAAGAATTTCACCCTTGTTATCCCAGTCAATATTAGATATTAATGAACCTTGACCACCAAGTGCAACAATGAAACTTTCGGCAGATGTTTGTGGTGCCGTAGTGAATTCGATTTCATCTGTATTATTTGAACCAGACATTACGATGTTAAAATCAGTTCCTGGTTTTTGAATTACACCACCAATAGAAACAATTAAGTTTGCAGGACTTCCGGCAGGTGTGAATGGATTAGAATTTGATCTAAGTGAGAAAATTGTTTGATTTCCATCAAATTGAGATGAAATGTTATCTAATACAATTGAATTACCGAGAGGGAAGTCACCAGTAATTGAAGCAGCATTTGCAGGAACATACCCAAGAGCATTAGTAACTTCACCACTGGTGATGAGACCTTGGGTTCCATTGGAACGTAACATATGATATATGTCATTTCCATTTATA
>CEOI01013134.1_pt1 | contig 11498 bp, 6 predicted proteins | sample 530351 | NCBI WGS metagenome assembly CEOI01 (sample SAMEA2619962, study PRJEB7988) | marine metagenome | biome: marine biome (ENVO:00000447); feature: deep chlorophyll maximum layer (ENVO:xxxxxxxx); material: "saline water (ENVO:00002010), including plankton (ENVO:xxxxxxxx)" | depth 17 m | reverse complement strand
GAAATTATTGATAAGTTTTTCTTGGAAATGATAAGGGTGGAATTGCGTCAAACCCTCATCAAGAGAAACAATCTTAATATAGTTGTTTGCAAAATAAACAGGATCGTCTTTACATTTGAGGAACTCAATAACTTGTTCCTCTGTAAATTCAATCGGTGTATTCGCTTTTTTTAGATTAGGATTACCAAGATATACTTCACTCATAAAATCACATGTTTGCTATAGAACCGATTACTTCTTGTTGTTTAAAATAGAGTTTTAGGTAAGACTTTGCGAACTCTCTTGCCTCTTCAAGAGTCATTTTATCAATCTCTCTAGATTGACGTTCGTACTCAAGTGCTTTGTTCAGACTTGAAAGTTCGATGTTGTCTTGCATAATTAACTCCTTGTAGAAACGATAATTGGCTGACCTGGATCGGCAGCACTTGGAAAATAGTAAGAAACCATTCCGCCTGGGTAGATTTTTTCTACCTCGTTTTTAACTTCTTCACGGGAAGGTCTTGCCGTTCCTTGGAAGAATAATTGAACACGACGAGAGGTTCCTCTCCACAATACAATTATAGTATAAACATTACCATATGACTGTATTCTCTGATAGTCTTCTGGAAGAATACTACCAGGCATAATAACCGACTCACTTGGAAGAGATGGACCTAATTTTCTCTTCGCTGCTGCACGTTCGCCTTCAGTAGAACCTTTTTTTGAAAGATTTCTAATCTTTCCTAGTTTGGTTTGTTTTTTATGATCCGATTTGTTTATCTCGAAAGAATAACTTTCTTTCTTAGTTTTATTACCCCAGTTCTTTGCACCTTTTTTACGACACTTAACTAAAGCACCAGATGCATATGCGGAAGGCCATACAGAGTAACGAGACTTGACCTTATGGTAACAAGCATCCTTTTCACCAGCAGCTTCCTTAGTCACATAATCTGCAGCGGTATCGGCGTAATCAGCAGCTTTAGTTATTTTTGATTGCACCCAAGCTTTGAGATTACCTTCACCTTTTTTACCCATTTTCTTCTCAAGTTTTTTTGCCGCACTCTTCATTGTAGAGAGTTGACGACGAGCCATTTCAAACTCATGATCTTCTTCTCCCGATGACTCACTTACTTTCTTTGCACGTTTTGCCGCAGCCTTTGCAAGTAAACGTGCCTTTGCTGCATCTCGTTCATCCTTAGGAATCGCAGTTACTGCACCTAATTTTTCTGCTGGTTTACCTGGTACTGCAGACTCTGTTGCTACATTCTTTGCCTTACCCTTTCTATCTGGGTTTGGGTCTTGACGATTCTTGCGACGGAATGCTCTTTCTTCCTCATCTTTATTGAGGTCTCTCTTCATTTTTGAAGAACCGCACTTTGGTTTGGTTGTTTGTCCTGGTTGTTTGGCGCAGGGTTTTCCTGCATATTTGCCGCCCAGTTGAACCCAACCAGGGGTGCCATCAGAAGAACGACTCTTGCCAAACCAGTCACGCAGAGAAGAATCACCACTTTTGTTCCCCTCTTCGAGTTCTGTTCTCCAGTCACTGAATTCTTCGTTTTTGGGGCGACAATCATTGACAAGTTTACCTCCTTTCATTTTCATACCAACTTTTTTATGAGTTTTCCAGCAACTCATTGCTTTTTCTAGAACTTCAGTTTCTTCTTTGAATTTTTTACCTGCCTTCATTCGTTTAACATCTTTATCAACTTTCTTATGCAACTCACCCATCTTCTTATCGGTTTCTAAAGCAGCATCGAGAACGCCTTCACTTCTGGTCTTTTTCTTTTTGACACAGTTTGGATACCTCTTTCCAAACATAGTCTTCATACCTTTCTTTTCATATCCGTCCCAACAATCTTCACCAATCATCTTACTTCCAATACCTTCAGTTGGTTGTAATGGTTCGGGAGTTACGATATCTACCGACTCGACTTCAGTCGCTTTGAATTCGTCTCTCCAATTAGAATATTCGTAACCTTTGGTGCTTACTTCTGCCAATTTCTTTTTCCTCTTTTTAGTAGAACCACATGAAGACTCTGCTACCCCGCCACCATCTCCACCGTTGGAGTCACCATTTCCATTTCCATTTTTCTTACCATTCTTCTTACCGTTTTCACCATCTTCATGATCTTCGTCTTTCATAAGACGACCTCCTCCCATGACATGATATCCAGTAGGAATTTTCTTACACTTTTTATCTGTAAAACACCAGTATTTCCCAGGGGGACACTTCTTTGCTTTAGTCATGGTTGCAGAATATATCCTATTATCTATTTAGAATTGTCGTTATTCTTAAGAAATTTTTGCAGATCCGCTGTACTGCCAAAGAATACTGCATTGTTCGTAACGTTTGTTGACTTGGAAGACTTTCCATCCTCTTTTTCGATGTCTTTTACTTTCTTATGTAGATCGGCTAATTTGTCAGCAACATCACCAACATGTTTAATTAACTGACCAGCAACCTCAAAAGCTCTAGGAGAATCTGATTCTTGTGCAAGTTCTAATATACCATCTACTGCTTCTTGACCTTTCTCAATAAGAGAGTACAAATTTCCACGAGTGTATTCATAATCCTTCTTTAATTGTTCTTGAGTTGTGGTAACAATTTCAGTAGATTCTTTTTCTTTTTTTACAATTTTTTCCGACTTTACTTCGGTGGGTGTAATATCCAATGCATCATCTATCTCATCGTATTTCATGGTTCAACATCCTTTTGTTTTGTGGTGCTATAGATTTTGCCGTCTGTGAATAACTCCGTAGATTCATTGAATCCAAAGTCATCATCAAGATCTATCTGTTCATCATCTATAGGTGTCAGGACATTTATGGGATCTGCTATCTCATGAATTGTTGCTACAGTTCCATTTTCCGATCTGTTTACTCTTATTGTATCACCAGAAATTTCTCTGATAAACATGACTTCCGAACCAATTTGAATGTATGATTTTGCAACCAATTCGGTTCCATATTCAACTTGGAATTCAGTTGTATTTTCCGTAATATCTTCAAACAATTTGGTTGTCTTATCTCCATCATAATCTTTGAGTGCTTTAGGTGTAACTGTATATCTAACTTCTCTAGAAGGTGTTTTGATATTTGTACCAGTATGATAATCAACTTGAACTTTCTTAATAATATCACCAGCAGTATCAACTGGACCAAAGAGATATGTCTTTGCAGTAAAATCTAGAGTGTAAGTAAGGACTCTACGAGTAGTAAAATCTCCCTCATAGTCATCATCCATTGTGATGCTATTCAAAACCATTGGAATATCTCTCTTCTCTCCAATTTGTTCCACCAGGTCAATGGTCAAATTAAAATGTGGTTGAAAATATGGTAGAATCTGTTCTACAATTTGAAGAGCATCTTCATTCAGTTTTGTCATTACTGACAATCTGATATTTACATTATAAGGAACAGGCATGAATGCCTTTGTTACTGACTTTCTATCTTCATTCAATGCTCTAAAAGTTTGCATTGTAGAAGACTTTCTGGTGGGATCATAACTTACGCCCACCATCTCGAAAGACATTCTTGGTAAAGTTATTGCAACTTCTTTTCTAATGGTTGGAGACTGTTCTATTCTTGCCAGAAACTTTTGCATAGGTCCATATGCAATAGGAACTCTCATAACGCTGGCAGTGCCACCAGCCTTGTCCTTATGTTTAATTTCAATATTATTGAAAAGAGTTCCGAAAGCAATAATTGTCTTTCTTATAATTTCGTGATAAAAATAATTTCCAAACATTAGAATTCTCCAAATGGATTCTGTTGACTAAAATCAATAATGGCGTCTGCTTCTGATTCAATATCTTCATTATCTGCAAATTCATCCAAGAATTCATTGGATTCTACTGTAGATAATTTATAACTTGCTCCAGCACCTACGATAGCTTCGCCTCTTTGGAAAGTTCCAGATACGGTTGCGAGATGTAAGATTCTATCATCGCTATCCCACTTTCTCACATAACCAGTTGTACCCGAACGTTGTCCAGTTACTATCTCATTATATGTATAATCACCAAATGTATCAGATGTTGGAGAAGTGAAGTTTACGGTTGGCGAGAAACTATAACCAGCACCAGCATTAGCATATCTAATTTCAGTTACTTCATTATTAACATTAAGAACCACTTCTCCCTTAGCATTATTAATTTCACTAGAAACTCCAACAGAATCTGCAACAAATACTGGTTGAATGAAGACCTGTGGCGTGGTTGAATATCCAACTCCACCACTACTTATAGCCACTGGGGAAAGGACACCACTGTTAATTGTACAAGTAGCTATGGCACCGCTTCCATCACCACCTTCAAATCGAATAGAAGGTATTTGTGTATATCCATATCCTGGATTGATAATCAAAACTCTATCGATAGAAAGATCCTGATTCGCACTTCTACTTGTCATAATAGCAACAGCAGTTGCTCTAGTTCCAGAAAGAGGATCGGATATTGATAGTATTGGTGGGGAAGTATATCCTGCACCAGGATTGGATACGGATACGGATGTTACTTCGCCATTGTTATTTGTTGTAGCAACTATTTCTGCTTGTTGGAATGTGTTAAAGTCATAACTCCACACCTCTGTTCCATTACCATCCAAAACTCTTGGATTATCATAATATTGAAGTCCGAGAGCATCATCACCAAATGTTAAACTCCTGAAACCAATATCACCTTCTGCATTATTGGCAAAAACTTCATCAATTCCTTCTGCAAATTGTAATGTTCTAATATTTGTTGATAAAACAGTAACATACAATTCAAAGCTTTCTCCATCAAAAAATACTTCTATATCATTCCATCCCGTTCCTAGGGTTACGGTTCTATTTGAAATTGGTGCAGGTTCAACAAAAGAATTTGTTGAAATTTGTCTAACTTCCACCGTAACAGTGTTTGCAGATACCCACTTAACTCTTACATCATTTGATTGGAAAAGATATTGATTGGAAGCTAAAGTAGATCCAGTATAAAAATATCCAAACTTTATAGTATTTTGTAGTTGATTCGTTTCAATGTTAAGGTCAAAAGTTTCTGCCTCTAACTTCAAGTGATATGTTGATTTTTTGTCAAGACTATACTGGGGTCTTACCTCTGGTTTTGGTACTGTTATTGTTGGAGGAGAACTAAAGTATTGGCTGCCAGAATTAACAATTTGTAATGAAGATATTGAACCACCAGAACCAACGGTTGATGTCAGTTCAAGGGGTGTTCCTGTACCCAAATGTGGTTTTTCAATAATAACCTTAGGTGCCAATTTATACCCAGAACCATCATGAATCAAATCAATAAACTGAACTGATTTTCTTGCAGTATCTACAGATATTGGACCTGATATTGAACCTACAGCTTCCGTTGCATTTGTTGCAGCTAGATTCAACACATGTACATTTCCATAAGAAGAAACTGCTTCGGATACATTCGTGTCAGACCTTCCATCGATATCTTCTGCTTGTTGAACATCGAAGATCTCGTCTTCAAACTCAAATCTTTCACAAAGAAGTTCATAAACATATAAATTTCTGAGTTGATAGAAAGGTTTCTTCCCTTCAACAAATTTAATTTCAAATAAAGATTCTTCTAATGGGAAGTAAATTAAATCCCCTTCTTGCGGTCTTTTTGCATTTTTTCTTTCTTCTTTTGGAAATAAATCAATAATTGGTTGACAGAAATCATCATATCTTTCTTTTGATATAACAAGAGTTAACTCATCAGTATTCCTTACACCAAATTTTGTAAGTAAATCTGCACTCGCTCCTGCAAATCCCTCATAATTCATTAGGTATGCTTCAATTCTGAAACTGTCGTCAAACTTTGCAACAGTGTTTTCTCTTATAACAGTATTTTCTCCAATAATCTTTCTTGGTAAGTACAGTACGTCCTCACCATACATTTTTAATTGTTCGTTCACCAAATCCTGAATGAGTCTCTGCTCACCAGGAGATCCTTGGAGAAAATAAGAATTTAGTGGAGACATATCAACCTATTAAATCGATTGGTGGCAATTCATACTCATTCTTGAGTTGTTCTTCCAGTTTTTCTATTTCTGCAAGACCATCCTCATAAATTTGTCTTCCGTTGAGTTGAACTCCACCTGGAAGAGTAACTCCCTGGAACTTAATCATATTCATACCCCACTGTTTCTTGATAAGAGCAGTAAGGTATCTCTTTAACCAGAAGTCGTTATAGACTTTTGATGCATTTGCTGGATCAACAATCCTATAACAATCAATGATGAGATATTCATTTTGACCGACTTCACTCCAGTCAATATCAAGATACAACTTATGATTAGTTTTATTGAATCTAATCATTGCTTGTGGATTTAATAGATGATCTAAATCCTCAAGATACCTCTTAACCATTGAATAATTCAATAAATCAAGAGCTCCATAATAGTAAACATCATTCAAGAACAATTGATATTTAATGTTGAATAATCCATCAGAAACTGTGCTCGAATTTAATTTGAGTACAGAATTTACACCGATAATTGAATCGGGTAACGGTAGATAATTAACGCCTTCGACGTAATCAATACTGGTTAATCCCGCACCAACAACCGTAGCAGACGAAGTTGTAGAGATACCAGTCTGTCTTATGGTTTCTTTTTCGGTGGCTGATAGTTTGTGTTTTAGGTAAACTCGTTCAATACCATCATAGTGACGCTCATGAAAGTATTGAATCGCATCATCCATCAAATTGTCAATTTGATCGTCATCTACATTTATTTCTAAAACTGGCTTACCTAGTTGTTTGAGGCAGTATTCTCTCAACTCCGCTCTACTAGATGGTTGCGCCATAAAAAAATACCCCTAGTTTCCTAGAGGTATTTATAATTTATAGGAGAGTTCTTACTCTCCCTTCAGTTCGCGGACCTCATTGCGGAGAGAATCGACTTCCGACTTGAGTTCCTGAATCGCTCCGATGAGTGCGGGAACGAGTTGTTGATATGCAACACCGAGGTATTCGTCATCTTGTCTCTTAGTGACAACTTCTGGATAGACTTCCTGAACTTCCTGCGCGATCAGACCAACGTGGGTCTTATCAGTTGGAAGATCAATTCTCTTATAAGAAACAGGTCTTAGTCTGAGAACCTTGTCTAGGCAAGACTCAAGATTTTGAATATCAGTCTTAGTTCTGATATCAGATGTTGAAACAACTTCACCACTAACGGTTAGTTCATTTTCCGTTAGGACCATTCCAGTGTTGTTAATATTAACGGCCTGACCCGCAGTAACGTTAGATCTCAACTCGAAGTACATCGATGCACCCGAGGTGCCATCTACGTTAGTTTCGATTCTGAATGCGTTACCATTTTGATCAGGTATTCCAGATCTGTGGTTGAACGTCACGTTCGCATTACCGTAACCATCATTGGTTGTCATTACGACACCACCACCATCACCAGTGATACCCATGTAAGTACCCGTGGTTAGAATCGTGCCCGAGCCCGTAAGCGCGCCCGAGAAGGAATCATTCGTATCGGATCTTAGGAATGATAGGGAATCAATTCCGTCAAGAGTGTCTGCATCAAGATTAGATCCAGAACCATCGTTTCCAGCGTGGAATACCTGGTTACCATTGATCTTCAAGTTACCGAAGTTCGCATCTGCCCAACGGATGTTTTGTGAGGTAAATACCGCACCCCATCCATCTTCGTTCCTGATCAGGATGCCACCACCATTGCCGCCCGTGAATGTTCCTTGAGGATCTGTTGCATTTGTACCATAAGCGGGATCGTTATGGAAGTTTTCATCAAATACCAGGCGACCAGTTGAATTGGTGTAATAAGTACCATCCTGTTCAGAATTGTTAAACTGGATGGAATTGGTCGTGATTGGAGTTGTAACCGAAGTGAAACTCAAGTTATTTGCAACAGTATCATCTGCATCAGCTCTTACGAAACTCGATGCATTGATACCATCAACCATATCGGCATTCAAGTTAGTGACTACCGTGTTGGATGCAACTGTGAATGGTGCAGTTCCTTGCGCCTGCGTGAAGTTGGCGCGAACAGACTGGAGAATACCTGTGATTGTCAGGTCTCCATTATTTCCAAGTGTGAATACATCAGAACCTGTTTGGGTTCTACCGATCAAGGATGTTGCAAACTGAAGATATAGGGAGTTATTGTAAAGTTGGATTCTACCTGCTGCTTCGCCCGTGAAGGAAGCAGAATTAGTGAAGGTAATATCTTTACCACCCAGAACTGTGTATCCTGCGGAAATAGTTCCAGAAAGTATTGGATCTCCAGTTAGTGTATAAGTAGAACCATTACCAATCAAGATGCTACCGTTACCTGGTAACGCGCCTAGACCTGTACCACCTCTTGCGATAGAAAGTGATCCAGTACTGTTGTTGATGTCTAGGTAGTAAGAACCATTCTGACCACCAAGTGTTGCAGCATCAACATCGCCGCCCGCGACAGAAGATAGAATGGTGATTTCACCATCACTACTTACTCCAAATGTACTTAGTTTGTACTTAGCAATACCCTCAGTAGAATAATCATCTGGGGTGGAAGTAACTCTGTCTAGAGTAATTTCAATATTGCCGTAGTAGGTGTTCATTCCTACACCACCAGGTGCAAGATCTGCGGATGTGTAAGTTACACCAATTGGTTGTGTAGTACCAATACCAATCGAACTTACAACCTTCTTGAAGGAAGAGTCACCGTAAAGAACAACGTCTGCGTTTGCAACACCACTACCAAGTCTTGCAGGATCGAATGTACCCGAAATAATATTTGATGCATCCAGTGAACTGGAAGACAGGAGGGAGAAATTACTTACATCTTGAGAAGAAGTATTTACAGACTTGCGGTAAACAACATTCTGTTCCTGGAATGTAACAATACCAGCATTAGCATTTGCTGGGGCGGCGAGGTCAATTGTGTTAAGAATCAGACCACCAACAGAGTCAATCGCTTGCTGGCGCGTGGTGTGTAGTGTAAAGGAGTTAGTTGTTCTAGAACCGATGTAGTAGAAGTTTCCAGTTGTAACACCGATAGGTGCTGCACTTCCTGGTGCAATTCTAACTGCATCACCCTGAGTGAATGGGTGGTTGACAAATACAACCTGATCGGTTGCAGTCATGATACCCGATCTAGTCAAAGAGTGAGTTCCAGTACCAGAACTTAATAGACTCTTGACTGTAACAAGTCCGTAAGTGGTAAAGAGTTGGACAGAAGTAACACCAACAGTCTTGATATAATACGTTTCACTATCGAGTAGATCATTAATACCAACACCACCATTAGTCTTGTAAGTTACTGGGTCACCGTCAATAAATCCATGACCCGCGCCAAGGACGATTCTGTCATTTGCGAAGTCAACATTACCTGATACAAGATAATCTGTTGGAGTGAATGTGTTAGTAACTGCAACACCAATATTTGTACTATATCCAACTGCATCAGCATCAGCGATATAGTCAGGAAGAACAGTACTGCCTGGGAACTTTTGAATACCTGCAGTGCCTTCTGCTAGAGATAGATATAGTCTTGTTTCAACTTCAGCAATATCAATCGTAAAGTTAGAACCACCAACTCTACCACCAATTGCGTTTGCATCATTGATGGTCAGTGTATCACCAACTCCATAGAGGAAACCACCAGTTTGCAGACCAACGTTAGTTACACTACCAGAAGGTCCGATTGTAATAGTTGCACTGGTTCCAGTACCAATACCAGAAGATTGATCGAGTCTTACGCCCGTGTAAATGCCTGGGTTAGAATATCCAGAACCACCCTGGAGGTTCGTAAGTGCGAGAGGTACGCCCTTAACGAGACCAGTTGCACCATAACCGATCGCTGGATCTACGTTAGGATCATTATGTGGTACTCCTACAGGAGGTGGATTAGTAACAATACCAATAGCACCACCGCCAGTAACTGCGGATACAACTTGATCACCATTACTAAAGTTATAGTTTACAAGTGGTATTCCAGCATCATTAGTGGAATCTAGAATTAGGTATTGTGAAAGTAGATCAGAGATTAGAACGAATGCGTCAGTTGGTTCAACAACTGTATCACCCTGAGAAAGGTTGGTTGCAGGAATGAGGTTGACGAGCTGAATTCTACCGCCATCAAATGTAGATCTGAAGTAATTGACGGTTCTTGGTGGAACTAGATCAGCGTTAATCTGACCGATTGCATTCAACTGAACAACTGCATTAGGAATTGCGTTAGTAGATACTGTCTTATCAAGAACAGATCCGAGTCTGTTGTTGATGAAAGATCTAACAGCTAACTGAGTTGCAATTCTGGTGTTCTTAGCACCACCAGTTTCATTGTCTCCAAGACCAACATCAGTGGAGAACTCTTCAATAACAGCACCACCAGATAGGGATAGTCGGATAGAATCCAGTGTACCGATCGTAACAGTGTTGTTAAAGATGATGTTACCAGTTCTATTGAATGCGGTAATTGCATCACCAACCTTAAAGTCACCTAATTCATTAGTACCTGAGGAGTAAACTCGTCCACCCAGTTCGGAAACCTGTTCGGTAGCTGGATCACTTTGTCCACCGTTTTCAGGTAGAGCATTATAGTCAATACCAGAACCAGAGTACTCCCAAGTGTGTGCAGAGGAGTTAACGATAGATGGTCTATGGAAGTGTAGTCTATACTCTTCTGGTAGATTAGCAATATTGAGAACCTGATTTCCTGGTGTAGTAGAATCTACTTTAAACTCAACAGTCCAATATGTAGTAATACCAGCAGTTACTGTAACAGCAATTCCAGTTAGAGGTGATGCTGCATGGTCAGAAATAGTATTACCAGAAGTATTGAATGGTCTTCTGATGCCACCAGATAGTTCCAAACCAACTAATAGTTCTCTGGAAGTATTATCATATGTTACAGCATAACCAATTGCAGTACCAGAAGGAACTGTCTGTTGGATAAGTCTACCAGATTGGAATGTTGCCTCAGTTGCAATTCCAGAAAGAGTCAGTCTCTGATATTGGTTATGTGCATCAAGAACCTGAGTTGCGAAGAAGTCTTGTGCTGCCTTCGTCAGGGTATGGATACCACCGCCACCAGTGTCTTGGAGATCAACTAGAAGTGCAAGAGAGTCATCTTCATAAAGTTGAATGGTGTTTGCATCAATGTAACCAACATAATACTGGTTGTCATTAACAAGACCGCCAATGACTCTTTGTGGTTGTGCATCTTCATCACCGTTATAAACGACGGGATCACCATTTGTGAATCCGTGGTTAGTAATTGAGAGAGTTTCTGCAACCGTGTTAACTGCAACTGCCGAGTCAAAGTCTTTCTGAGTTGTGGTTGGTTTGAATAGATTGGTCTTATCTTCAAGACTATCGTTGAAGAATCTTAAGACGTAGTTATCGATGTCAGAACGTCCGTAACCGACTGCCTTGAGGGTCTGTAGACCGCCCGAAGTACCAGTTGCAGCGATTCTACCTCTATCAAACTTAAAGGAGTTTCTAGAGAATCCTGTCGCCCTTAGAGAGTAGAAACCGAAGTTAGTTGCGGAGTTAGTGATG
>CEOI01005613.1_pt1 | contig 11610 bp, 1 predicted proteins | sample 530351 | NCBI WGS metagenome assembly CEOI01 (sample SAMEA2619962, study PRJEB7988) | marine metagenome | biome: marine biome (ENVO:00000447); feature: deep chlorophyll maximum layer (ENVO:xxxxxxxx); material: "saline water (ENVO:00002010), including plankton (ENVO:xxxxxxxx)" | depth 17 m | reverse complement strand
GCCGAGGTTTGTACTACTTGTGCCATTTGCTTGTAATTTCTTGGTGCGATGTTTTGCCAAATATATGATAAATCATCTTTGTCAAACTTATATTCAAATTCAAAAAAGTACATAACTAATGGTATTTTCTTTCTATCTGATATAAAATCAAATTCTGGCGGCAGCACATATTCCTTAATATTCTCTATTAAGTCTCTAATTGAATCTCCAGCAGAATTGTCAGCATCGCCCTTGGCAGTGCCAACAGCAAGAGCAGCATCAACTCTTTCCCTTGGAATTTCAAAAAATTGTTTTTGCTCAGAGGCTGCTGCACCTGAATTTACATCCCCACATGCACCATTGTTAGTGGTTATATATGGAACTGCTACGATGGCCTCTCTGATGGTTTGGGATTCTTTAAGTTCGCCCAATCTAACTGAGGAGTTTTCAAATCCAAATAGATCTGTTAATGATTCCATGTTTTTGTACAAACTTAGTCCGTTGTTTGTTGCATCTTGATTATTATAAATGGTGTCATTTACAACAGCTTCGGGATGGTATTGTAACCAATTTGCTGGTATATCGCCTATCTCTAAAAATATTCCTTTGTTTGACTCTTCAGGAATATTGCCAAACTGGTGCCACATTCCCCTTGGCACAGATTCAGATCCATACGTTGGATTTAATGAATATCCGTTAGCAGTTGTTATATCGTTGACCCCTTCGTCGTTAAAGTTAAGCATAGGAGTTTCCGCTTTGGGTTGAATTACCCAACGCTGGGCAACGGTCGTGTTGCGCTTCGTGTTTTTGCCGGTTGACTCATCTGTTTCTTCAAAAGGAATATTTTCAACTCCAAAGATGTTTAACACAGAATCTAGTTGCATTGCATTTTGATTTACATTGTTGGCAGAATATATCGTTTGTGCCTGTGCCGGCATCAAGCCTCTGTCAGAGAATCCTTTATCGACTCGTAGATATTTAACTTCTATTTCTGACAAAATTTCTTCAAGCGTATACTTTTTGGTGTGATCGGGATAAAAAACAAGATCAGCCCAGGACTCCCCATGATAGTATGGGGGAGTAAATGACCAGTTATACCCAACGAGAGAATCAAGAGCGCCACGATCTTCAACTAATGCATCCCCATGCCCTTGCGAGCGCCCCCAGATAGCTGGTCCAAAAGCAGAGGGGCGAGAATACATTGTAAATGTTTCTTTAAAGTTTGGATTACTTTTTGGATCTTGAGGGATTTGGATTGAGCTTGTGCCATAGCCTATTGAAGAACTAACTCTTAGCCCATTAATCGCAAACCCACTATCTTGATTGTTGCCAGAATTACCACTGCTATCAAAATCATCCAGATAAGTTCTTGGGCCTTCAGTAGAACGTCGTATTTTCAATCTAGCACCATAGACTGAGCCGGACTCAAAAGTAAGTTCGCCTTGGATAATTCCCGATTTTAATGTTGTGTATTCAGAATCTTTCAAGAAAAAGTTAGCTACTTCTGCAAAGAAGTTGTTTGACATTTTTTTGAACGCTGGGTCGTTTGAAGGCGCAACAAGTGAAGCAGTCGCACTAAGGCTAGCCGAAGGGTGTGGCTCCATATCAAAAATTTGAAGATTACTCATGTGCCTGTCGGGATCCAAAATTGTTTCAAATGGTAATCTCCTATCCCAGAATAGTCCGCCCTGGTATTCCTCTCTGTTTTCAGCGTTTGGACCCTGATCTGTTCTTCCTCTAAGGACATATATATCAGTGTTGGGGACATTGAGAACTGTCCTTTTATTGGTTGTGATTATTGGGAAGTCAACAGAAATACCAGATTTGATTGTGTTGTAAAGAATCCCAGGTGCGAACAAAGGCTGTAATAACGGTCTCAACAGAGAGCCACTTTGATCTATGGCTGTTCTACCGGACGCAGGAACGCCGTCATAGCCACTGACAGACAAGGAGTCTTTATATGACTCAGCAAATTGTGACACCATATCAACGGTTCTTTGCGCAGGATAGAAGCCTTTGTATGGATTAAAACGCGTTACAGCTTTACATACTAGCCTTAATTCTTTTGGAATTGTGTCTGTTATTTCTGAGATATTTGCAAATTCTTTTAAGAATTCTGAGTTTGAAAAATCTTTATAAAATCCTGGGTCATCACTGCTATGTGTAGTACCAACTATCTCAAAAACGTCAGTTAGTCCAGCGGCGCTTGGTCCTGATTTCAAATAGTCTGGGACCTTTTCACTAATTCTAAATTCTGGCACTATTCCATAATCTTTAGATATAAGTTTTAATTCAGACTTGTAATCTGCATAATTGTTGAACCAAGGCTCTGAAGGCGCTGAAATAAATGTCGGTGTTGTACCTTCATAATTTACAAAGCCTGCTTTTTCGCCAGCTTGCCACTTTGCCTCTCCTGCTCGTATCACTATCGGATGAGAAGTTAGGCTTGTATGCGAGCTACCAGTTTCAGCAATTGCTATACCTGACGGCGATACAACAGACTTATAAGTTGTTAACATATGCTTTCTTGAATATAGTGCCGATGGGGCAAGTGCGCTAGTTAACACAGAAGTTGAGGGAGGTCCTGGGACATCATCAAAATAATGGAAGTATGTATTTTGTAGCTCGCCGCCGCCACGAACTTTTAAGTCACCGGGGCCGGGTGCGGAGGCACGAGTAAGAAAGTCAGGTGGAGCATCCAGCACCCAAGAACTTTGATTAACATCCACATCAAACGAGTTCACAAGAGTGTTGCCTAAAAATTCTCTATCGTCTTGCAAGTCTCTCCAATAAAGATTATCATATTCATCTCTAAAAGTTTTGTCATTATTGAATGCATTTATTTGAGACGGAAAAATATTTTCAGCGTATAGAACCCAGTTCAGCATGGTGTTAGGATCTTGATTTATCATTTCCACCATATCTTCAAGGTTTGTTTTTCTGTCCATTAGTGAAATTGAAGAAGCATTTTTGTCTGAAAGATTGGTATCATTAAAGCCTTGTTTTAAGTTGTTGTACGTTGCTTTTATGGTAGTGCTTAATGTTGGCGTGAAGGTGCCCCCAGTAGGTGTAGTGCCAGTATTTTTATAAATGTTAAGATATACTGGCCTACCAGACATATTAACAGGACGTAAATCAAAAGACTTAGTTTGTCCTTGGTTTGGATCATAAATGCTGATTCTGTTTTCTCTTTTTTCAATTTGTATAATTGGGTGGTCTTGTTGTCTAGTTCTAGTCCAGTTCCAACCATACAAATCGCCTCTACGAATCAATAGCGCGTTTAATTTTCTATGATCCGAGAGTGAAGTTAAAGACGTTCTATTAATAGTGCTTAAGCCTAAAGTATTTGGTGTAGAGCCTGTCTCGTCCGTCACTAGTAAATTTAATCTTGTTGTATTCTGGAAAATCTCTGACCCTGGATCTGACCCAGAAACATACTCAAAAAATGGAACAAATTCGCTTCCTATCTTATAGTATGGTGCATCTATTGGTGGAACTAGTCTGCGTGTTTTCATAAACCCGGCGTATCTTGGATCAGTTGAATCAGTGTGAATAATAGAATGTGAAATCCAATTATATTGCCTATCAGATCTTGGTATCTGCCTTGATACATTAAAGTTATCAAAGTTCTGCTTAATCGCTGTTGAGCCAGAAATTGCCAAGGGCTTATTATTTCTATGTATTCTATGGAATGACGGACTCTCATTATCTGCCGATCCAGGGCTAGATACTAAAGTAGAATCACGGAAGAACCGAGCAGCGTGGCGGGCAGAGTGTACTGTTAAACCAAAATCCTTGCCGTGAATATCGAAGGTTCTTATGCCAACCGTATCAGAGACTACGTCAGAGGACGCCCCCTGAAATGGACGCTTGACTGTTAAGTTTCTTGCATTTAGAGAATTGTAAACTGAAAACTCGCTTGATTTAAAGTCTTGGTATCCTTTGGACATTACCTCAATGCCACCGGGTGCAGAAAATCTTGAGGTTATTATGGACTCTCCAGAGGCGCTATGAAGATATTCTACTGAGTAATCTCCACTAAAATCAAAGTGTCCTTCAGCGGCTCTATTAAAATCTAACAATGTCCTAACTGATGTCGCAAAACGAGATTGTTCAGTAAAAGTATTGTCTGGCAATACTGGCTGTGATTCAATAAACTGTTTTGGATTCGCGAAGGCACCAACAGAATTTACAATGTCATAATTGTGATTGTAATTGCCAACAATAGTTGACCCTGTGCGATGACGTATATTTCTAATATTTACAGGTCTTTTCGCTACCATATCTCTGTAAAGGAAAGCTTTTTGGGCGCCAGTCATTGGATATGGAATGGCATCAACGTCATTTGCCTCTGGATATGGATAATCAGCGCCAACCATTCCGATGGCTCCGGTTAATACAGCGCAGGATTGGCCCAGTAAAATCTTCCATCCTTCGGGCCTGGTGAGATATGAATCGCTTCCTTTGTTAATCGCAATGTGTCTATATTGTAATCCACCGACCACATCTTCAGTGAATGGTCCTTGCATTGGTTTTTCAATATCATCACCGTATACATCGTTATGAACATTGACTATTTGAAAACTAGGGGATACAAGTTCTTCAACTGCTTTATTATATCCAGTTTTTACAGAGGAACTAATAATATTAAATGGAAACGCTATATCTGATTTTACGTTTTTATATCCAACACCATATTCATAATCTCTGCCAGATTGTACTTTTATATTTCTTTTTATTTTTTCATGTGGGTTTTTGGGCGGGTCATCTGTTTCTTCAACTTTGGCCAAATCCTCAACAGATGCAAGTAAAACATTTCTTGGAACAAAGATACTGTCTTCAGTGTTAATTGGCCCAGCGGGGTGTAATGCAATTCTGTGTAGTCCAAAGTTTTTATTTTCTTCAAAGTTAACGCCGCCCTTGATAACTCTTGGTGGATTATTTCTACGATCAACACTAAATTTATATGGCCTGGATAATTTTCTGAGCACAAAAGTTTGCCCAGAATAAGTTTGTTTATTGATTTGGCTTACAGTCGGTGCTGGTTGATTATTATATTTTTCGGCTGTTTCAATTATTACATCACGTTGCTCATCTATATTTGTATCTCCCGAGGAGATTACATCAGAATCTTTTCTGATAGCCCGCTTCTTCCAATATTCAGAATTGTCTTTTTGAGAGTTAGAAACTGGGTGATGTGCCCTCTCCCAATCTAATGTCTTTTCTCTGATCCCTAGCATTGGAGTTTCAGGGTCTGGCGCCTTAAACTCAATTGTAGGGAATTTAGATTGATATTTGTTTCTCTCAAGGACATGGCTCTCAACCACATCAAATATATTTTCTGATGTAACCGCAGACGCAGGAATCAACTGTTTAATAATATCCCCTAGGGAGTCATCAAACCACTTATAATATTCAATATACTTTTCAACTTCTTTCACATTATCAACACGACGGAAAAAAGCCTCCCTAAGCTTTTCTAAAGCTTTGTAATTCATTCTATAGCGATTTACAGGCTCACCAATTAAATTATTGAAGTCTATGGCGCCCGCAAAAAACTTCAACATTTCATCAGAGATTGCACTGTACATGCTCTTTTCTAAAGTATGATGATAGCTTACAACATCTTGTGGAATACCAAAAAATTCTTGTGTATCATCCACAAGCGAAACCATGTCTGAAGAAACAGTTCTTTCTGGATCGACAAATTTGAAAACGTTTATTCTTTTACTCTCAATAACATCTGCTGATGAAGTTGCAAATGAGAAGCCATAGCCTGAGTGCCTATATCCCGATATGCTACCAACCCAGCCAAGATTATCTCTAATCTGTGCTGAGCCAGAGCTAAAATCTGTTACATAAAAATTACCACTTGAATCTGACCCTGTTAAGTTAGAAAATTCCCAACTTAATGCCAGTGTATCTTTATTCAGGACATCTAGATCTTTTAGTTCTGGGTCGAGAGCCGAAATGTTTTCATAATTATTGCTTATGGACACATTATCAAAATCAAGAGAGTGTTGTTTTTTGGCATCGTAATCAATACTCTTAAGCCAATATCGCACCCCGGATAACAAAATGTCGCTTTGATTTACCAAAGAGCCTGTTAAATCTTGTCTGTATGCCCCTGCATAGACTCTTTTCGCAGATTTTAAGAAGTTATCACCCTGTGTTTTGGTTAGTGCTTGTTCAAGAGAAAAAGTATCCCTAATATCACCTAGCAGTGTATTAAAGCCTTCAAATTTTAAAGTATAACTATAATCATCGGAGCCAGTAACAAATTTAACACTACCTGATTTATTTGGCTGTATTGAGACTGAAAAATTCCAATCTTGATTGTTATAGACACCAAAGAAGACGCTGCTGGTCATCTCTGAAAATGGGCTTGGCGAAATCGATGACGTTAGCTTAAAGAAAGCATTCTTTGATTTTTCACTTTCTCGCACAGCAAAAATTTGAAAATTTGTGTTGTCAGTTGCCATGAAAGTGGTATCATCAGGGTTCTGCACACTAGCAGACACGACACCAAACAATGATACCTCGTTAAATCGTCTGTCAAACACATCGGCTGCATTTGAAAAATACGGGAATGTTACATCGGCCTGCACGGTAGCACCGTACCCAAATTCATAGCCTTCTGACTCTGAGCCGGATATATAACCAATAGTGTTGGCTGTTTCAGAGGGATTTTGTTTTTGATAAACTACCGCTTCTGTATTATTACTTTGGTTAAAATTTATATAATCGTTTATTTTTGTTGTTTGTTCTAAATTGTTTCTTAATTCGTATCTAGCTTTATTGCTATAGGTGTTTAATCTTATGATTTGATCATCAATGTAAAAGCATCTTAAGACCCCTTTAATTGACTTTTCTGTACCCTTTGATTTAAAAATTGAAGCTAAATTGTTATACAGATTTAGATATATAAGATTTTTAGTATCTTCAAGATTATTTTCAAAATTGAAATTTTCAGTCTTGTTTGCAATTGTATTTATAATATCTGAATCAATAAAGATTTCTGGTGTATATAATCCTAAAGATTGTGGCAAATGCTTTGCAAAAGTTAGTGGCTTATACGAGGAACTAGTATAAAGAGGTTGCTTGAAATCAGAGATTGATTGAATTTGTAGATATAATTTGTCAAAGTAGACGCCAATGATATGCGACACCATTTCCAACTGACTCTTATCATTGTTTTCTGCTTCTTCTAAGACCCAGGATGGAAAATAGTTTGTAAATTTAGTGGTATTGTTGTGATCATAAAATGTACCTTTAGATTCTAATTCTGATTTTAGTGACGAAACAGATGGATGAATAGCATAGATAATTGGGTCTTTGAACTCAGATGCAGCCGCGCCGCCCTCAACAATAGCTGATTCGAGGGTTCGTGACGGAGTGCCGCTCCAAGTTCCATTTGTAATTCTTCCTGCGTAATCTAAGACAATTTTGTCTGTCGAAGAATCCCCTGTTGTTCCCTCATTAAATTTATAATACACTCCCAACGCTGCATTCGATACATCTGTATTTGCACCGCCACGCACTTGTGTAAAGTAGTTTGATCCTATTTGAAAACCATCTCTTTCGGTTTTCCAAAACCTAAATTCATCAATTGAGCCAGAAAAGAATCCAGCCGAGCCAGAAGCTAAGTGGGCGATGGTGCCTTTCTGCTCTAAAGTATTTACCCCAACAGATCCTAAAACATTTGATGAATCTAGACGGCCATTAACATAAAATCTTGTTTGAACACCCGAACTAGCACTTTTAAATGAAACTGCGTAATGATTAAAAGATGATATTGAAGATGTGGTTGGGCTTGCTCCAATTTGTTGATTTGAAAAAACAGAAGTTGATGAATCATCTAAGTTAACGTGGAAAGGAGACCCAGAGGTTCCAGATAGGAAGATAGTTAATGCATCGCCACCCGACGAGTTTGTTAAGTGAAAAATTGTTTGCTTAGAATCAGAGGAGGGGGAAGGAGCTTTTAGCCAAAACTCTACAGTTACTCCTTGTTTAAAATCGCATTTAAGGTTTGATTCTCTAGTTGAGCCTCCATAATCTGATGGCTTATTATCATCCTGATAGATATTAGTTTCATAAAGATTGGCTTGACTTCGTTTAGTAGAGCCAGCATCTTTAAATAAATTCCCAAGTGTTGTGTATGAAGTAGCGTGTGGTCCGCCCTTTAAACTAATATGCGATGAGCCATTAAAGTTTGCATACCCGTTTGTTCTTGGATATAAATTATCAAATATATGCTTTTCGTGTGGAAGTGATTGGTTAATAAACTCATTTATCTCAGCGTCAGAACCATCATAAGGAAAGAAATCATGTATTCTTTCGATTGCTGATTTATAGTATAAATGAGCAGATCCAAACTTGGCAAAGTTTTCTGGCTCTGAATAATCTACCTGCGGTATAAAAGTATTTTTTAGCTCTAACTTTTGTTCTACATTTTTGGTAGATTCTACATTTTCCAACAATTCTTTATTTGTTGTTTGTGGTAGTAAAGTTCTTTGCTTACCAAATAAATCTTTAATGCTCATAATCTTCTACTCGGAATAAGAATTTTTGATCTTGCTCGATCCAAGATTGTCTCTGGGAATCATAGAATGCGAGTTTGATGCCATATTCGTATCCCGGTTCAAGAAGCGACATATCGAGGTTAAAATAATTTCCTGAAACATCGTAGGAAAGTATCGTTTGTAAGTCTGATCCGGTGCCGTGTGGTATAGCGTTAAATCCATCTAAAACTCTGTAAACTCTGAACGATGCGCTGGGAATAATTGTATTTTCTATTTCCGCTGACGCTACTGTGTAAATAGTTGGGGACCAGTTTTTGTTTCGCACGTAAACATTGAAACGAGCTTCTTCCTCAGAGAAATATTTACTCCTCAAGTTTTTGATATTTGTGACATAACGCGTATTGCCTGTGGAGGCTGCAAGGGCGTAATGTTTTGCAGGCTTGATAGAGCTAGTAAAGTATTCAGTAGCGCCATCATTATGCCACACATCAAAAAGAGTTTTTAGAGGCGTAGCAGCGGAAGTAATTGCAACAGAGCATGAATAAATTCCTGTTGAGACATGTCCGCCTGTGACATTGGTATTTCCATCATGGAGAACTAACTTGCTGCCCTCGGGTGAAGTAGAACCAGAATATAGAGTTACAAATATGCTGCCAGTGTCAATCGCTGGTATATTTGTAAGCCTTCCGCGAACAAAGTTGTAAAGGTAAATTGTGTTTAAATTATCAGATGCAGGGGCCAAAGAGCTACTATAATAAAAGTCGCCTCTATCATCTTGAATTGAAGAATTCCATCTAGCTTCAATCACCGGCTTCTTAAAAAAGTATTGCGTGCCTCTTGCAAAAAACCTTTTTGTGTAGTAAGAAGTCGTAGCGCCCTCTGAATTAGTTGAGCTTGTAGCTTCATTAGACGCAGTTAAGCGAATACCAATACCGTAGTTTTGTTTTGTGCCACCTATCCATTGTTCAACTAAATCAGAAATATCAATCTCTAAATCCTCTAGCCCAGTTTCAAAATATTGAGTAAAAATAGGCGAGGAGTGGTAATCACCACCGGCAGTCGTCCAATTAGTTGTAGAGTTTGCTGCGACCCAGTTTGACTGTCCGCTATCTTTATAATTTTCTAAATCTAATCCATCGCCCTCATTCCAAGATCTAGATATTGCCTGCGCGACAATTGTGAAGTTTTTGGGCACAGTTCTTGTTGTCTCTGCATTAAACAGGCGTAAATAAAAACTAACACTACCAGACTCTGGTATTACGCCAGCAGTCCGGTCCGACGAAATAGTATTTACATCAAATTTTGTGAGCACTCTTGACAATTCAGCAGATGATGTTGTCGCACGCGCATAAATTGAAAATACCTCACTCACATCGGCTTGCCCCATGTTAGAGCCGGTAGCCCGAGTGGATAAATTATCTTTAAAGGCGTTTGAGATAGTATTATCTGCATCGGCCAGATAGCGTCTAATAGCCATTATTTAACTTGTCCTTTAATGTCTGTATCTGGATATTTAATTTCAACCACCGCATTTTTTGGAACTATTAACTTAGACCCGTCAGGAGAAAGGTTTTTATTTATGTCAATAGAGTTGCTAGCATAATTTGTCCCGCTTTTATTAATTAATTTAATCATTAATACTTCATAGACTCCTGGCACCTTCCCAAGTTCTTTATACATTTCAGATATATTTATATCCTCTCCAATATAAAAAGGCGTCCCAAAGCGTCTACCAATTTCTTGTACGCATCTTTGATTTAGATCAAACTTGTTTACACCCTCACGAGCAGAGACAACAAAATTAACACCAATGTTCAAAATGAATGGATCAATTATATCAACAGTGTCGTTTATCATTCTATGTTGATTTAGCCAAACTTTTAAGTTCTTTTTGATAGTATTATTAGCCAATGTAAGTTTCCCAAAAGAATCTTCTGATACCACGTACATATTCAAGTTTCTTTTTAGCGAGTCTGGGTCTTTTTGAACAGAACATCTTTTAATCGCGCCAAATTTTGATGGCATTCTATAAGCTAAATTCTCATAATCTACTTGAGTGACTGCACGATTTTGGGTTGCAAATGAATCATAAATTCTTCTCTTAATTTCTCCTGATGTTGGTGTAGAAATATCCCCAGTTATTGGTTTTTCATTAGTCGCCTCAAGTGATGAAATGACATTATTGACTTTTGATGTTAGCAGTGTTGGCCTATCTTTAAATTCAAAATTAGCACTTGATACTTTATTTAAAGCTCCTACGGCTACATTTGAATTTGATGGATTTGTAACTCTATAAATTATTTCGAGTGTTGTATTTGTCGGAACAATTCCAAAATTTTGATTTTTTGTTAATTTTGTTGGATCAAAAGTTGTATCGGTCACATACGATTTTCCAAAAAGATTCATCGCGACTTTCTGTGGGTCTGCGACCACATCCGATTCATTTGGATTACCAGAGCCAAACTGAATAAATGTTCGGGTTCTCTCCGTAAAACTAATGAACTTTCTTGATACCAAAAAAGGCTTCATAATTGATGGCGCATTTTCATCTTTGAAATTATTATTTGAAAATTCTCTGTATATTAAATCTTGTGAAAGGTTTTCGACTTCAAAATATTCATTACCTTCTGAATCTGTCACTGATATAATTTCAGAAACATTATCAGAGTCAATCTCTATAAGTTTAAATCTTTCAAAGTCTCCACAGGTGTAAGTTTCTCTTTTAAAAAAACCAGATACAACATTGCCATAAGCTCTAATAGCAAAGAAAGTCGGGGCTCCTGTGGCTGAATCTACACTTGCAACAACTACTTGGTTTTTCGCGTCTGAAAAATCTACATTGTCAGTTAAAACAAAATTTAATCCATTTTGGGAGGTAAATCGTGACCCTCTTTTTAATATCGGTAAATAATTCTCATCGGGGCCAAGTCCAACTGTCGATGCAGGCACCAAAACATATAAGGAAACAACACCAAAAGTTGATGCTCTACCTTGATTTTTATAACCTAAAATACGCCCATGCCGTAAAACATTTGTGTATTGATACGAAGTATCAAGAAACATCTCATTTACATTGTAATCAAGATAAAAAGATAATTGATCTCCAACA
>CEOI01045266.1_pt1 | contig 11651 bp, 20 predicted proteins | sample 530351 | NCBI WGS metagenome assembly CEOI01 (sample SAMEA2619962, study PRJEB7988) | marine metagenome | biome: marine biome (ENVO:00000447); feature: deep chlorophyll maximum layer (ENVO:xxxxxxxx); material: "saline water (ENVO:00002010), including plankton (ENVO:xxxxxxxx)" | depth 17 m | reverse complement strand
ATTAGTCTTACTTATACTAAATGGATATTTAGGTATAAAATCAAAAGTCATATTTGCTACTGTCCAGGAAGTGTGAGATGCACCTCTAGTTATAGTAACTGGGTTCATATCTTCATGACAAATAATTAGGGTATCTGCTGATTGTGCAAAATACAATTCTGATAAATTAGTTGAGCTTATACTTGTAGATGATAGATCTAAATAATCATTACCAGATCCATTAATGTTTTGTTGTAGCTCTCCTAATTTATAAATAAATAATCTGTTATTAGAAAATAAAAAAACATATTGTTGAGTTGTAGAAAATTCAAATCCAACTAATCTAGTTCCATTTTGTGGATTAGCTGTAGAAGGTATTGTGTCAATGTATTGTAATCCAGGCCTTCTTTCTACACCACCAGTTGGTAGGCAAACTACGTTTCTTAATGTTTTAGCAGCAGCTCTGTATTGTTCTAAATCTATTCTGGCCCTTAATAGAGGATCAAACTCCCCTGCAGTGAAGTTTGTTTGTATTCGTACAATATTCTCATTATCAGCCATTATCTTATATTAGTTAATAAATAGTCCTCAATAACATTAGGCGGTTGTCCTTGAGCATCTATTTGGGTTGCAGTTCTAAAATATCCACCTCTTCCTTGGTCAGAAGGATTGCCTAATGCGTGTGTTTTCCAATAATCAGCTTTTGTAGTTTGATCTGTAATTGGTTCTGCAAGATGCCAAGCTAATTGATAAACTAATAACGTTACAAAATAAGTTGGCATATTACCCTCAACAACATCATAAACATAATCTATATAAACTGTTGTAGAGTTTGTAACTAATTTATCTCCATAAATTTCAAAATCTAATTCTTTTGGAGCATTAGAATTTCCAGAAAAAAATACTGCAACAGGTAAAGTTGAAACAGCATCTGTAGGAAGTGTGTATTGATAATCCCATTCATTAACAGGTGTAGCACTGTCTTGTGCTAGCTGCACTTTCTTTAGTGCAAATTTCCAGGGATACATTGATAGAGTATGTTTCTTAACAAACTCATATAAATTATTGGCTATGCCTGCAGCTTTAGATCCATCTGTAAATGATGTAATTGTATTTGCACCTAATATTGTTAATGCGTTATTTGAAATAGAAACTTTTGTATCTCCTGCTGCCATAGCTCATTTTACCTTAATTTAAAAAAAAAGAGTAGGGGGAAAATTACTCTCCCCCCTAACTCGTCTAGTTATTAGTCAGCATCAGCGACAGATAGTGCAGTACCATCTGATACATCAACAACAGTTCCTGTGTTTGATAACACAGTTACTAAAGTTGAAGTAGGTACAGAGCTATCCCAAACGTGAATTAAATCGCCCACTTTTAATACATCTGCTGCTCCATTGAAGTAGCCTTCTGTATTAATGTCAGCAATCGCATCTGATCCAGGTGCAGTGTAACTCCACATTTGAGGAGCATTACCTGCCTTGGATTGTCCTCCGATAGGCTGTAAGTTTGCATTAGTATATGCCATAATTATCCTCCTCTATTAGCTTTCGTCACAAGTTATTTTTACGATACCTTCATCATCAATCGCAACAGCACCTGCAGAGAACATACTATTAACCAAGAAAGATGTTTTTTCTGGTACATAGTTGATTTCTGTTTTGATCCCCATGCCTTCAGCCATTCCCATAGCTGATTTGTGGAAAGCAAATACAGTTCTGTCGTTAGTTGATAATGGTAGGCCACCTTCAGATCTATCTCCTACTACGATTATTCTAAATCCTAGCATAGCAGTTACTTCTCCATTTAATAGAGCTTTAACTGCAAAGTCATTAGAGATAGCTCTTTCATCTGCTAATAATCCTGCAACGTTATTTGCATGAATTACTAAACATCTATCTTCACTTGGAACGTTGTTAGCATCAAGAAGCTTTTTAGCTTCAATCATTTTACCAACGTTTAAGTTAGATGCTGCAGCAGATCCAGATGTTACCACTGTTTTTGCAACAGTTAGTGAAGTTGATGAACCATTAAGAGCATCAATAATTAGTTGGTCTTGTCGTCTTGCGACAGCTTTAGACACAACTTCAACTAATTCTCTTCTTTCATCAAAGTTCACTTTTGCTTGGTGGAATATATCGCTGTATTCAGCAGCATTATAATCCGACATAGTCGCAGTAACCTGCGAGTATGTTACATTAAGCGGAGTTACATCTGTTTGAGGTATTCTAGCTGTTGCTACACCTTTTCCAATTTTTGGAAATTTTACAGTGTTGGAGCTTGCACCAGAACGAAGTCTAACAGCTTCTCTTAACTGGGCAGCACCCTGGTAAGCCTGTTTAACTTCTGCATCAAACAAAGTAACAAACGCATTACTTATATTTATTGCCATGTTTTTCTCCTTTTTTTAAACATAGTTAGTTTATTTATTTACACTTTGCGTAGTTGTCTTTGGAAAAGGCTACAGCTAAAAACTGAAGGCCAAAAAAATCGGTTATCTTCTTGATTTGGTTATATTAAACTTCTAGGGTTGCATCAAGTGTTTTGTGCAACCCCAGTGTTGATTATGGTTTGTATTCGCCTGGGAAGGCTTTTTCAAATAATTTCTCTACTTTTATTGTAAATGCAGGATCTTTACCATATTTAGGATCTGCAACCATAGCTTTGATTTCATCTTTTGACATCCCTAACTCTTCTGTTGGAGCTACTGTAGGTATTGGTTGTTCTCCATAATAAGATCTAATCTTCTCAATAACCTTAACTCCAAGAGCTGTTCCTGCCATTTCATCAAATTCAGCAAGCTCTTGTTCAGAGAATACACCTTTGTTTTTCAATGTATCTCCAAATTTTATTACAGAGCTTACTCTTTCATTAGCTTTATTTCCTAATAATTTTTTCTGTTCTGCAATATCTGCTTGTGATCTTTGTACAAAATCAGCATTTGTTTCCATAAACATTTTAGCAAGATCTTCATAAGCATCTTGGTTTAGACCATATTTCTTGGCCCAATCCAAAGATCCTTTAACCAATGGATCATTTTCTATGTCAATCTCTTGTTCTTTCAAGAAACCTGTATCATAGTCTTTGGGAGCTTTGTGTCCACCTTGACTAAATTTTTTCTGCAGCTCATTGTAAGATTTTACTAGAGCTTCAATATCTGGGCCATCTTTTTCATCCCAGAATTTTTCTGGAAAATACTCTGGTCTTTCGTATTCATCTTCTTCATCTTTCTGTTCTTCTCCCAGGTTATCTTCCTTCTTATCTTCAGAAGCTAAATGAGAAATAGGATCTTGTTCTTCTTGTTCCTTTTCTTCCTCTGGTGTATTTGATCTAGCTTCTTCAATTAAATTACTAGGTTTTTCTTCCTCTGTAATTTGATTGTTTTCTTGTGCTTGTGCTTCTTCAGCCATTGTTTCCTCCTGTTTAGTTTCGTTTAGCACGTTCTATCCTGTTAAGGATTTCTCTTACTACTGCGTTCTGGCCCTCTCGTACATATCCATAATGGTCATCTGCACCTGGATACCAAGATGGGCTTTCTACAGTTCTTGATTTTAAATCTTCTAAAATAATTTTACCTTCTGGTGTATTAAAAACTTTAGCATACAAGCTGTCTTTTTTCTTTTGTTCATCAACAGCTTCCATTTTGTTTTGGAAGTCTAAACCTTCCCAACCTACTTCATCAAAAGTATCTGCCATATTATCCTACCTGTGATCCCACCTGTGCTTGTGCGTTTATCTCTTCTTCCTGGGTTGCAGGCTCAACTTGTTGTTGCTGCATTTGTTGTGCTTGTTGTTGTGCTTGTTCTACCATTTGTTGTCTTTCTTCTGGGCTAGTTCGCAGCTCTGCAGGTATTCCTAATTTATCTGCAACAAAATCTGCAACTCTATCTATTCTAACAGCCATTTGACCTACAGGGCCAAGCTGTTGAATTATTTGCATCCATCCCATAGCTGTTTGTACTTCTTCGTTGGATTGTGCAAGAGCTAATGGAGAAGTTGGCTGCAATTTAACTTCAAGTCCATTAACTCTCAAAGGCAAAGATATTATTTCTTTATCGTTCATTACAGCTAATGTACGACTAACTAAAGGGAGTACAGCCTCTGAAATCAATCTACCAAATGCAGAACCCAGGTTTTGTGAAAGCTCTTTCATCCTTTCTACAATTTCGGTAGCTGATCTTGCACTCATATTATCTGGAGGTAAGCTCTCATCTAACATGATTTTTTTTACGTTCATACGCAAATCATTTATAACTAACTGGGATAAATTAGTATCTCCAGTTCTTGGTAAAGGTTTTAAACTAGGGCCTGTAGGGCCATCATTTCTTGCTACAGGTATAATAGCACCAGGAGCTATCCTTACAGTTTGAGGATTTAACACTCCATCATCTGAAGCTGTATAGACACCTGCAATATTTAGACTTGCATTTTTTAGTAACAGCTCAACAGTTTTATTTAATGTTTTTATATCTGGTAGTGCAGTAATCAATGGGCCTCTCCCATAGATCTCTCCTGCAACTTTCATGTATCTACTAATAATCCATGGCATTGTTTCATAAGTTCTATGAACAATTTTATCTGGCCCTTTTTTCCAAATCACACAGTAGTGATAGAAACCATCATCTTCATGGTACATAGTGCTTTCATAAAGCTCTGTATATTCTTCTGGTTTTTGATCTATTATTCTTTGAAACTCTGGTGGAATTTTTGCATCTGGATATTGTTTTGCAATTACATCATTTCTAATTCTTAATCTTCTATAAACATTTTCTATAGATCCATTAGGCCCTTCTTCAAAAGCAATTAAATATTGTGGCACTGGAATAAATTTAATTGGTTCTACTTCATCTCCAGGCAGCACTAACATACAAGCTGTACCTACGCATAGATCTAATAAAAATTCTCCTATTGCTAAATCAAAATTTGTTTGTCTTAAAACAGAAAACATTTTGTCATTGATTTTATCTAGCTCAACCTGGATCTCTGATTTTCTTTCATCTGGTATTTCATTACCTGGTTGTAGTCTTACCCATTTTCTGTATGGAGGAAATAAAGCGGATTGTATTCTGTTAGCAAATCTTTGAGCAGAGTTTATGGCTGTACTATCAAAAACTTTAGACATCTTTCTTTGTCCTGGTGTTCCGCCATCAAAATAACCATCATATAAATTTCTTTGTGGAAGAGCATACTCATAACACTCTTGATAAATATCTCTCCAAAGTTCTTTCTTACCTTCAGCCTTTTTAATTCTTTCTAATATCTTTTTTGCATCATGCATAATTAACTCTTCTTGTTTCTACTAGCAAAGTTTCTTGCTGCAGCAACTGAACCAAAACCCCAGGCCTTCAATGCCAAAGCTTTTCTTGTAGGCCTACCTTTGCTATCTTTCATAGGCCCTTTCATTCCAGAAAACCTTGCTGCAAAAGATACCCTTCGGCCATCCTTTCCACTTTTCTGTGGTCGTTTTAAATTGCTACCATCTTTTCTTTTAAAGTATTTTCTTCCCTTTTCGTTCAATCCACCTTTTGGGTTTTGATACTTTTTGGCAACCATTTAAAATATAACAGCTCCTAAAACAAAACTTATAACAGCAACTATAATGCAAGCCTTATGCATCATAGCTCTTCTTTTCCACTCTCGTGGAGTATGTCCAAATACTATCATTTTTTTTTCTTAAATCCTTCCTTCATTCGTTTATAAGCCTTCGCAGAAATTGTAGATTTAGATTTTGGTCTTGAGATCCCTTTTTTCTTACGTTGGTTTATATTGTAGTATAATCCTTTTTTAGCCATATTTTTTTTTACCAACCTTTCTTTTCATAGCGGACTTCATATCCATTTGCATTTTACCACCAGAAGCTTTCGCAAAAGCTTTAGCTTGTGCAGCTCCTTTCTTCGTATAAGCGAAGTGTCTTACCTTACCATCTTTTGTAGTTACTTTAGGCATAAATCTCCTATTGTGATTTCCTATTTCTTGGATTTCTTTTTACTTTGTTTTTTGCTTTAGACATTTCTGCTGTATCCTAAAGTTCCAGTGTTACCAAATGGTACTCCAAGCTCTGCATCTTGCCTTCCTTGTGCAACTAACTGCCTTCTTCATCTAGTTGCTCTAGCTCTAACTCTTCTTGAAAGTTCTTGTTTGGATCTGTTCTCTGCTCGTTCAACAGCAGCTTCTCTTGCTGAAACATCCGCCTCCACTTTTGGTGGTGGTGGTGGTGCTTTAGGTTTAGATATTATACCGCCCATATTTTCTCCTAGTTTTTTATTCTACTATACAAAACATAATCATGGCCATCTGGGCCAAATTTTTTCATTATGCCTTCCCTAGTAAATAACATAGTTTCAATCCACTTCAAAGCATCTTTATTCGTAATATCAACTGTACACTGTATGCGTTGCAGATCAAATAATCGGAAAGCATTATTAAAAAAAGCCTTGGTAGCTTTATGGAAAGGCAGGGCAACCTTTAAATTATTCAAGTCTTTACTAGGTATTAGCCAGGCTTCTGCTACTCCTGGGAAGATATTTAGTAGGCCAAAGGAAACCACTGGCTTGCCAAAATAGTAACCAGTGTAAGAAGCATTATGAATTGTATTTTTAGCCAAGTAACTTTCATATCCAGGAATATAATCAAAATACTTTTTCTCATGATCCCTTAAATTAATCAACCACAAATGTTTAGGATGAAAATGTGTAATTTTTTTATTGACACCATCCAGGCCCATAAGCTGTTCTAGCTCATTGATTTGCAGATCTACCATAAATCAAAATCCAATTTTGCCAGAGCTGCTCTAACAATCCCAGTTTGATTTGGTCTAGTTAATCTTTTAAATTCTCCACCACCTAATAAACAATAACCCAAAGCATCTCCTACGTGGGAGTGTTGGTTTTTATTTGGTTGATCTTTAAATCTTTCCTGTCCAGATATTTGTACTCGTTTAAAATGATAACCACCTGCTAGTGATTTTCTAATTCTATTGCATCTACTATCAATTAAAAATCCAGGCTTACCATTTATTAGCCTGGTCATAGGAGCTGCAACAGCTTCACGTCTAGTTTTAAAATCATTCGTTGCAGTTGGTTTAGCCATGATGCCTAAAGTTTTTAAATGTTCAAATGCTGTTACTTCGTAGATCTGATCCCTGGATGAACCTGCAGGATCTCCCCATATTGATAAATCATATTTAGGATATTTTATTTCTATTTCTGATTTTAATATTTGACCAAATCTTTCTAGGCCCATATCAAACGTTACAAGTTCATGCAGTATATGCCATCTACCATTTCCTAATCGTTGAGCAAAAACTGCAGCAGGTGTTAATCCAAAGTCCAGGCCAATCACAATAGGAAAGCCAGGCTCTGGTTCTAATCTTTCAACACACATAGAAGCATCATCATATTCACTCCACACAGGTTTTCCATCCTGGACAAAAGTATATTTACCTTCTGCATAACATCTTATCCAATCTTTAGACTTACCTGCTAGGATCTGCGTATAGTATCCGCTTGGTAAATTATTTATATTTTCTGCAACTTCATTTTCTTTCCACCAACTACCTGCAGCAAAAGTATATCCATTAGCTTCTGGCATCTCTGGTAGATCTACATTAGAAACTTCTTTCACTCCGCCAGGCTGTTCAAAAAATTTCCATCCAAACTTTCCTTTAGGCAAAGATCCTTTTTTAGAAATATCATACCACCAATGGTCATCTTCCATTGGGTTGGTATCCATCCATACACCTCTCCAGGAAGGGCCGCCATCTGCTTTACTTGGGTATCTTCCAACTCTGTGTGTTAGTCCATCAATAACTTGTTTAGGAAGTTCTCTTGCTTCATTAACCCAAGCTCCTGTAAGTTCTAGTGATAAAAGTTTTCTTACATCTTTAGGCTGATCCAATGCTAGGAATATAACTTCACAATCAATTCCTGCAGCTCCTTCCCTGGCAGGCAACTTGATATGATGAGAGATAGGAGGCGACCATCTCATCCCACCCCAGATATTTTCTGGAAAAATCTCCTGCCAGGTTTTAATAGTTGTTGTTCTTAATTCTGGATATGAGTTTCTAACAACAACAAATCTACTATACTTAATTCCATCTTTAGGAGAAGGTTTTTGTTTTACTGCTCGCATGAAAACTTCTGCAGCACAAGCATAAGATTTACCAGATCCAACTGGCCCAACAACTCCTCTTACAAAACTGTTGTCCTGGAGGAAGTCATAAACTGTTGGAGATTTTTTAAAATTAAATTTTAGATCATCCATATTAGCTCTATCAACTCAATTACTAAAAGCCCTGCAAGTAGTACAGCTAACACAGTATGATAGATATTCCAAAGCAGCCATTGTTTGTTTTTAGAATTTTTTTTAGACATTGTTCACAGATCTACATTCAAATTTTACAACTAATTTTTCTCGGTTCAATCTATCTATATCAAAATCTTCTTCATACTCTAGCAAATTTTTATAGGTTTTTTGGGCAATAGCATAACCTGCGTACACACAATCGTAGTGTGAATTAAATTGATAACCTGGGATGCTGCTTGTTGGACACTGATTGGTAATCGTGCTGCATAGATACATAACCAAAATAAATTTCATAAACCATTCCTTCGTAACTTGTCCATATTCTGTCTATGCTTTTCTCCTTCCAAGTAAGTGAACAAAGCATTTATTCTTGTGTCATCTTCAAGCCTTTGTCCATTAAACAAATGCCGAAGTTCAAATTTTCTCAATCCTATCCTGGTCGCCAGTTTCTGGTCGTTGGTCGCTGTCGTCAGCATCAATGCTGTGATCCTGTCCACTTCCTCCCTGGTCATCCTTCTTCTTGGCATATTTCATTTCCTTAATTTCTACCTTATCTGGGCCTTCAATCTTTATACCAATTACAGCAGGTTTATCATCATCTGATTTCTCCTGTTCTAATAATCCTGCCGCTTTGGCTACAGTTTGTAGAGATCTAATTTTATCATGCATCTCTACTTCAAAGTTACTGTTTTCTTTTCCATATACCCTTATCTTCTTAATGGATCTCAAAGCTTTCTGTGGTATTTCGTTTATTTCCTTTAATCGGATCTTGCCATTTTCCCAATCAATAATATCGGTTATGTTAGATGTTGATAGATCCACAAGCTCCTGGGCCACTGCGTCTTTGCTATGGTCTATGATTTCACTACGTTTAATCCTTTTCTGGATCATTCTTACACCGCCATATTTAACTACTGGGTGTACTGTATCTGCTTTAGTCTTTGCCATGTTTCTCTATCACAATCTTTTTAACATCTGGGTGGATTAGATAATCCAAATCATTCTCATCTTCCAAATAGAAGAAAAACGATTTTAAAGGCTCTGGAGTAGTGTTATTACTTTCCTGGGCCTTTGTACCCCATTTTACAAACTTATACCTTGTAAGCTTCTCTTTGGCCATTTAAAAGGGTATTTCATCATCCATGTTATCTTCTGGAGCAAAACTCTTGGTAGAGCCTTTTAGCATCTCATCTGTAACAGGATCATTAGTTTGTTTTTTCCAAGGTTCTTTGATCTCAACAGTTAGGTATTCTTGTTCCTTGGTGTTGCCTCTATCATCAACCTTTTTATTGGCCCAGTTCTCCCAAATATCAATATCATATTCTCCTGGCTGTAAAGTTATAGCTTCTTCTAGCTTAAACTTTTTCCATGAATACTTTGGGCCTTTGGGTTTATCGTTTTTGTAAGCTCTTAACTTTAAAAACGTCTTTTGCATTTATCCTCCTTGGTTTAAGTTCATAGATCTCTTTGATCCATGTTTTCTCAACAGTTAAATCGCCATCAACATCATCCTCCTCATCTGGAGTTTCGCCTGGAGCTATCGCAGCACACAGGGTAATCTTATCTGGTGTTTCATCTACGATCCAACCTAATTGAAAACTTTTTGCAGCTTGCATTGTTTTGACATCTGAAATTTTTTTCCATCCACTTTCAGCTATTGATACAGCATCTTTCCATAAAATTAGAACCATTTTTTTTTCTTTTAAGGAATAAGGAAAATTTTTTGAGAACCCCCCATACGTACTGCTTACCCCAGGAGGGGAATATGTCGCTTTTTTGGCAGTTCTACTTTTAGATCTACCCCCCATCCTAGATTTTTTGTCGTGTTTAGTCATGTTCAAAAATTAAATCAACCTTTAGATCTTGTACAAATCATAGCCGCTTCCTATTCACTAATCGTTTTATCATAGTCTTTACGTCTTTTGGAGCTGTATTTTGGCCCAATAAAAAGCTTTTAAAGAAGTTAATATGACCTGGTGCATCTTTCATTGGTTCTTTCCCTCTAAACCAAAGCAGAGCTGCCTTCATCTTCTCATAGGTTTCATCATCCACCTTCAAGCCCTGGTCAATAAGCTTTTGAGCTTCATCTTCCTGCCTCACATTGTACTGAAAGTCTTTACCATAGATCTCCATCAAAGCTTTTTTCATATAAATCATTAACAGCCTATTTAGCTTATTATCCCTTATATTATTATTAACGTTATATGATACGTTACGTGCAACATCAGAGGTTTCCCTGTCCGCAACCCTAGACGTTGCATTACCTTTAGATTGTGCAACCTGTGGGTTTCTCTTACCCTGTTGAGATCTGTTAATATCTTTGCTGTTTGTTAATAACTTGTTCATTGTTTTCTTCGCCTCCTCTTGCTCCTGTATCGGCAGATCATGCTTCACAGTTGATACATTTTTCCTGGCCATGTTCTCTGTTGTTTTGGGATCGTAAATTACAAAGTAGCAGTTCCCTTTCTGGCCCTTAAATTCTTTCCTAGCATATTTGATATATTTCCAGTTTATAAGCTTTCTAATGTACCTGGACACCGCTTGCCTGGATACGTTCAGATCCTTCGCCAGGGTTGCCTGGTTCGGCCAACAGATGCCTCTGAAATCAGTATAGCTGCAAAGAGCTGCGAGAACAAATAAAGCCTGCCTGTGCTGCTGCATCCTTGGATCTTTATATGCTCGGATCGGCAAATGAATGTACAGCCTGTAATCAGTTGGGCTTTTTTTCTTGGGCATCTAGTTCCTTTTTAAGTTGTCTATAAATCTCATTCCAGGTTATTTCCTCTGTCTTGGTATATTCTTTACAAACTTTATAAATTCTATCAGTTAAGCTTCTTATGTTTTCTTTTGTTACCTTTGTTAGAAACATCATATTTAATTTTTTCCAAATAAAGCAAAGTATCCACCAATTCCTCCTGGACATCTTTGATCCAAACTTTCAAAGGTTTTTTCCTGGCCTGCATAGTAACCCTAAACTTGGCCCTGGATTTTGCTTGTTGCCTGTCTATTATTTTTCTTACGTTAGAATAAATAACGTCTTGTTTAAGCTGCTTTCTTTTTGCCACCTTGCTGCCTCCAGGTTTTATCAATTAATTTTTCAATAAATTTAGAAATTGATCTACCATCTTTGGCGGCAAGCTTCTTCAATTTCTGCCTGGTTTCTGGTGTTAAAAGTAAGATTTGTTGTTCCATGTTTGTTCCTTTTCTTAAAATTAATTATTATCTTGTAAAAAGATATATAGTAGCTATATATATATTGTAAGTGATAAAAAATAGAACATTACAAAAAACCAACAAGGGAGGCAAGATGAGAAAACTTACAGAAGCTGCCCAAGTTGCGAAGATCCTAAAGAAGAAAGCTAAAGAGA
>CEOI01002718.1_pt1 | contig 11682 bp, 13 predicted proteins | sample 530351 | NCBI WGS metagenome assembly CEOI01 (sample SAMEA2619962, study PRJEB7988) | marine metagenome | biome: marine biome (ENVO:00000447); feature: deep chlorophyll maximum layer (ENVO:xxxxxxxx); material: "saline water (ENVO:00002010), including plankton (ENVO:xxxxxxxx)" | depth 17 m | reverse complement strand
TTATTAACGAGTAATTTAGCGAGAGTGGTCTTACCTGTACCAGCCTTTCCATATAGTAAAAGATGTGGTAAGTCTCCACTCTCTAAGTACACTCCGACTTTACTTTTTAATTGGTCATTACCAATATAAGTGTCGAGTGTTAAAGGCCGATACTTTTCTACCCATAGAGTGTGTTCATTTTGCATTTTGTAGTTCCTCTAAATATTTTATAAATTCATCTGAAAAATCAGATGATGTCATTTTACTCTCTGAAAATCCCCCTTTGAGATGACTCAAAAATGGTTTTCCTTTATAGTTGTATGTGTGTAAAACATCTTTTGTATCGAAGTTGGGATTATCATAGTATGGCCCTAAATGTAAATAATTCAAATTATTTTCAAGACAATACATAGTTGCTCCGTGATTCGTATCTTGATATACCCAATCTACATTATAAGTATCAAAGAACTTTCTCTTACATAGGAAAAAATACGCATCTGCAAACCCAATCTTTTTGGTTTTCACATACCCACCTTGTTCTGGCCTCATCACCACTGGTTGTGCCGTATAATCTTTTATATATTTATCCAATACATCTTTATTTGACAGATATGCAGAAATCCATATTTTTTTATTATCAACAGAAATGTACTCAAGTTTTTCTTCTTCCATTTGTTTTATCATTTCATCAATACAATCTTGATGATAAAAAACATCATTATGATTTAATATCACATAATCACCTTTTGCCTCTTGTGTTCCTTGATGAAATGCCATGGACACCCACATAGTCAAACAACCAAAATTATCTAAACTTGATTGAATATCTTTATGGTTCATAAAATCAGGAATATTCTCAAGTTCTTCTCGTGGAAGTGCTTGCCAACCCTTGATTACCCTAACATTTGGTAAATCAATATCTGGAAAAGTATGACTATTATCTATTATCAATATTTCTTTTTCACATTTTAAAGTGTTAACATTTCTAATAGTTTTTATAGTCGAATGTAGTATATTGGAAGAATCATTTTCTAACCAATGTAGTAACTCCTTTTCATTTAAATTTAAAAATTTATCTTTTTCTATTGTACAATATGGTATAATAAAACTAATCATAATTTTATCCTTTTATTCTTTTAATTTTCTAACAACAACTCTATTTCCATCCGTTGAGATTCCCTTAATAGTTGTATTTTTGTACTCGTCCCAAGCTTTCTTACCAAAGATAAAATCTTCTCTACTTGCCCACCAATCTTGAACTTCAGTTGCTCTCTGTATCAATGAAAATTCTTGAACTTGTTCTACACAATGAGGTAAATAATCTGCAACTGGTATTCTCATCTTGGCATGTCTGTGAGATTCTATAAAACAATCTGCTGGAACTATCTCAATCTTTGCTTTTTCTAATAACATCTCAGAAACTTTTGGTGTAACTATATATGCATGTGCACCATATAAAAAGGATGTATCACATTGACAATAATTATGATCACGAGTGTTAAAAAAGTTGTGTTCATTATTACAATCTCTTTCAAGTAATCCATTCGGAGACTCATCCCAATTTCTAAAACCCCACAATGGTTTACCAATATTTAACACTCCTTCAAATTCACAATCAATAAACTCTTTGTAAAATAATGCATCGTGTTCTAATATCATTATTCTTTCATTAGTTCTAACCGATTCTTCCCATAGTGAATGATGTGAGAAAAAACACCCAAGTGCTGGTTCAAAATAACTAAATGCTGTGAACCTGTGGATGTCAGGTAAATATTGATATTTTTCAAGTAAACTTTCTGCTTGAAATTTATCTACACCTTCCCATAATTCTACTTCAACATTACCAACTTTTTTTGCAACATCAATAACATTATTAGCAGATTTTGTACTTAACTCTGATTTTGGTAAATATATCACATATGATTTCATCTAAAGTTTAATCTCCTGTTTCAGTTCACCATTATCATTCCATATTTTTGCCTTATTCACTACTTCACCAAAATCAAATTCACATTCCAACTCTTTATTTCCGATATGATTCCAAAATGTCCATTTACCCTGCATGGCATCGTATTTCATATCACCCTCGGCTCTCTTAATTCCTGTTGAATACCACTCTGTCCATTTTCCGTGACCTTTATTACCTCGATAAACTCTGTCATGTTTTTTTACTCCATTATCGTACCATGCAAAATTTCTCCATTGGGATCCCACCAAGACTTGGTTTGTACCCGTATTAATCTCCTTGATTGCCTCACTAACCTTTTGTCCATTCTTGTTCCAATCAACTACCTTCACCATAACTGAATGGTCATATGTTTCTGCTCTTTTTAATTTATCTTTACTTCCCAAGTAATACATTAACCAATCACCTGTTCTATAATTATTTTCATATTGTCCTGTTTGAATTACTGATTTTCCATCTACTTCATATGTTTCCATCTTTCCTTGACGAATACCATAATTAAAATTATCTATTCTTTTTAAATTTCCACTTGTCCAATACGATTTAATTTCTCCATGTTGTCTGTGTGGCTCTCTTATATTACCTGATTGTCTCAGCTTCCCATTTGGATGATAATATTTGTACTTACCAATATGTACTCCATTCTGAAATTCTTCTTCAGATTTTTTAATTCCATTTTCCCTATACTGAATTAAATGTCCATGTAATTTATTATCTTTATACTCACCATCCCATTTTTTATTTCCATTTTCATAATAGAATGTACGCCTACCTTGAAGTTTACCAGACTCATCTTTAGTTTCGTGTGGTGCACCATTGTTGTACAATTTTACTCTAAGTGCCTCTTGTTCTGATTCCTTGACTAAGGACTTTTCTAAATCTGGATTTTCTTTTCTCCATTTCAAATATTCTTTGTATCTCGTATCAAATGATAATACAACCTTTCCATCAATCTCTATGGCATTATCATTATGAGGAATTTTCTTATACTTTAAATTTATCTTTGATTTTTCCATTGTCGTGATATACTGTTGCATTTACAAAAATATTATCTTTTCTTTTGAACTCACATTCCTTTTCGCCAGTATTATACCAAAATATCCATTGACCATCCATCTCTCCATTTTTCATCATACCTTCTGCCCGTTTTCTACCATCCATGAAGTACTCTGTCCATTTCCCCTCTTGTTTTCCATTTTCATTATAAGAACACACTATTTTAGGTGTACCATCTATCTGCCAATAAGTACAATCATCAACCTGTATACCATCTACATAGTTTGACACAAACCATTTAGCACCATTTGTAAAATATCCTTTTCTGATTCCGTGTCGGTTATCATTTTTATATTCTGCATCAAGAACTACAATTTTCTTTTGTTTTACTGACCAATCGTATTGTTGAAATTTTCCGTGTCGTTTATTATTTTTATATTCTGAAGTAGACCATAGTTTTCCTGTTTCTTTGTGATATCGATATTCAGTTCCAGTTAATCTATTGTTTTTGTATACCCTTATGTATTCTGTTACTCCGTTGTCATAATAAGTTACCCACAACCCATGTTTTTTATCGTCCTTGTACATTCCTTCATATTCTAATACCTTATCATATCTCCACTTTCTACAAACACCATTCTTCATACCATTTTTGTATGTTTCTTCCCACCAAAGGTTACCATCAGGATGCCAAGACTTCCAAGATGATACCTTTACACCTTTTCTATACTTTCTGTACTCCTGCATCTGTCCATTACCATGATATATTACCCATTCACCTGATGGTTTACCATCTTTTATAGTGTATTTCTGCCAAGGAATTTGTTCTTCAGAATCATGATAATAAGAATGTTTTCCATCAGTAATATCCAATTGACAATCTAAAACTCCATTGGTATACCATGCTATCTCGAATATTTTTCCATCTTTATCATATGATATAATCTCACCATGTTTTTCAGAATTTGTCATGATATTCCTTCCATATTGGATAAAATCTTTTATTGTGTTCTGACCATGGCTGAAAGAACTGATAAAAATGTTGTGCTATAATACCATCTTTTTTATAATCCCTTTTATCTTCGTAAGGCTCATCCATTTTATCTATTTTCCATTCTAAATCTTGTGCCCTTTGATATACATTTTGGAATTTCACTCCGAGACTTTCCCATCTATCCATAAACTCGACATTTAAAATAGATTGTTCTTCCGTTAATCCGTGTAAAATTAATTCATAGTATGTGTAGTATTCATAATGTAACTTTATCAAGTTATCAAATGTGTTCTCGTGTATGAGATTTTTGTGAAATAACATAAAACAACTTTGAAAGGATGGTTTATCTGACCAGTTTTTTTGAATCCAATTATATTTTTGAAGTTGGTCTGCAGCAAATTTCTCTTTTTTATAATCTCTGTATTCAAATTGATAAGAAAGTGGTGTTCCCGCACAATCATTTGTATATAGAATGTCTTTCTTTTTATTCTTTAAATCAAAATCAATTTTATTAAAAAATAACACATCTGTATCGCAATAAAAAATCCAATCCCATTTTTTGAAAAAGTATGTCCATAAATAATACTTGTAGTAATGTGCACTTGGATATCCAACTAACCCTTTACAATATCGTATGGTAACAGAAAGAGTATCGTTATCTTCAAAAAGCTTTTCATCAAATGTACCTCTATCTTGTTCAGGAACTAACAATACAAAATCACCATCCCACTTACCATCTACTTTTGCACTATAAAATAAACTCTTGGTATGTTCTATAAAATTTTTATCTGCTAATGCTACAAAAACCTTTTTCATTTGAAATCCTCTATTAAATAACCTATCATTAAATCTTCAACAGGAAAGTTTGTACTCAACTCTTTCGCGAAAGATTCATGTTCACCTATAAATATACTAAACTTTTTAGAAACCATATAAAATTTTCCTTCAAAAAACGGAATATCATTTGGTATAAAATTAATATCAATGGAATCTACTGAATCGTGGTTTTTTTCAAATCCTAACCAATCTTTTTCTTCTAATTCCAACAAATTAATTCCACGATAATCGTTACTGATTTGATTTATTTTAATCCACGCTCCTAATAAACCAGTTTTCCAATGTGTGTTTGGTTCATAATATACTTTATTGTCCTCAGTAATTGTGTCGTTAAAAAAGTCCCCCCACTTCCAACTATATTCTACATCATCATTTTTAAAAATATTTTCATATACTAATCTATCACTATAATGAACCCACCTATCATTAAATATAGTATCATCACATTTTATCAAATAATCATATTCCTTATTTTCACTACACCACTTCATCATTTGCTGTGTTTTGATTGGTAAATCATTATAATCTGTATGAAAATCCGAACCCCATTCTATCACTTCTATATTTTCATCTGCACAAATCTGTTTATAAAATTCTTGTGTCTTAAAATTTTGTAAATGTTCTTTATACTCCGAATCGGTATAAATTACAAATAAGTATTTCATAGTATATCTACTCCGTTATTATATATATTATCCAATACCATAAAATTATTTTTTGTTTTATATTTCATATATTCTAATTTAATATCACCAAATAATTCTTCATCAATATAATTTTTTGCCTTAGGTCCTGATACATAGTGCGTTCCACCAAGTTCCTTTACTAACTGAACCAACCGTTGTGATGAATTTCCTATTAAATCAAAATCCTCTGAATGATAAAATTCAGTATCTATATGTAAGGTTTTACAAATTTTTTTTGTAGTGTAACGATTTAATTCGTATAGGTATTCCCAATCTTGTAAGTAAAAATCTAATAAATATTTATACTGATTGAAATATCTTGTTTTACAATATGTCTGATAAATACTTTTATAATGTTTCTTCTTCCAATTAATATCATTACATATTTTAATATCTATTATGTTAGTATTTAATTTTTGTCTTTGTATTGGAACTGATAACCAATTATCTGGTTGTATCTTATTTCTTGTTCTCCAATCTTGTTTTGTAAATTGTACATTGTCATAAAATACAAACTTATCAACTGAATTTATCAATTCAAATACACCCGTCCAAGGTAAGTAATTACTTTGTAGTATTGCTATTTTCATAAATCAAGTTTATCTGGATATCCCGTAGTCTTTGTAACAAGAACATCCTCATCATCGTGCCACAATGGTTGACTAACAGACGCCCCATAATCTTCAGTTATTCGGTAATCTAAATTAAATCTACCCTTTTGTTTTATAGTTCCATCTATATTATACTCTGTAAACTCACCATAATCCTTATTAACCGTAATCATCTCCTCTAACCAAATTTTCCCATTTGTATAAAATTCTTGCTGTAATCCAAAGTGTTTTTGTTCTACCCAATTTCGTATTATTTTTATTTTACCATTTGGCCACCAACCGTAGGATTTACCATCCGCCCTTTTACCATCTTTATAGTCCCATTCATACCTCTTTAATCCATTGGGCCAGTATATAGTAAATGTTCCATTATTTGGAATAGGATAAATTTTTCCAAGTATTTTCAATTCACGATTATCATCATTTGCAAATCTATCTTTAAGAATAGGATCTGTTTCCCAACTATCCCAATCTGCTTCTCTATACTCACCTATCATATATTTTTCCATTTTAAATAATGACTATATCCGTGTATAAGTCCACTTGCATCACATTTATTGCATGGTGATTCAGTTCTATCACCTTTACCTAATAACTTTCTGTATTTATCCATTTGTTTAGATTCCCACATATCCCATAATGATTTATCATTTACATTTCCAAAGGTTCTTGTCTTTCCATATATATCTTGAACACAAAATAATACATCACCATTCCAATCAATCTGTATAGAATAGTGCATATAAAAACATTGTTTACCAATTCCCATACTCCTGTTCCAATCAAAAGTTCCTGCCCTATTGGTTAATATAAGACCATAATCTTCATCTTCTCTATACCACCTATCCCTTAAAGTATATTTAGATTTATCAATATTACTTTTATTAAATAATTCATCAAAATAATTTACCTGTTCTGGTCCATCATACATACTTATCACCATATAATCAAGATGATTTGCATACAAATCCTTAATTAAGTCAACTCTCAAAAAATCACCATTAGTTGTTATTTCTACATGAATCCTATCACCAAATGCTCTTACCAAACCAACTATATCTTTGTGTAATAGTGGCTCTCCATTTCCACATATATTTATAGAGCCCTTCCAATTTAATTCTTCAAGTTCTTCTCGTATTTTATGAGCAGTGCTGATATCCATATGTAAATCTTGATTAGGATAAATATCAGAATCTACTCTTGGACAAAACTCACAAGTTCTATTACAAAGTTCGGTAGGGTTTATATCGATAAAACTAAATAATGGTTTACCATTATGTAAAACTACATTATCAACATATAAACTTTTTCTTTTTATATTTAATTGAGTGGATTGATTCATTTCCATAGTTACTTTGTAATATTGATATTTTTATATAAATAATCTGCCCATAACTTATGTGATTCTTTTGTTGGGTGTCCATTAATATCGTGTGACATTCCCTCTCCATGATTAAAACAATAATCTCTAAAGACCAAATCATTATTAAAAAGACTTGGGAATGTTTCTCTGTCTACCAAATCAAAAAACTCACCATAGTAATCTACCCAATCTACTATTGGTTTATTAGGAAAAGTTGCATTTCTTTCATCATAACCATAATCTTTCACCCCAAAAACAGGTGCACCTGCAAAAGATAGAAAGAAGAAGAATGGAATATTATGATATTTTAAATGATTCTGTAATGCCAAAACTTGATTGAGAAAATTTACAATGAACCATTCTTCCTTAAAATACTTTATTACTTTAAATTTCTCACCATGATGAGGTGCAACATTATTCCATCCATTTTCATAATATTCATATCTATATATTGAACTCCATCCGATTATTACGAAAATATCTTTTTTAAAGTTTTGTTGTAAAGTAGTTCGTAAAATTCTTTGATTATTACTACCACATTGTGAATCATCTATTAATTGACAATTAAATTTCTTTTGTAATAAGAATGGAAAGGCTTCGTTTTTTCTATCCCTTAATTCATCTCCCCAAACAAAACTACATCCATTAGTGTATAATATCATTTCCAATACTCCTCATGTAACCAATCATCGGATTGATGAAAATAATCCCATAATTTATTCTCCTGTATAGTTCCAATCTTTTTTGATTCTTCATCTACTAACCTTTTTAATTCATCAACAGAATCATAATGTAAATAACTTGGTACTTGTTCAGTATTGGTGGTTATTGTATTTCTACCCATACATCCTAACATCCAAGCCGTATTTGCACCTCTAATCTTATGTGGTTTTATATTTACAAAACTTTTAGTGTAGTATTTAATAAGCTCCTCACGACTAACCCATTCCTTTGGAAAACAAAACATATCCTCTCCAAACCAATCTATCAATTTTTCATACTGAAATATTTCTTCAAACTTTGTAACTAATCTACCATCATGTGCTATGTATTGACGCTCAATTTCTCTCATCGGAATGTGAGAATAAATCTTATCACCCAATGGTGTTGGTTTATATTTATCAAAATTAAAATATGGTATTTTTAACCATATATGTTTTAATCCCATCTTGGAAGAAATATCCGATTCCCATTTATCAACACACACGAGATTATAATTATCTATTTTGTCAAATACTCCCGATTTATATTCTTTACCACCACATAACAAGACCTTTAACCCTCTGTGGTTATTAAATACATCTATATCAGTTGATGTATCTTTTTCAGATTGTATTTCGTCATCCCAATCAGGATACAATCCCCAAAATACTGCGGGTTCTTCTGGATTATCATATGGTCTTAGATTCCACCTATCTAAAAATTCATCTACAAAATGGTAATGGGATGGTGAAATACGAGCCTGTTCAATTCTCATACAATCTAATCTCCAATGAAAATCTCGTTTCATTACTTGTATTGTTTAATCCACTATGTATTAATTTAGGATAAAATATCAATACTTCGTTAGGTTTAGGATTCGGTCTTATCAAAGGAAAACCATAAGGAACTTTTAATTTAGGTACAGAAAATTTATCATCATTAACCTTAACTAAATTAACCCACTTATGACTTCCTTCTGCAACTGCAAGACTTGAATCTTTATTACTTCCCCATAAAGGTATATACAAATTAATTCCACTTTCTTTTAACTTATCTAACCAAGTATCTCTATGTATTGGACTCATATCATTTTTGTTGGGACGGATGGCTCTTATATTAATTTTTTTTGTATCTTGATAATAATCATCTTTAATTACGAGTTTTCTATCAAGTATATCTGAAATTCTATTTTCTATAATCTCAACATTAAAGTTTATCTCATCAAAAAAACTATTATCATATATTTTTTTAATTATTTTATAGTGAATATCATCATCTACATACTTATGATATTGAGTTAAGTTATCAATCTTAATATTTAGTGATTCACATTGTTTCGTAACGAATAGCTCCAATTCTGAAAGTAGTGTATCGTGTTCGAATTCTCTTAAAAAATTTTCTACCAGGTATCCTTTCTCTTTCATCATAAAACCCTATAAGTTGGTAACTGAATAACTTCATCCCACCTTGAATAAGAATTAAATTGATTATTTGGGCACCTTTCGATTAAAAATCTTGAGTCTGTAATATCTACTTTTTTATTATCTAACATATAATTTAAAACACTCTCGTGTTCCCATCCCCACCATTTGTCTCCCATTCTTATGTATTCTTTTTCTATTTTAATATTATTTTTCCCCCATCTAAAATGATGAATCTGTACCATCGGTGGCCACCAATTCTTATCTTTTACATATACTTCCCAATCATCAGTTGACATCATGTGTCTTGAAAAACAATGTTGACCACCACCAATCTTTCCTGCAGTTCCTTTTAGTAAAATAACACCCCTTGAATCATTTTGCCTAACATATCTACTTACATATCCCACATTTGGAAACCGCTCCCAAATATCATCCTCATATTTAAGTTCATTAAATTCTCCATTCTCACCAACTCTATCTAAGACCAATCCATATGCAAAATCATTATATTTTAAATCCTTATTTATAAACTCGTCTACTGGTTTTGGAAATACAGCAAATTCATCTAAATCTGCAACTATCCACCATTCATTTGGTTTATCAGATATTACATCATTGTATATATCAGTTAAATATTCTGCATCTCCTGTATTTACATCTCTCAAATCTTTATAGATTTCTAAGTTATGTGTTTCTAATACATCAACAATTTCTTTATATTTTACTTTTTTAGAATCTCCCCAAACCACCACATAAATATTGTCAACTCCCAATGACTTGTAGTGAGTCACAAAATGATGTAATAAAATTGTATCTAAACCTACCGTAGTAACTACATTAATCATTATGTTTACCAATTACAGATATAAAATCATTAAATAATTTACAATTAAATTCATCATTTTTACCCCAACTTTGAGTCTGATGATTTAAATTAAGATTTGAATCCCTTAACATTTTATTAAATTCATCTCGTGATATTATTGAACGCCATCCTGGTTCTACACTCTTGGTTACATCTCCAATCGTGTGATGAATTATACACTTACCATCATTTTTTAAAACTCTTTTAAATTCTAAAAAATAATCAAATTGAGTTTTTTTATCCATATGAACAAATACATCATACGACCATATAAAATCTATTGAGTTATCTTTTATATCACTTAAACTCTTTCCATCATTTTTAATAAAAGTTACATTTTCCTTGTCTTTAAATTTATCTTTACAAAAATCTACATACTCTCCATTTAAGTCTACCAAAGAAACATTGTTAGCAAATTTAATAAGATGTTCACTCCATCTACCATGTCCACATCCTATTTCAAGAACACTATTATTAGAGTTATCTTTAATAAAAGTTTCTATTAATGAACTTTTCCATTTTTCATAAGGTTGATTACAGAATATGGCTTGGTCATCCCACTCATCTCCATCTTTACTCCAAGCTCCAGGATAAGTCCATTTTGTTAGATTGTCTTTTATACTATTTTGAGATTTTAATTTATTTATATTTTTATAGTCCTCGTCATCCCATAAACTTCTATATAAATGAACACCATATGAATCAAAATTAGATTCAAGTACATCCTTGTAAGATTCCCAATCAATTGGACAAAAATTTCTTTTTGGTAACACATACTTTTTTAAATTATATAATTCAATCAACCTTGTAAATAAATGTGGCCCTAAATCTCCGTGAGCGATTGAACTGACATTCTTTGTTTCTATAATCCTATTCGACCAATCATTAAATATTTCTTCTTCGGTATTTTCACTATATATAATGCATGTTGCAACATGATAACCCCACTCACTATCTATTTGTCTCGAAAATACAAATCGTTTATCAAAATTATATGGCCTCAAACACAAAACATCTAAATCAATATACAATCCACCCCTTTGATATAATAATTTAGACCTAAATAAATTTGAAAATGCAACTGCAGTTCCTTTAGAAACTCCATCATCATATGTAAAATATTCATCAATAGAAATAATATCACTTGCATTTTTCACTATCACGCCCTCAGGCACTTCTATATCATCGTACAACCAAAGATTAAATTCATAACCATTCTCTATCCACGAATTGATACATAACTTTTCAAGTTCACCTAA
>CEOI01007665.1_pt1 | contig 11812 bp, 10 predicted proteins | sample 530351 | NCBI WGS metagenome assembly CEOI01 (sample SAMEA2619962, study PRJEB7988) | marine metagenome | biome: marine biome (ENVO:00000447); feature: deep chlorophyll maximum layer (ENVO:xxxxxxxx); material: "saline water (ENVO:00002010), including plankton (ENVO:xxxxxxxx)" | depth 17 m | reverse complement strand
TTTGTAATCACTAGGTCGTAGGTTCGAATCCTATCTCTGGCTCACATAAACAAAAAAAGGGAAGCTTTTACACTTCCCTTTTTTTTTGCTCTGTATTGATTGTAGGAATACAGAACTATTTCGCTCCTACTTTCGAAATAAACCCACCAACACCAACAAGGCGACAAGCCCAGCGAAACCCGACTCGCCGAACTTGTTAATGATGGATGTTAGGTTACCTATAACATTCACACCAAAGATACCACTTCCAAAGATTACTTCAGATATAGCACCTATGGTTACAAAAGATAACAATAGATGAGCTAAGTCATCAATGTATCCTTTGACCGTTGTTACGATTTCCTTCATTTGGTTTTCTCCCGTTAGTTAAGAAAAAAAGGATTACTCAGTAATTTTACAGAACCGAGTAACCCTCATTAATAACTATATTGTTAACAAATAATAAACTCTAATATATATTTATATACGAAAGTTTTTTGGTTATAGTATATTTATTATTAGATAAAAACATTTAGGTGAATTATGGCTATAGATTATGAAATCTTTGAAGGAAAATCACTTTCCTCTTTATTCAAAGACATATATGACAATACAGAACATAACAAAAAACAACTTGATACTTTGACAAGAGAACTTGTTCAATTTATCAAAGATGGTGATACCGCAGTTCAGATAGTACCTATGATTAAAGAGTATTTAGAAATAAATGTAAAAAATGATGACCAACTTGTTAAGATGGCGGCTATAGTACAAAGACTTATTTCTGCCGAGGGTAAAGCGGGTTCAGAGGACGAATTTGGTTTATCAGAAGAAGAAAAAAATCAGTTACTTTCAAATATGGAAGATACCATAAAAGATATACAAATAGAATCAGATAAGATACAAAATAAAATAGAATCAGTAAATAAGGTAGATTAAATGGCCTGGAAAGAAAAGAAAACTGTAGATACAACCACATCTATACCGTTGGGTCGTTTAGCTAAACCATCTGAGATAAGTTCTTACGTAAAAAAATTAATTAATGCTTCACAATATAATTATCACGAGTCTGAAGCGTTTGAGGTCACAGAAGTTATTTTGAATGAACCGTTGAATCGTGGTAGTGTCAGAGGTACTTTTATTAATAACCCAAATCAAGAAATACTTGGTAGTGTGGTTAAACCATTGATGCCTAATGTAGTGGCTGTACCTGTTATTGGAGAACACGTTGTGGTCATCGAGTATAACGGACAACATTATTATACAAGTATTATAAATCGTAAAGGTTCTGTTAATGAAAACTCTATACCGGGAGTTGCAGGTAACTATACAGACAATACTAAATACGGTGAAAAATTCGAAAGAAAAAAAGTTAAACCACTTGAGATAAGTGAGGGTTGTATTTTATATGAGGGTAGGTTTGGTCAGTCAATACATTTTGATGGTGAAGACAATTCACCGACAATTAGAATTAGAACGAATGTAGATGAAACTGATGGAGATTTTGCAAAAGAAAATATAGATACGGATGATAGTTCAATTACGATGACATCAGATGGTAGTAATATAGTTTTTGATAAAAGAAGACGCCCAGGAAAAAATATCATAATAAAATCTGACAATATATTTATTAGTGGAGATACTGTAAACATTAATTCTAAATCAGGACAAACGATTAAAATGGGAAATCCAGACTTACCAATGAAACCGACAGTTAGAGGAGATGTTTTATTACAGTTTCAAACTGACATTACCACTCTTTTGGGTGACATACAAACACTACTTGCGATTCCTGACGCTAAAGTTGCTGCAACAAAAGCGGCTACTTTACTTCCAAAAATAAAAAGAGTGGTAAATACTGTGAAAGAACAAAAATTTTTAAATAAAAAAATATTAGCATCATAAAATAATAGGAGTTATTATGACTAAAAAAGACCTTGTAAAAATAATACGAGAAGTGGTCAAACGAGAGGTACAAAAAGAAGTTAAAAAGATATTTATAAAAGAAGAGACTTCACCGATATTAGAAAACATTGTATCTAATATTGAAAAACCAAAACAAACTACACCGACCACAAAGTATACAGACAATGAAGCTTTAAATAAAGTTTTAAATGAAACTGTTGCACTTTCAAGTAAACAAACTACTGAAGAATATCCAACACTAGGTGGTAGTGGATTTGATACAAATCGTATGAGTGAACTGTTAGGATATGGTAAACCAGATGATGTAAAAAGAGATATGGTAGCTGTAGATACTTTAAAAAAGGCTGGAGTCACTTCAGAACAAGTACCAGAATCTGTAACAAATGCATTAACTAGAGATTATAGTGACCTTATGAAAAAAATGGAAGAGAAAAAGAAAGGTAGATAATGCCAGGAGCACAAGAAAAAGATTTAAATCCTGATACCTTTATTGGTTTGTCTTTTCCATTAAGAAGAGACAACAATAATGATTTTAAATTAACAAAAACCTCATTAGAACAGGCACAACACAATTTAAGAAATTTATTTTTAACTTATCCTGGTGAAAGAGTCGGACAACCTGAATTTGGTAGTAGAATACGAGAACTTTGTTTTGAACAAATAGACGATGATTTACCTGGTAAAGTAGAAGAAGAAGTTAGAAGAAGTGTATCAAATTGGTTACCATATATAATCGTAAAAGAGGTCAATACTCTCAACGAAGATGGTGATGAAAATAAAATTTTTGTACAAGTTAAATATTCTACTACTTTAAATCCAAACACTTTAGAATCAATAACAGTAGACGCGTCGTATACAGCTGAAAGCTATTAGGAGTAATTAAATGCCACGTACATCAGTAAAAAAGAATATGGTAAAATCAGTTAATTATATTAACAAAGATTTTAGTGATTTTAGAGATAACTTGATTGAATTTGCTAGAGTTTATTTTCCTAATACCTATAACGACTTCAACGAAGCTTCACCTGGTATGATGTTTATAGAAATGGCCGCTTATGTTGGTGATGTTCTTTCTTATTATATTGATTCACAATTCAGAGAATCACTTCTCGCTTACGCTGAGGAAAAAAGAAATGTTTATACGATAGCTCAATCATTTGGATATAAACCAAAAACAACTTCACCATCTTCAGTCGTTTTAGACGTATTTCAGTCAGTACCAGCTATAAATGGAAAACCAGACCTACGATACGCACTTAATATTGAAGCTGGAGCTCAAGTATCCGCTGGAAGCACTGGTACAACATTTAGAACTTTGGAAGATGTAAACTTTAAATTTTCAAGTTCTTTTGACCCACGTGAAACATCAATTTTAGAAAGTGATAGTGGTGATGTAACTAAATTTTTATTAAAGAAAAAAGTAAAAGCTGAAAGTGGAACTGTCGTAACAGAAACATTTACTTTTGGAGCGGCTGAAAAGTATACACAGATTAAGTTAGCTAATCCAAATGTAATTGAAATAATTTCTTGTACAGATAGTGACAACAATACTTGGTATGAAGTAGATTCTTTAGCTAGAGATACAGTATTTGAAGATATGGAAGCTAATACATTAAATTCACCAGACTTAGTCGAAGATAGAGAAACAGTTCCATACATATTAAAATTAAAAAAAGTATCTCGAAGATTCACATCATTTATTGATGAAAATGACCAAACTATTGTTAGGTTTGGAGCTGGAATATCAGATAATCCTGACGAAGAGATTATTCCAAGTCCAGATTCAGTAGGTTCTAATCTACCAGGTAGTCCATCTAAATTAACTACAGCTTTTGACCCAAGTAATTTTTTAAAGACAAAAGCGTTTGGATTAGCTCCATCGAACACAACACTTACTATTAAGTATTCTTATGGTGGTGGTATAGACGATAATGTAAATTCTGGTGACATAACAAACTTATCAAGCATTAGTTTTCAGATACAAGACACTTTACTTAATGCATCATCAGTACAAGAGAGTAAAGATTCTGTAGTATTTACAAATGTTAATCCTTCCACAGGTGGTTCTTCTGGTCAAACAATTAGAGAGGTTCGTGAAAGTGCTTTAGCGTACTACCAATCTCAACAAAGAGCTGTAACAAAGGAAGATTACATAGTTAGAGCTTATTCACTTCCAGCAAAATATGGTAATATAGCAAAAGTACACTTGTCACAAGATGACCAATTAAATAGAGATTCTGATTCGATAGACTTAAATAGAACAGTTACACAAGCTGATGTTGATGCTGGTCGTACATTACAATCGTTTCAAGCTGGAAGATTTTTGAATCCTTTAGCTATGAATATGTATACACTTGGATTTGACTCTGATAAAAAATTAGTGAAAATGAATCAGACAAGTAAAGAAAATCTTAAAACATATTTATCACAATTTAGGTTAGTTACTGATGCTATAAATATTAAAGACGCTTACATTATTAATATAGCTGTAAATTTTTCTATATTAACAAAAACTGGGTTTAATAAAAATGATGTATTACTTAGATGTGTAACAGCGGTTCAAGACTTTTTTGATATTGATAGGTTACAAATTGGTCAACCAATTATTTTATCTGATATAGCATATGAACTATCTTTAATAGATGGTGTAGCTTCGGTTGTTAAACCAACAGAAAATAATCCTAATGATTTACCAATTGTAATTGAAAACAAATACAAATTAGAAGAGGGTTATTCTGGTAACTTCTACGATATAAGTAGTGGTTTAATCGATGGTATATTATATCCCGCTCTTGACCCAAGTATATTTGAAATTAAATTTCCCAACACAGATATTAAAGGTAAAGTTGTGGGTGATAACTTAGGAATAACGGAGTAAATAAATGCATTATTTTGAGTTTGCAGAAAAAGACGCTACATTATATCAAGCTAGTTCAAGTTTAAATTCAGGTTTAGATGAAATACTTGAAGTAAGAAAAGACGTTAGTGATACAGCCGCAGTTAAAGAAGTTTCTAGAGCGTTAATTAAATTTGATTTGACAGAAATATCGTCATCGATAGTTAACGGAATAATACCAGACTCAGGTAGTAAAGCTGCAAGATTTTATTTAAATCTATTTGATGCACACCCAACAGCGTTAGCCTCATCTCAAAGTTTATTTGCGTATCCAGTAAGTCAATCTTGGGTAATGGGTGATGGTCGTAGTTACGATAACCCTGTGACACAAGAGGGTTGTAGTTGGAATTTTACAAAAGGTATAAACGATGGTACTTTATGGACACCAGAGATAACTGCTTCAGGCGGTACTTGGTATCAAAATTATGCTAGTGGTTCTTTTGATTTCATACCACCATTTGGTACTTCCATTACAGCTTCTAACGAAGTTCAAATTACTGTTAAAGGAACTGAGTTTAATTTTATAGCAACTGCATCAGTTGACTCTAATGGGACTGGGTCTGTACCAGATGATGCATCCCCGAATTTCTTTTTTAACTCTGGTTCTTCAACAGCTGATTTTGGTAGTAATTTAGTTGACCAAATTAATGCAGCAGATATTGGTATTACAGCTTCTTTTAGTGGAACTACAACTTTACACATAACAGCTTCATCCATCACAACAGCAGGTCTAACCGATATTTCAATAGATACTGGTTCAAATGGTACTTATTCTGATGTATTAACTCTTGGTGGTGGTGGAGTACCTTATGAAGCTTCACAATCATTTAACCAAAATAGTGAAGATGTTAGAATGGACGTGACTGATATTGTTAAAGCTTGGTTGAGTCAATCAATTGACAATGAAGGATTTATTGTTAAACGAAGAGGTAATGTTGGGAATACTGATAATTTTTCTGATGAACATAACACACAGAGATTAGGTAACTTTTCATTCTTTTCATCCGATACCCATACAAAATATCCACCAACACTAGAAGTTGTTTGGGATGATTCTAAATGGAACGCTGGTTCACTATCACAATTAAGTTCTACGGAATTAGAAGATACTGTGATATATATGAAAGGTTTACGACCAGAATATAATCAAAAATCAAAAGCTAAATTTAGAGTTGTTGGTAGACCAAGATTTCCTGAAAGAACCTACGCTACAACACCATCAAACTTAACAGTAAAAGTTCTACCACCAAGTTCATCATATTACTCGATTGTTGATGCCGAAACAGATGATGTAATTGTTCCTTATGGAAGTGGTTCTCAAATAAGTTGTGATTCATCAGGTAATTATTTTAATATTGATTTAAATGGATATCAACCAGAGAGATACTATAAACTTGAGTACAGAATACAAAGTGGTAGTAATACTGATGAAGAACTTAATCTTTATTATGATGAAGGATTTACATTTAAGGTAACGTTATAATGCCATATACAACTGACGAAAGGAACGAATTAGATTTTTATAAATCGTTTGTTTCTGAATTAAGAAAAAATCATATTGATAAAATAAAAGAATCTATTCCAAAAAATTTTAGGGATGATAATAGAGTTTTACAATCATTTGAAGATATAGTAACTGGTTTAGGATTGGAAGATGCTAATCTTGAAGATGGTGGCTCTGTGTATGAGACCGCGTTATTTAATCCTAACATTGAAGGAACAACACAAAATAAATCTACATTTTTTGATAGTGTCCGAAGCTCAACCGTAACAACTCAAACCGAAAAACTAAAACAGTATACAAAATCAGAACTTTTAAACAAAACAATAGAACGAGGGTTTAGTGAATTGATTACCACACCAACATCAACCTTACCCTCTCCAATACCTGAAGAGGTGGATGATGATGGTAACGTAGTGATTGAAGGTGCTGAAGTAAAAGAGGGTGATATAGTGGTAGAGTTTGTACCCGAACAAGAGGAACAGAGTATAAGTGATATTCTAAGACAACTTCGGGGAGGAGACACTACAGGAATAAAAAGAAAAATTTGGTTAATACAAAACGGTAAAAAAAGAAGATTCATAAGTACAAATGATTTTTATAGTAGTAAGTATTATAGACGACCATTAAAACAATTACCAAAAGATTTTCTTGATTCTATAGACGATGGTAAACTGATAGTTTTAGAAACACTAGCTCCGTTTAACAGTCCAACCACAGTTATACCGCCAGTTGTAGAACTAGAGGACATAAATGTAGTATCTGAACCTTATTCAGACGGAGATGATGATGGATATGGAGGTAGTTAATAATGTCGAGATTAAATGAAAAAGATTTACAAATATTACAGACTGGGAAAAATATTGATTTTAATTCACCTAGTTATTCTTATATCGATGGTGAGTTTGGAACAAATCCAACTGACTATATTGAGATTTTAATTCACGATGAAGAAGAAAATTTTTTAGAAAGTGCTGTTGTTGAAGAAAGTGATTATGAAATACTAGATACTGGGGTAGAGTTAAAAACTGGAACAATTCTTAGAAAATTTGGTTATGATAGAGGTCGTTATGTTGTAAAATATAATTTTTTTAGAAAAGTAGCTGGTTCATTTGAAAACTTATTGGTTGATGAAAATGAAATTCCTTTTGATGGTGATTTTAGTATAGATGAACAAACTGGTAAAATAACAGATGAGAATGGTAGAGAATTATTTATAAAAGAAAATAAATATTTAATTCACGAAATCTCACCATCAAGAACTGAACTTAGACTTGTCACCCAAAATATAAGAAGTAGACAATACGTATCAGATTTTTTTAATTTACAGAGAAATAAAAGAATAATATCCTCTACTCTCAGAGGTGAAACTGTTAGAGACCCAATTCAATTTTTTGTACCAGAGGGAGACACCCAAGACCTAACAGACACTAATAAAATTAAATTATCGATACCAACAACCACCAATATGGTCGGTGGTTATATATACCTTAATGATGTTTTTAAACTTCAAGAAAGAGAACCTGAAGTTGTCGATGACGCTGAATCAGAATTTAGAGACTATTACACAGGTAGTTAGAAATGATTTGGGAATATGGAAACTATAAATTTAATTGTAATTTAAAACCACCTACTTGGGATAAATTTAATCAATGGAAAAAAGATTTTTTTAAACTACAAAACATAAATAAATATGAAGTATGGTTGACTGGTGGTTTTTTAGAAAACTGGAAAACATTAGATGTTGACATCGTGCTAACAGGAAAACCAAATTATAAAGAATTACAAAAGTTAATGATTGATGGTATATCGTTAGGGATAAAAAAATATAATATGTTTGTTGATATACAATACAGTAATAAAAAACCAGAATTAAATGGTCGTAAGGTGCAAAAAATAGTATCAGCAAATAAAATAGTACAAGATGGAAGATTAATTACTGATTGGACTACTAGTGAACAAATACTTCCTAATCTTTATAGTAGAATTACGGAGTATCCAAAGGAACATCAAATGAATAGAGTTTATAAAAATAAACCAATATTATTAAACGAGGGTGTAAACTAATGCCAGAATATAGAGTAACAGATATCATAATAAAATCAGGTGTGGTAAAAGATGATAACGGTTTATTTCAAGCATTCTTAGACAATCCGATTGATTTATCATATGAGTCTTCTAAAGATGAAAATACCTTTGGTAACATTCAGAACGTAGCCAATGGACTTGAGCCACCAGAATTTTTTCAAAATGTAAAGTGGATTTTTAAACAAAACGGGGAAATATTATCATTGATTGATGGTGATTACGTAGATGGTGATGGAAATAAAATTGGAACAATAGAGAATAACACTATTAATCTTAGTGATACATTTTCAATAAATCCTCTTACGCTAGAAAATATATTAACCGATGGTAATACAATCACAGGTGAAATAGAAATATTTGCTATACCAGGTATTGTAAATGACGCTACTAGTCAGTTTAATTTTGATAGTAGTAGACAGTCTCAAACAAAAATTAATTTTAGCTATCCGTATGACCCAACGTCTGATGACCCTATTGTAGAAGCATTAAATACAAGTGTGAACACTATTGGTAGTCCGTTTTTTGCTAGAATAATTGGTGTTGAAGGTGATATAATTACAATAGATAGAACTTACAATGAGTTCACAAGTTTTTATGATTTGACACCAAATGATGTTACTCAACCATTTGGTACGTTTGAGTCTTGGGAGTTAGTTCATAAATTTCAAGATACACGTGATTTATTAACTTACGTTCATTTTGGAGATAATAGAGTAGCATTAGTTACAAATACAAGAGAAGACAAACAAACATTTAAAGTTTATCCATATGGTACTTTACTCAAGTTATATGAACCTTTACCAGATGATATAGATGAGACCAACAATGTGTATGTTGTTAAAGAACTATTACCACAGAAGACAGAGGTAGTTGATTTAATTCCGTATGACCAAGAAGATGAAGATTTAACAATATTAAGAACACCTGATTCGGCTAATGTTGATTCACCAATTACAAAACGTTCAACTGATTCAAAAAATTATAATGATTTAATTACAACAGATAAAAAGTTACAACAAAGTATAATCAACAAATACATTAGTGGTAGTCAAAAACCAGTTGAATTAAATATAGATTATACAAATTATGAAAATTTTGTTAATTTTAGTTCAGCTGAAAAACGATTGGAAAATTTTAGATACAAAATTGAGTTAATAGAGAGTTACACAGCTGAAAGTTCTTCTTTTTCTGCACTAACAGATGGGTCGGTTGACGCTTTAAAATTTGAAAATAAGATTCAAGAAGTTAAAAATAATTTTGATGGATATGAAACTTATTTATACAATGTTAGTTCATCTTATATATCAAGTTCTATGGGAGTATTCAATGATGCTAGTTGGCCTAAATCTGGTAGTGGAACTTATGCTGACCCGTTTGTACCAGTAAGTTCTTCGGAAGCTACTTTTACAAATTGGTATGGTTCAAATGTTAGTGGTAAAGGTCAAATATATTCAGCGTCTTTATACGATATAAACAATCCAAATAGATTAGTAAATTTATTACCACAACATATTAGAGAAGATATAGAAAACAATCAATTTTTAGATTTTATGGATATGATTGGTCAACATTTTGATGAGTTGTGGGTTTATACTAAAGCTTTAGCAGATATAACTGATAGACAATCTGATTTATCTGAAGGATTTTCAAAGGATTTAATTTTTAACTTATCTAAAGCACTTGGTTTTGAAGTACAAGATGGTAAAGACCTTTTAGATTTAAGTAGAGCTGGTTTTGGTCAAAAAGCTAGTGGAAGTGCATTTTCATTATATACTTCAGGTTCATTAGACTCACCAGGTGAATCTGATATTTCTAAAGAGATAACTAAAAGAATTATAGCAAGTATGCCTTATCTACTCAAATCAAAAGGTACTATTGGTTCACTAAAAGGTTTGATGAATTGTTATGGTATACCTAGTTCAATATTAAGAGTTCGTGAGTATGGTGGATTACAAAAAGATAATCAGAGAGCTCAATTTGAGATAGCTAGAAAGTTTACAAAAACTTTAGGATTTAAAAACTCACAATATGTAGAAACAACTTGGGTTGATGATGATGTTAGTGGTAGAAAACCTGAAACTGTAGAACTTAGATTTCGTTCACCATCCACTGGTTCAGACCAAATTCTTGTACAAAAAGATACTGATTGGGCTATAAAATTAAAAGATAATAATTTAGATGATAACTATGGAACTGTTTCATTTATGTTATCTGGTTCGAGTGGTTATAAAGAAATAAGTTCTTCATTATTACCAGTTTATGACGGTGATTTTTATCAAGTAATGTTGAGAAAGTCTAAAATAAACACAGAGTTATTTCCGTTCACATCATTTGAAACTGGTTCATTAGTTAACCCACCATTTTTACCAGGAACAAATAGTGCTGAACGTGGTGAAATTGAGATAGTGAGTAGTTCTAATGTAGCTAAAAACGGAACTAAAAGTTTAAGACATAGAAATACATCAACCGATGGTACTTCATACACTTATTTTTATAGAAATCCTGGTGATACTTACTCATCTTATTCCTCAGCTATAACAGATGTTAGTCAGTACGAAACTTACTTGTTTAGTGCTTATGCTAAAGCTTCAGGTAGTACAGTTGATTCTCTTGGTTCTTTAACTCTATTCGAATTAGACTCTGATGAAAATGTTGTGAATTGGGATGTAGAGTTTGAGTACTCAACAAATGAAGGTGGTATCAAATCATCTCAACGCGTTGGGTTAAATGAGACTGAGTGGAAACAAGTACAAGTAAAGAAAACTATTAAGTTTCCAAATACGGCAAAACTTGGTGTTCGATTTGAAAACAATAAACCAAGTTCCACGATTTTTTGGGATGAAGTATCTTTAAGAAAAATTTCTGCTAATACCGATACTATTGCTGATGCATTTAGTTATGATTTATTTGTTAAAAAGTATGAAGCTGGTTTGGACAGAATTTTATTATCATCAAAATCAAATCTTACCATTTCAAGTTCGGCTTCCCAATCGTATAATGCCAATTGGACTGGTAGTGGTAATCTTTTTATCGGTGGTAATAACACAACTCCTTTTAGTGCTAATAAATTATCAGGTTCATTGATGGAGTTTAGACTGTGGACTGAACCATTAGATGAAGAGTTTTTTGACATTCACGTAGCTACTCCTAAATCATATGTTGGAAATACTGTCTCCTCATCATACACTAACTTAGTTAGAAGATTTTCTTTTGACGATGACACCACTTTGTCTGAAGGTAGTTCTCTTAGAGATGTTAGTGCTAATCAGACCTATACACAAAGTGGTAGTGCTCGTGGATTTGGAGGAAATAACCTTTTTCAACCTGTAGTTGATAAAACTAAAACACTTGTACCTAATCACGGCCCTAACCGTAGGATGGCTACAAAGATTAGAATTGAAAACAATTTTTTAAGTGGTAGT
>CEOI01010897.1_pt1 | contig 11828 bp, 14 predicted proteins | sample 530351 | NCBI WGS metagenome assembly CEOI01 (sample SAMEA2619962, study PRJEB7988) | marine metagenome | biome: marine biome (ENVO:00000447); feature: deep chlorophyll maximum layer (ENVO:xxxxxxxx); material: "saline water (ENVO:00002010), including plankton (ENVO:xxxxxxxx)" | depth 17 m | reverse complement strand
ATATATTCTACCGTTGGGAGTGATTAAATAATATAATGATATTTGGAATTTTTGTTATGATAACGGCGCTAACAATAAGCGCCGTTGCTATCTATTACTCGGTAAGTGGCCTTGTGGCTATTTTTGCCGCTGCCGCTATACCGATAATAATAATGGGCACTGCTCTTGAAGTAGGTAAATTAGTTACAGCAGTTTGGTTACATTGGTATTGGGATAGAGCTAAATGGTGGCTCAAAACTTATCTCAGTATAAGCGTCTTAGTTTTGATGTTTATTACTTCAATGGGTATTTTTGGTTTTCTCAGCAAAGCACATATTGAACAAACTAGTGCCGCAGAAGAAGGCATAGCACAGATTGCACGTATCGAACAAGAAATTATAAGAATAGAAGATCTGATTGCTAGAGCTGAATTACGTATAGAAGACGCTGAAGCAAGTGTAGGCGAAGGTAATGAAGAAACACAAGCACAGATAGACAAAGAACAAACACGTATTGATACAGCTTATGATAGAGCACAACCTGCTATAGATGAACAGAATGCGATTATTGCTAGTCAGCTTAATAGTTTAGAAGATAGAGTTGCAGTATATGAAGAAGAAATAAAAAGTTTAGATCAAGAATTAACTAGACTCAAAGCACTTGTTGAACAATATAGAAGTGAATTCGCTAATACAAGTGTAGCAAGTATAGAAGCACAAGTGCAACCTTACAACGATCAAATTGCACAACTAGATGCAGATATGCAACGTATCAATACACAAGCAAACGAATATGAAAAACGTATCAGTGAACTACAAATTGACAACAGTGCAATTGAAGCACTAAAAACTAGAGTAGCGGCTGTAGAAGAAAAAATTGTTCTAGTGACTAATAAGTTACAAAGTAAGGAACGTGATAAGATAAAAGAAGGTCAAGCAGTAATTGGCGTAACCAGTGATGGACTTTTTGGTGGCAACACAACTAGAGCATATAATGCTTGGCTAGAAGCACAAAGAGAACGTATAAGCGAATTACAAGCACAAGAAACAGATTTACGCACTCAAGCACAAGCAACACTTGATGCTGAAAGAACACGATTGACAGATCTTGTAAAAGATTTGCGTGGGCCACAGACCGAGACAATACTACAACGTAAACAAGGTTTATTAGATGCTATAGATAAAATAAGAACTAATAGTATCGACGAAGCCAAGATTGCAAAAGCCGATATACAGTTAAAGATTGATACAGTCTTGAACACAGACATTCCTGCTAATAGGAGCGCAAGGCAACTTGCCCAAGAGCAAATCACTGCCTTGCGTCAAGCAGATGATCCACGTATCAATGCAGCCAGACAGACAATAAAAGATTTAAGATCTAGTGCGGACGCACAAATTGCCGCAAGTAATGATCTTATACAAAGATTGCGTAACAGCCTCACAGTAGGCAAAGACGCAGATGTTGAAGCATTAGTAGATGCACAACAAAAAAAGATTGTAGAGTTTAACAATACTATTGACAGTTTAACTGAAGACAAGTATAATCTACAAGCTGAATACAGAAAATTAGAAGCAGAAGTTGGACCAATAAAGTATCTAGCAGAATTTATATATGGTGAAACAAACGAAGATATACTAGAAGAAGCAGTAAGATGGGTAATAATAGTAATCATATTTGTTTTCGATCCTTTAGCTGTCCTCCTGCTCATTGCGAGCCAAGCCACATTCGAGATGCGCAGACAGGAGCGACATCGGCTAGCCGCGGAGGGAAATAAAAATGACAATACAAGCAATGATCATCAGTATGATGAATATGCACAATCCGGAAGCGAAGACACACACATTGATGGAACCACCGAAGATACCAGCACAGACGACAGAGTTGGAGAAGAGGAAGCCATCGCCTATGCCAAATTGTATGACACAACTGGAACCGGATCTGAAGGAGGAAGCACTCCCTCAGTCGTTTTGGAACAACACCAGCACCAGGGTATAATGTTTGGAGATGATAATCTCAAAAGCACTGAGATTAAAGAAAGAGTCACTGAAGTTGCAAAACACGCAGACGATGAAGTATGGATAGAAGCAAGACGTAAATGGAAAGATGAAAATCCAGAAGAGAATGTAAAAGATTGGCAACAAGCATATATATCAGGTAGAATCCACGAACTACCGTGGGACGTATCGTATATTGCTAAAGATGAAAAAGGCAAGCAGTTTACAGGTTACGTTCAAAACAACGAACAAGACGAAAACAGCATATGGCAAAAAATAGGTAAAGATGACAAAAATTAATGTAATTACTCCTCCGGATATTTTACACAACCAAAATCAAAGCATCTTATTAATATATCCAAGCACTGAACTGAGACAAGAATTTCAGAAGTATCTAGAAGTTGTTGGTAAATCAGTTAATGTATATTTGTATGATCCTACTGACGAAGAAGTAGATATTGCTTGGTTATTGGCTTTAGCAAAAATATGCGAAATTGTAATATTAGATTTAGATCAAATGCAACCGTTAGAAAAGAATTTTGCAAGCTATTTAATTAGTTTGCCAAACACTTTTTACTTGACAAAAGATGATGTTACACCTTATAATAAACTTAGCCTCAATAGAGTTTACGACTTGAACTGGCTTATAGAAAATAACGAAGGACAAAATGAAAAACCATAGAAGAAAAAATAATGACGATTGGAATAGAACTGGCTTGCAAGTAAATGTTGTCAACAACGATGTTACAAAAGCAATGCGTAAATTAAAGAAAAAGATTTCCGAAGATGGCTTAATGCAAGAACTTAGAAAGCGTGAGTATTTTGAAAGCAAAGGTACACGCAGAAGACTTGCTAAAAAAGCTGCCATTAGACGGTATAAAAGAAATCAAGCAAAACTGAAAGAACAATTAGGTTATTAAATGCGTTTAGAAGAAGATTTAAAACTTGATTACAAAGATGTGTTGATTCGACCTAAAAGAAGCACATTACAAAGTCGTAAGCAAGTAAGATTAAATCGTAAATTCCAATTTCGTAATTACGATCACGATATAGCAGAACCTTTACCAGATGAATATCATTATATTGGTATTCCTATTATGGCAAGTAATATGGATGGTGTAGGCACTATGCGAATGGCTGACAAGTTAGCTGAAGGTGAAATGTTTACCTGTCTTGTTAAAACATACACAGCAGAAGACCTTATAGCTTTTTTCAATCAAGATATTGGAATGGAACGCACAGAAAATGTTGCTATGAGTATAGGCACTAGCGACAGTGATTATAACAAATTATACCAAGTAAAAAAGGAATGTGAACACAGACTCAAATATGTTTGTATGGATATTGCAAATGGTTACAGTGATCATTTTGCAGCTCACGTTCGTAAAGTTAGAAATGAATTTCCAGACTTAGTTATAATTGCTGGAAACGTAGTTACTAGAGAAATGACAGAGGAGTTGATACTTGCAGGAGCAGACATCGTCAAAGTCGGAATCGGACCAGGGTCGGTTTGTACGACTCGCATACAAACTGGGGTTGGCTATCCCCAACTTAGTGCGGTTATTGAGTGCGCCGATGCGGCACACGGGCTGGGCGGACATATTATTGCTGACGGCGGCTGTACTACTCCTGGTGATGTGGCAAAAGCTTTTGCTGCCGGTGCTGACTTTGTAATGCTTGGTGGTATGCTTGCAGGACACAACGAAGGCGGTGGTGATATAATCACAAAAAGATACTTCACCGATGAAATGGATGGTGACAGTAGAGTTATAAAAGAAAAAAAGTTTGTACAATTTTACGGAATGTCAAGTGAAAGTGCAAACGATAAGCATTTTGGCGGATTGAAAGAGTATCGTTCGTCAGAAGGACGCACAGTGCTTGTGCCTTATAGAGGACCTGTTGCTAGAACAGTGCAGGATATACTAGGAGGTGTGCGTAGTGCTTGTACTTACACAGGTGCATTAAAACTCAAGCAACTTAGCAAGTGTGCAACGTTTATTCGTTGTTCACAAACACACAATTCGGTGTATGAATCATCGACAATTGGTAAATAACTATGAGCGCCGAAAGGGCTCTTTAACATATCTTGCTTAATAAGGAGAAATGAAATGACAAGATTTACAACACTAAACCTACCTGACTTCCACAGAGCAACTATTGGCTTTGATAGAATGTTTAATCAACTTAACCAAGAATTTGCAAACAGTAAGTCACAAGGGTATCCACCATACAATGTAGTACAAGAGAATGACGATGAGTATACAATTTCATTGGCTATTGCAGGTTTTGCAATGAGTGATCTAGATATTACATTAGAAAAAAATGTCCTAACAATCGAAGGCACTTCGCCAGACGTTCCTGAAGATAGAACCTTTCTACACAAGGGTATTGGCAATCGAAACTTTCGTAGAGACTTTACACTAGCTGAACATATTGAAGTTGATTCTGCTCAACTAGAAAACGGTATGCTACATATTAATTTGGTTAGAAATGTGCCAGAAGCACAAAAACCAAAGAAGATTGAAATCCGTGAAGTTGGAACTATCGAAGGCTAATAGTTAGGGGGAGTGAAATATCTCCCCCATTTTATAGGAATAAGAAATGAGTAAGACAGACGTTGTAATTGACGAAAAAATCGAAATAGAAATCAGAGAGCCAAAAGATTGTAAAGTTATTTTCTTAAATGACGATACAACTCCTATGGATTTTGTAGTAAACATTCTACAAACAATATTCAAACATTCATTGGACAATGCAACAGCATTGACTGTCCAGATCCACGAAGAAGGCAGCGGAATAGCAGGTATATATAGTTACGAAATAGCTGAACAGAAAGCCACCGAAACAGTAAATTTATCTAGGCAAAACGGCTTTCAGCTTAAAGTAAAAATAGAGGAAGAATGAGTAAATTAAAAGAACTTACCTGGGAAAATCATCAAAATGCAGAGCGTACTGCATTTGCTAGAAAACTAATGCGTGACATTACTCCACAAGAGTATCACACATATCTATATAATCAATTTTTAATTTATGGTTCGCTTGAATCACTAACAAATCTTGAAGGTATAGAAGATATACGCAGAACAAAACGTATAGGCAATGATTTAAGAGAATTAGAAAAGAAACACGGATTAAAACGTAATAAAGAACAAATACAGCCTAGCGCAGTAGAATACATAAATTACTTGCCAACATTAGATAATGATGAATTAATGGCACATATATATGTAAGACATTTTGGCGATATGTATGGCGGTCAAATGATTAAAAAACGTTTACCATTTACCACTGGTACAATGTACGATTTTGATAATGTTGAAGATCTAAAAATGAGAGTACGTTCAATGCTAAATGACGATATGGCAGAAGAAGCAAATATATGTTTCAAGTATGCAACTAAATTATTTGAAGAGCTCAATAACATAGATGCCTGATACTGTTGTTGCAATTGGTTGTAGTCATACAGCTGGATCTGAAATAGACGGTGAATTTACAAGTGATTATAATCGGCAAAATAGTTATGCAGGGCAAATTGCCAAACATTTAAATTGTGATATTATAAACTTTGGTTTCAATGGCGGCAGTAATCAATATATTTGTAGAGCAGCCACACAATTTGTTACAAAAAATCATTATGAAATAAACAAGTATTTTTTTGTGATAGGCTGGACCAGTCCATCTAGGATGGAACTACGTTATGATGGCAGAAGCACACAAGAGTTTGATCCTACACCTCCAGGTATGGATTCAAAATATGTGCCATTTAGTTTAGGACAAAAAGATAATATAAAACTACCTCTTGGAAAGGTAACACCTTACGCAGTTGATATATTTGAAACGTCAATGATGTTGGATCATTGGGCAATGTATGTTATGAGTTTACAAAATTTGTTTTTACACTACAAAGTTCCATATATAATGTGTAATACTTGTGTGCCATTAGAATATACAAAAAATAGTAAAGCTACATCTGCACATATAGATAGAAGATATTATTATGTAGGTGATAATTTTTACGATTATAGCACCAGTAAAGGACATTCATCATCCCAACATAATCATTTTGGGGAACAGGCTCATATTGATTGGGCAAACAAATTAACAAAGGAGTTAAGACTATGAGCGAAGTTTGGGAAACATTAATTGAAATACAGGATAGACTAATTGATGCATTTGAAGCAACTGGAATAGAAATCCAAGAACCTGGAATGGATAGATTCAATCAGCCTGGCTGGATCAACAGAGTATGGCAAAGTGAAAGTTACAGGAGAGCGCATATTGATGTTGTTGATGCACGTGAATCAAAAGGCTTGTGGATGATGCATTGTTGTGTGTTTCCAAGGCTAGATAACAACGGACCTATATTTGGATTAGATGTAATTGCAGGTAAGCGAAAAATTACAGGATTTTTTCACGATTACAGTAGAACTATCGCTCCTGACCACGCAATGATAAATGCATTTGGTGAAGAAGTAGGTAAACTTGAATGGCGCAAAGAACGTGAACTACCTGAATGGGCTAAGGCAATCTTTTCACCACATATGGTTGCCGCTGGTAACGTTAGCAAACGTGAAGAACTAGATCAATTATTAGAATTAAGTTTAGATAGTGTAGACGCATATCTAACTGATATCGGTAATTATAATAATGAAGCAGACACAGATGAAGTAAAAGCAGCACAAAATCGCTATGCTCATTATCAAAAACAAAATCCACATACACCTAAAACAATGACCAGTTTAGGTTTAGATGAAGAGGATGTACGTGTATTCGTACAAGAATGTTTATTCCCTGATATCGACTAAATACAATATCGGGAGTTCAAAATGCGTTATAAAGACATATTAGAGTATACAGATCTAAGTAAAGAAAAAGAACAAATTATATCAACTATATCTGGCTTGTCTGCAGATAATCAAGACGAAGCAAATTTGCTAGATAGGATTTGGAAAATACTCAACAGTGGAACTATTTCACAAAATATAGATACAGCATTTGGTATTCCTTTACAAGACGAAAATATGGGTGATAAAGAAAAACTTATTATTCGTCAAGATATGACTAAAATTTTCAGCACTATTGACAGTGACTATAAAACAATGGATGCCTTGTTAAAAAGATTAGAATCAGGAGGCATAGTAGATATAGCAGCTCTTGCAAAACCAATGAATACTTTTAGTGCAGTGTTTGGTGACGAAGCTTCAGGTGCAGCATTTAGAAAATTAGCAGCATATGGCGTGGGTAAAAAACAAAAAGGTCCAGGTGAATATGGACTAGCCTGTTTGTCAAACAAAATTAGACTTGCAGCAGGTGAAGGCGATTTAGAAATAGATGGTATTGGCAAAGTAGAACTAAAAGCAGCAATGAGTTCAAGCGGTGGACGTATTGGCTACGGAGGTGGTAGTCAAAAAGCAAAACGTGCAGTGCTACAAAAATACGAACAAAAAATACCTTCAGTAATCGGTGCTATTGGACAAAAAGGTGGAAGTCTTGGACTAGGACCTTTTATGGCTAATCTGAATCAAGATCTTCCAACAAATGTTCCAGAAAATCAAAAAGTTAGAAAAGCACTAATGCTTGATTTACTAGAAATGGATATGGAAGGTTATGCAGGACCTGTTGCAGATAAAATTGCAACTACTGAAGATACAATGCAAGTTGAACTTGCATACTTACAAGCAAACTTTGAATGGTATAAAAACAGAGATGACTTTGATGCATTGTTGTTAATGAGTATACCTAATCAAAAAACCGCAATGTTAAAAAATGCAGCAGATTTACAAGCATTTAGACAGGGCGGACACGCAGGCGGACTATCAATAAGTATTATACCAACGCAAGCTGGTGCCGGCAGAGAACAATGGGCACAACTAACATTGAATAAGGCGAAGATATAATACTACGGAGAATGGATGAAACATTTATTACTAGTAGGATTAATATTATTACCAACAATCGCAAACGCTGATCTTGTACACAAGTTTAGAAATCCAGCCTTTAATGGCGGCGGTGGTTATAGTGCTCACGTTTTAGCATTAGAGCAACTACAAAAACAACGTAACGAAGAAATCGAAAAAGAAGCAGAACGTATTGCAGATGAACTTGAACGTGAAGCAGATAACACAGTACTAGCTAAATTTACCAGAAACTTAGAGTCACGTATCTATGCGACACTAAGTAAACAGCTAGTGGACAGTATGTTTGCAACCTGCGGTGACGGCACTGAAATTGAGTGTGCAACAAGTGGCACAACTGAAATAGAAGGTGCAGAGATTGCTTGGACAAAAGATACAGTTACAGGCAGCATAACACTAGTAGTAGACGGGCCAGATGGCTATACAGAAGTAACAATACCAGGACCAGGAGAATTTAACTTTTGAAACATTTAGTAGCGATAGTATTAGCAGCAACATTAGCAGGATGCAGTTGGATACCAAAAAGCGTTCCAGATTCTATAAAAGCGCCTCCTAAAGTACAAGAGAATCCAGAAGTAAGAAGTTTGCATAAAATACCAGCACTTGACGGTCCTAAAATGACAATAGGTGTGTATGGGTTTACAGATAAAACAGGTCAGCGTAAGCCAGCAGACAATATGGCAAGTCTAAGTAGTGCAGTCACACAGGGTGCAGAAGTTTGGGTAATTGATGCATTACTAGAAGCAGGTGGTGGTGAGTGGTTTGAAGTTGTAGAACGCACAGGAATGGACAACGTTATCAAAGAACGCCAATTGATTCGCAGTACAAGAGAAAATTATGAACAAGGTGTGGATAGAAATCTGTCACCTATGAAATTTGCAGGCATACTTCTAGAAGGCGGTATTGTAGGTTATGACAGCAATATTACCACAGGTGGTGCTGGAGCAAGATATATGAACATTGGTACAAGTGCAGAGTATCGTGTAGACACAGTCACAGTAGCAATGCGTCTCGTAAGTGTAAGCACAGGTCGTGTGCTTATGAGCGTAGCAACACAAAAAACCATAGCTAGTTATAGACAAAGTGCAGATGCATTTCAATTCCTAGATATGGGCACCAAGGCATTGGAACTCGAAGCCGGTTACAGTGCAAACGAGCCAACTAATTACGCTGTAAGGGCAGTTATTGACGCAGCAATCGTAGAATTAGTGTATGAAGGTGTAAGAAAAGGGCTTTGGAACTTCAAAGACGGTGAATTACAACCATAAAGAAGAAAACTAAAAGGTAAATACCTGGACAGCCGACGGGTTGTCATAAAATGAAATGAGGGCAAATAATGAAAAGATCGATCATAACATTGGTCGCTTTCCTTTGGGCAACCGCGAGCGTTGCTAACGAAATCTATATAGATCAAGTTGGTGACAATTTAGACTTGACCATTTCTCAAACAGGAAGCGGCAACGAAGTAGGTGACTCAACAACCGACCTAACATTGGACGGTGCCAATATGACCTTCAGCATAACGCAAACTGGTGACAACAACAAAATCGATGCAGTCATTAAAGGCGCAACGTACACAGGTACTTGGGCTTTTACTGGTGACGATAACCTTGTTGATCTAAAGTGTAGTAGCGCAAGCACAGGCAACTGTGATACTGTAACAGTTAACATTACAGTAGGTGCTAATACCACAGGCGGCGCAGACGATAACATATTCCAAATCTATATGGGCGAAGCATCAGGACAAGATGTTGACAATATGGTAGCAGCTTTCACAGTCGACGGTGATGGCAACGTTATTGATGTAGCAAGCGGTAGTGGAGCAAGTGATATCACTGTAACAGTTGATAATACTGCAACAAGTAGCACCACAGAATACACAGATGGAACCACAAGTTTAGCAACACAAGCTGGCGGTAACTATGTTGACATAGACCAATCAGAAGGTGGTGTTCAAGGCCACAGCATAGTATTAGACATTACCGGAGGTGGTGGACACTTTGACATAGATCAAGCCGGATTGAATGACAGCAAAATAAATGCTACATTTGACGGTGACGATGCAGATGTATCCATATCACAAAACGACTAATGTTTAGACTTCTTATAGTTGCCTTATTGGCAGCGAATACAGCTTGGGGCAGTGTAGGCGAAATTACTGCAAGCACTGGCCCAGGCCAAATTAAAAGACAATCAGAGAAATTTGATGGTAATGTGGGTACTGGCCTTGAAATGCAGGATACCATTACTACTCAAAACGGTGCTTGGCAACTAGAGTTCATAGATGAAACTAGGGTAGATGTCACCGAACATAGCCGTATGGTTATAGATGAATTTATATATGATCCTGAAACAAAAACAGGAGCATTGAGTATGAAAGCCACACTAGGTGCTGTGCGTTATGCTAGTGGGCAAATAGCAAAGAACAGTAGACAAAGAGTAAACATAAGAACACCAAGTGCAACAATAAGTGTACGTGGTACTGATTTTATGATGATTGTAGACGAAGTAGGTGGTTCTATGATTACATTGCTACCAAGTTGTGATGACACGGGTGCTTGTGTGGTAGGAGAAATTGCAGTTGAAAGTGAAGTAGGACAGGTTGTGATGAACCAAGCATTTCAAACAACAGTCGTACAAAATCGTTACAGCAAACCTGCAAATCCACTTGTTATAGACTTACCAGGTCACTTGTTACGTGCAATGTTAATAGTGCGAAAAAAACAACCTTATGACGAAATATTAGAAACTGTTCAACCACGTACAGACATATTAGAAATAGATTTCTTAGCATTTGACGAGTTAGACAGTGATCCACTTGTAGAAAGCATTAAACGCATATGGTTAACAGATTTAGATAATATGACATACTTAAAAGAAGTATGGACAGACGAAATGGAAGAACAGTTACGTGAAATTTTAGCAAAATGGATTAACGAACTTAATACGCAAGATACTGAAATATTTGTAAGTAAAACTATGGGGCTAGATCCTGAAACAGGTATTGTTTATGAAGAATATCCTCCAAAATTTATTATACAAAGACAAGAACAAGACTTGCATTTTTTTAGATTAACATTAGATGACGGGGAGGGTTACACTATTGATATGCACCAAGACTACTTCAGCGAGTTTGGCTATCGTGTTGGTATGGGCGGCTACAGCACTATCACCATCGATCAGCAAAGCCAATGAAATATACCTAGAGCAAGTTGGTAACGATGTAACCGTGAACATTATCCAAGAAGGAGAAGATAATTATATCGGACCGATTGATGATTATAGTACGTTTGAAGGCGATGGTAATACTGTAATTGCAAAACAATGGGGAGATGACCATAGTGCAAAAGCAAATATAGATGGTGATCGTAATTATTTAAAAGCATTGCAGGGTAATGGATCTACAACAAACAATGTTTGTATTGGTGATATTACAGGCAATGACAACAGAGCAGTTTGCACCCAAGATAGAACAGATGCCGGTAATGCAGATACCACTGCATACGGCAATCATACTTCTAGTATTACTTTACTTGGAGATGATAATATTATTAACACAATACAACGTAACAATGGCACAAATGGCACTGATGGACATAGTGTAACAGTTGACATATCTGGTAACGATGCAGATATAGACGTAAAACAAGTAGCAGACTTTGGTAAGACTGCAAACTTAGATATTGACGCAGACAATGTGTCTGTAGATATATTTCAAACTGGACACGGAGATCATAACGTAGATTTAACAGTAAGCAACAACAATAGTACATTTGATATAGATCAAGGTTATAATCCCGGTACAACTGGACACGATATAGATATAACTACATCAGGATCATACGCAAGTGATGTAACAGTGTCACAACAAAGTAACACACCTAAATCTTATTCATTGACGCAAATATGTACTAACCCTGCAGGTTGCTCAGTTTCTATT
>CEOI01027500.1_pt1 | contig 11926 bp, 6 predicted proteins | sample 530351 | NCBI WGS metagenome assembly CEOI01 (sample SAMEA2619962, study PRJEB7988) | marine metagenome | biome: marine biome (ENVO:00000447); feature: deep chlorophyll maximum layer (ENVO:xxxxxxxx); material: "saline water (ENVO:00002010), including plankton (ENVO:xxxxxxxx)" | depth 17 m | reverse complement strand
GTTCCACCAGAAGCAGCAGTTATTTTACTCATTTCTGTATAACCAGAATTATTATAACCTATACTTAAACTATTTTCAGTTTTATTTACAGTAAGATATTGAAGACCAACATTTGCTGTTCCATTGTGTGTAACAACAGCAATAATAGTATCTCCTGCTGTATATTCTGGAACTTTATTTACAGCAGTAGGATTCCTAATTCTAAGAACATTTGAACTATCTGCTACTAATAAATGATAACCATTAGTATAAGTAGAACTTAAAGCCATATTATTTACTGCACTAATTGAAACTTTATTACCATCTCTAAAAATAACACCTGCTCCTACGTCAATTTGTGTTGCACTATCAATTGTAATATCAAATCCACTTATTGCATAGTTTTGACCTAAACCATCAGAAAGTGCTTTAATAATTCCTGTATGTGGAAAATCAACACCATCCTCTATTTGAGCAGTTGGTGATGTTGCACTTTTACTGTATTGATTAGGGTTACTTACCATATTATTCGACCTCCGCCACTAAAGTAATATCTATTGTATCTGATGCAGTAAAAGGCCCTAACGCATCAAAGTTGAATCTAGCAACCATAACTGTATCTGTTGTAACTGCCGTAGAAATAGTATCTGATACTGATAAAGCCATATTTGTTTTTAGAGTATTAAAATGAACCTCATTTGAGGGTAATGTAGCAAATATACCAAACTCCCTTATTGTTTCACCATTTAGCGAATTAAAAGTAGCATTGAAATCAACTACATTTTCATCGGATAATACTGACGAAAATGATGATGAAGATGCAACAACCGAATCTAAATCATTACTAGATGGGTTAGTGCTATCACCACCATTACCTACTTTCGCGGTTGTAGTAAATGTTTTTAAAAACATCGCCATTCTTCGTTTTGTTTCTTCGGTTATCATAGATTTATCTCCTTTAATGTAGTAGTAGTAGAACTAGTTCCTCCGGTGAATCCTAATGTGGCGGTCCCTATATTTAATGTTTGACTGAAACCTAACAAGAATGAACCCGCAGAAGTAGTTTTAGTAATTATTAATTTGATTGGTTTTACTCTATATTGTTCAAGATTGATAGCAGTTTCTTCATTTTCTTTAAAAGTTTGACCTCTAATGAATGCTCTTGACTTTTTATTATCAATCAATATCTCTGCAAGTTTAGCCTGTAAACCGGCATTAAAAACACCTAATTCTAATTGCATAGGCCCAATTTCATATTTTATACCCAAAACCAAATATTCGCCTCTAACTATTCCATTATATTTAGATTCAAAATCTACTACATCACCAACTCTTAAATATTTTAATTTATCAGTTCCTAAAGTTACCGTAACTCTTTTACTATTTTCTGTGTGTTGTTTAAGTAATCTTCTTGCTTCTGTATCTACTTCTTCTTGTGTAGTCAAGGATTCATCAGTAACTTCTAAAGTTTTTGTTCCAAATTTTTTGATTCCCCGTATATCACGCACTTTAGATTTAACTCCTCTTCCGTAAACATTAATGTCGTTATAATAATCAAATAAAGAATTTTCTCTAGTTACGCTTGTAATTTTATAATCTGGATTTTCATCTGTTATAAATGCTTTAGTAAAATTAGAACTATCTAATATTTTAGTTAATGAAATGTTATTACCATCAAAATCTAATCTTTTATTTTTTAATCTTGCTAAGAAATTAATTGCTGAATAAGCATCTGCTCCTTGAAAGTTTGGTCCTATAAAATACTCAAATTCAGGAGTTGTATTATCAAATTGTATATTATTTCTTTCTAAAATATCATTAATTATATCTTCTGCTTCTAATGCAATACTAACTGAACAACCTATTTTAGCATTTGAAGCCCTTCTTAATTTTGTTGGTCTTGGGCTTGTAACAGTAAAAGGTGTTGAAAAGGAAACTATTCCTAGTTGTTTTTCAAATTTATCTGCAAATGTTAATGTAGGAACTGTAATAGTTCTACCAAAAGAACTTCCTCTGATACCTGTTATTGAAAATGTTTCTAAACCAAAACTTTGTTTTCTTTTAGTAATTCCATCACTAGTATAAAAAGTATAATTTCCTTTACCTAATGCTTTATCTTCACCAAAGAAATTTGTTGGGTCACGAACAACATAATTATCTCCTGAACCTAATCTATCAGAATCTATTATAACATACATAGATAATACTGCGTCTTTATACCCAATTGATACCTTTCTTGGAGGACTAACTGATTCTCCTTGAATTACTGCGTTACTACCTTGTAAACCAACAATAGAATTTTGAAATGTATTAGTGTCTGCAACATCTCCATACATTTTATCGCTTCTTGGCATTTTTGTGTATTCAGAGTTCATAGTATAAAATTCTAATTTGTTTGGTGTATTTTCATGGAAACAAACTTCTGATGGTTTAAATATCCTATAATATCTTAAAAAGGGCGTAACTGCGGTGCTTATATCTCCATCTAAAACAATTTTGTGTGTTATACCATTTGAATCACCTATGATTGTATGTGAAACAACATACAATAATTTTTCTGGTTGAACAGAGTAAGAAGAACCAAGTTCCATCTCAAAACCACTATATCTTGTGCTACTTACATCATCAATATCAGTCATATAACCATTCATATCTGCTAAATAATATCCTGTTAAATTAGGCCCAAAATCTAACCAATAATTATTAGGATGGTCATTACCTGCGCCATCAGAAGATATATAGTCGCTATAATTATTTATGTGAATTGTAGTATGAGTAGTCCCATTTTTTGTAGTAGTTTCTAAAGCAGGAACTCCACTACTTGTGCTACTTTGAACTTTTAATTTAAGTATAGGTTTAAAGAAATATTCAGCACCCATACCAATATAATCACCTGCTTTAACATCTGCTCCAACTGCAAAATTTTCATACAATGGTAAAAATAATGAACTAAATCTTGCTCCACCTGTTTTAGCATCTATTTTAACATTTACTGCTCCTTCTCCAACCGCTAAACACATACCGTCAAAATTTGGTATATTTAGATTATTTGGTGAATTAGAACTACCGGATGTTCCTCTATCTAAATTATATTTGTCGAATAAAACTATTCTAGAAGGATAATAAATATTGTGAGTTAATATTGTATCTTTATTAACTATAAAATTGCTTGCTCCTGTATTATTTCCCTGTGAATTAACTTGTAATGCTTCAATAACTCTAGAAGGATGAATTCTATCTAATACACCATTACCGCTAGAACCTGTTCCTCTACGAACTGTAAATTCAATATCAGTTCCACCAGAAGTCCCTATATCTGCTTTTAATATTTTAACTGTATCTCCATCAACATAAGAACCACTAGGATTATTTGTAATGAATACTTTACTAGTAGCAAAGTTATATCCGCCACCACCTATTTGTTCTGTAATTACTGTAACTTCTAAATCATTTGAAGTGCTTCCAGTAGTAGCAACATCTGTGCAAGTAATTCCAGTTAATGTTCCAACTGTTCTAACATTTGATGCATTACTTATTATTTGACCTGAAGTAATTTCTGCTTCTGTCCATGAATCACTTTGAACGATTAGTGAGTTATTATTAACATAACTACCACTAGTTCTTTGTTGTAACATTAATGGTAGTTGTATGTTTTGGTCATTCAATTGTATAGATTCAAAATTAACATGGTCAAATTTGTGGTTTGCGGCAGTATCATCCTTTTTAAATACTGCACCCCTATACATACCAAATCCTTCATTTCTATTAGTTGGAAAATTACTTAAATCTGCTACATGGGAATCAGTAGTAAAACCTTTAATGTTAAGTAAAGTATCTTCTTTACCTTGTCCCATCACTAATGTATCTACTAACTCTTCACCTGAGAAAAATGCAGATTTAATTTTATATAATTTAGTTGCAGTTCCAGTATGAACAGGAAATTCTCCATTTTTATTTGAACCAATACCATTAGGGTTTTCACTGTTTAAGAATATTAATGTATTTGCGGTAGATGAACTATGAAGTTTACCTACCATATTACCATCTTCGTAAAATATTAATTCACCACCACTATGTCCTAAACCATGACTAGAGGCAGGTATTTCGATAGTAGTATTAGAACTAGCATTATAATCAACTGCACCAGTAACAGTTCCATGACTACTTCTATCAATTATATTTTGTGCGCTATATATAAAATTAGGTATAGTGGTTTTATGTTCTACAATATTTTCAGGGTCTACGACATTAAAGTGCCAATCAAAACATAATTCGGTTAAACGCATTACACCAAATCTTTTAATTTCCGAGGGGTTTATTGATGATTCAGAAATAGTTAATGTTTCAAAATTTTCATCTGTATTATTTTCTCTACTTGCACTACCAATTAAATCTTCATATGTTATACTACTCTCTTCTTTTGTTGGTTCACCATATAACATAATATTGTAATCAGTAAATAATTTACTACCATTTAAAATATTTGTTTCCCTTTGTTTTGAATCCGGGTATATATCAGCAACAGAGAATATAAAATATTTTTCTGCACTTTTATGAATATGTTCTAAGTATTCTCTTGCTCTATTTATTGCATTTAATCTTCCTTGGTCTTCTTCTCTAAAAGAACTTTGACGACCTAAATTACCTCTTCCCCAATCAAGAGAGGTATCAATTGTTGCTTTTGGTAATGAGTCCATTTTACTATAATTGGTATTTAATTTAAAATTATGTGGTGCAAATGTAGATGTGGCTGCACTATAATTTTTAGCATCAGCAAAGTTAGAACCAACAACAGGTTTATTTTCTGTTTTAGCATGATTTAATACTCTATCTACTGCTCCTAAATTACCATCACTTACAATAGAAGAATTAAAGCCAGAACCCGGATAAAATTTATACGAAGAAGAAATAGTTCTTAAATTACTAGTTGTAGCCATAATATTTTGTATTGCATCCATATCAACAGTGATAACATTTTTTCCTGTAATTGATGCTGAATCAGAGGAGTGTGTATCTAAATACCTATACAAATTTTGTCCGTGAAACGTTTCAGAAGTAATATCACGAAAACCAATAGGTCTATTATTTACAGAATATTGTGGATTGACTAGTTGAACTACCCCACCTACATCAATACCTTGTTTATTTAAAAATGATAATTGTGAATTTTTATATGAATCAATTCTATAAATCTTAGTTCCAGCAACCGAAGTATAAAATCTATCTAAAGATATATTGTATGAAATTGTTTGTCCTGAACTTCCGTTATGGGTTTGTTTTGCTCTTTTCCAAAGAACTTTACCAATCACTGTTCCATCTTCTTCATAAATATATTCAGGTTGATGTGTAGCAAAATCAAATGGTAAATTACCCCAATTTGAAGAACCTATTGTAAGAGTAAAATTAGAAGCATTAGATACGTTAGCAGAAAAAGTCCAACCAGTATCTATTAAAGTTTCTAATGCAACATTTTCTCTATTCAAATTTTCTCTTGCTAGAATAGCAGGACAAAGTGGTGCTAATTCAATAATACTTTTATTATCCTTTTGTTCAATATCAATTACATCATAACTCATTACAGAATTAACAATTTTAGATTCAGCATATTTTTTGTAATATTCTGCGTGTTCTAAACCAGTTAATGCACAATAAAAATTATTATCTTTATCTATATTATCTGGACTAGAGATATTAAAGCCTCTAGCATTTTTATCTGTATTTAAAGAAGAACCAATTAAAGTAATATTAGTATTTAAATCCTTTCCTGAAGTAAAAATTAATCCTTTATTTGCACTACTATCTAATGACGTTACAGAATTGGTTTTATGGTGATTAGATTGTATCGCTTTAGAAAAAGAAAATAGTGGAAATGAAGTAAGATGTAGAACTTCACTTGAAGCAAGAGAAGTCATAGCACCATCTTTTAATGTAATTTGTCTATATGTTCCAGAAGATGCGTCATTATCAAATGCTGCTACTTCACCGACAAAATGCTTATCAGAGTTAAAAATTAATTGACCAACATAAATTGCTTGATTACCTAAAGTATCACTATGATGATTAACTGTAATAGTAGTAGCATTAATCGCTACTGCTCCAGTTGATTGTATTGTAGTTAGTGAAGCATTAACAACTGCATTAGAAAATGCTAACGGTCCATAAGTAGAATAAATCATATCTTCTGAATGAGTATAATTTCTATTAATTATTGGTCCGAGTAATTCTCTAACTTTATTTCTTCCTATTACTTTAAATGATGGAATGCCTTGTATTGATTCTTCTATAATTACTTCTACAACACCTTCAAAAACTTTTTTATCTATAATATAACTACCAACATAAAAATCTAAAATATGCTGACTACTAACTACTGAGTTAAATCTACCTGTCTCGTATGTTATTGTTGTAAATTTATTATTAGTATCTACTGTGGCAAAAGGCAATCTCGTTCCCGCTAAAGTTCCTTGAGTTAAGAAAATTTCTAAATCAGAAATTCTGCTATCTAATTCAAAATCAACTATCAAATTTTGAGTAATTGTAGACCATCTTGGCCTAAAAGCATTTTGACTTGAATAACTCTCTTGTAATCCTCCGCTACTTCTACCACTAATACTACTACCAAAATGACTAATTGTTAGGGTTTGGGTATTAGAACTAACTGCACTAATAGCACTAATACTATAATAATGATTACCTAATTTTATATCTTGATAATTAGCACCACTCTTCAATAAATTAGTTAAATCTTGACCATTTTCTAAAGTTGCTGTTAATGATGTTGAACCAGATGTTCCAGTGAAAGTTCCTATTAATTGTGCATCATATTCTTCACTCATACTATTATTAGTTAAATTTTTTCTTATAGTTAATGGGTCATTTTCTTTTATTTTATGAGATAAAATTCTTTGAGTATCTGTTAATTTTATTTCACAATAATCACCACTAACTGAAATATTTTTATTTATTTCAAAATCCATTACATTTGTATGTAAAGAACATTCTTCTGGAGAAGAAGTATAATGTAAATATCTAGTTGGCCCAGTGTATGAATTGCTCGTATTATCAGATAATCTTCTTTGAATATTAGCAATAGCCGTGTCCCAATCAACATAATCATTAGTCGCAGATTCATCTATATTTCTAAGATTATCAACTAATTTAATGTTATATGAAAATAAACTATTATCAATAATTCTTTCACCAAAATCTTGAACTGTTGAAAATACGGTTTTAATATGAGAAACTGATGAACCATCAGACCTAGATGAGTATAAAGTATATTTTGTGTTATGGTCTAACTCGCTTGGGTTATTTACCCTATCTTCATAAAAGTAAAAGTTAGGTCTTGATAAAAACGTATGATTTGCATGTTTATTACCACTACCGGCCATTCTTAATCCGTATGCCACCGCTATAACATCTGTATTTACTAAATTGCCAGAACCATCTTTAAATTGTGGACCCTTAAAAATAGTAAATTTAGTTCCTTTAGGTATTTCTTTTCCATAACTAGGAGTAAATTCAAATGATGTTCTATTACCATCATCATCTTTTATATATTCAGTAATTTTAGCAAAATGGTGTTTATTTTCATCATCTGCAAAGAGTAAAACAAAATGGTCATAACTATTATTTGTAATAACAGAAGTATGATTGTTTGAAGGAGTTTGTAATGTAGAAGTTGTGGGGTCGGTAGTTATCCTATATCCGGGCGTATTAGCAAAATTTTCAGCATATGTTGTAACATCAGCCGCAGTAGGAAAAATTCTATTCAATTGAACTGGATTACCATTTGTATGACTTACTCCATTTGTAGCAACAGTATCTCCTGTTGATTTATTTTTAACTACTTCATAACAAACAATACCTGTTGCTGTAATAGCGGTAGTATTAGTAGGATTACTTACATTTGCTGGCCATTCTCCACCTGTTGAAGCATCATCAGGATTATAAAACCTAATTAATGGATTTGTTGGAACTTCTACTCCTGAATTAGTAGGAGGATTAGAAGTAGTTAAACCACCCCGTTGCATAACCACTAAATCAGAATAAATATTAGTCATTCATCTGCCTCCTCAAATCTTAGATACAAGAGATTATTATGTAATTGTGGATGTAAAGTAAACCTTCTTGGAGTTCTTTCAACATTAATATTAGAAATTGATAATTCATGTATTTCTCCCATAAATTGTTTTCTAGTATTTGCATCCGTATTAGAAAATTGTGAATGGTCTACACCAATAAATACATCTTCTGCACCCATAACAAAATCATCGTTAGTATCAAAAGTTTGTTCTCCTACATTTATACCATTAACAAAAATCATAATATTTTTAGAATTGTTATTGTAAGTAACTAATACATGAAATGGTGTATGTGAATACACATTTTCTTTTTCTGTGGTTAATTTTTTTCCAGCAGTAGAAACAATGCAAGTGCTAGAATTACATGTATATTCTGTGCTACCTAATAAAATAGTTGATTCAATTCTATATTCAGCAGGGGCAGAAGCACTACTACTCTGAGTATTTGCTAATCTAACTTCAAAAGCGGAACAACTGTATAAACACATTTTATAACTAAGCCTATTACTAGACGATAAATAACTATAACCCTGACCAGTGCTTCTTGAAGGCATTGTTTTTGTAGATATATTATTAGGGTGAGTAGCATTACCAACTACATCATAAGGAGTTATAATTGCTTCAAATGTAAAACTATCATAATCATCCCAAATACCATAAACATTATCAGTTCCAGCATCATCAACAACATTATCGCTATAATCTAATGTAACATACCCACTACACATAACAGGAAAAACTAGGCTTTTATTTTGCCCTATATATGTTGAATACATGTTATTACCTACAAAGACATAGTTGCTACTTGAAAATCCATATTAAAATCTATTGTCCCACTATCACCAGTAATAGATGTGCTAAAGTTTCTAATAAAACCCTTCAAGCCACTAACTTCTACTCCATCACTACTTGGAGCAGGAAAACTACCTGTTAATGTGGAATCTAAAACTTCGGAATATCCACTTAATGCCCCAACATTATCATCATCTCTTACTTTATAAGTAAAAGGTATTGTAGGTAGATTAGAAATATCAGTGGTTTCATCTATCCCAGTGTGATAATTAAATGTTTTATCTACTCTTGATGGTAAAAGTAAAATTAACTCATTTAAATTTTGATTAGGTTGTAAGAAAGAAGAATCAACATATGAATGAATCAATTGCGCTATTTCAAATGCAGTAAATGATTTTGTTATTTCACCATCATTATCATTATATTTTTTAACAATATTCATTTCAACTATTGTTCCTGCTAAAGTGATAGTTTTATCCGCCATACCTAAATCCAAAGAAGCAATTGAAGATTCTCCAGTAACTAAACCACTAAAAGGAACAGGAAAAGACATAACTGTTTTACCCGTTTGAATACTAACATCATTACATAATAATGGTATTCTGTTAGTTACGTAACCGTCACCATCTTTTCTAGATTGTAAATTTAACAATACTCTATACCCATCACTATAACTAACCATATCTTCTTACCCCCGATGATGTATGTCTATTTATTTCACGATTAATGTGTTCACCTACTTTCTTAGCAATATCTCTAATTTCTTGGTCAGATGCACCAATTCTTCCTTGAACCTGAACTGTTATATTATTAGTTACACCACTTCTCATGTTTTTAGATTGTGCATTAGAAGTAACTTGAGAACCTTTTGGTAAAGAAACTATTTCAGGGCCTCTTTCACCAACAACTGTTAATGGTGTAGTTACAGTTCCACCGGTAGATGCAAAACCCAAAGCACCCATAATAGCAGTTCCAATGGCAATTGCTAACATTGGAACCCATGAAAAACTAGCAATAATACCAATAATTAATAATATTGCTCCTATTAATGCCCCTATTTGAAGGAATGTAGAAACAAGTGCCTCAAGGAAATTTTCGGTTTCAGCGAATGCTTTATCAAAAGTTCCCATAGCCACCGCAACTAAACTACCTAATACTGCTACAAGTCCTGTTAATAATACCTTTCCTACAATTAAAAGTATATCTAAAAATACCTTACCCAAAGAAATTAAAAATTGTAAAAAATCACCATCAACTAAGGCTCTATATAAATCAGTGGCATTTTCGACTAAACTTTGAAAACTTGTTTTTATACTTTCAAATCCTTTTGATAGTAAAGAACCTAAATTTTTAAATCTTTCTAGTATTGATGGGCCATTTTTCCTAAAGAATTGGAATATAAAAAATGCTGCTATACTAACAACTGTAAAAACAAGTAATAATTTAGCAGCAACCATAGCAATCTTTCTGATACCTACTCCAATTTGTGTTATTTTTTTACCTACTTTAGCCTTAAGTAAATTTTTTCTTAATTTTATTTCTTCGCCAATACCTTTTTTGAATCTTTCAAATTGTTTAGCATTTATTTCTTTAAGTTTAGTCATTTCCTTTAAGGTCTTTTCTTCCAAAGGATTTTTTGTTCTTCTTAATCTTCTTTCCGCAAATTTGCCAGCAATAAATCTTCTTCCAGAACTACTTATTGTTCTTCTTCTTGCAGAAACGACAGCCTTTTCACTTTCTGATTCACCTGTTAATGCTTTCTGTGCTAAATTTATTTCCTCTTGGGCCGCTAATATTTTAGGGTCTGTTAAACCTTTAACTAAATTATTACCAAATTTCTTAACTATTTTTCCCATTTTATCATATGTAGATTGATATGCTCTTTCTGTTAATAATAATGCTTGTTTATGTGCTTCTGCTGGTTCTAGAATTTGTTCAAAAGCCAGTTTATATGTTTGAAATTCTTCTGTTCTATCAAAACTTTTAGTGTCTACTATTTCACTTAATTTCTCATATTCTTTAGAGAGAGTAGAAAGTTTTCTTGCTTGTTCAATAGCACTTTTTAAGCCTTCATCTTGCCTTCTATAAAATATGAACAAAATATCAGAAATAGCCCTAACTTTGTTTTGTAATCTCCAAAGACCACTACCTGAAACTAATCTACTAAATACTGTCCAACCTTTACCGCTTTCGCTAAGATTAGCGAAACTACGAACTAATCCATCATTAGATTCACTGACTATATCCATAGCGTTTGCTATGTTATATAAATCATCATCTATCGCCATTACTTCATACTCCGTTGGGCTTTTTGAATTTCTTCCATTTCAATTGTTTTAAATTCTTTATGTATTGTAAGCATTTCCATTGCTAAATCCATTGGCATGTTATATACTTCCATTGGGTTAATACTAAATGCTTGCGCTAATGTATATACCATTACTTTTGACGCTGTTATAGGGTCATTAGACCCTCCTTTCAAAACAGCGCGGAACTTTCTTCCTTTCCCTCATCATCCCCCAGTAAGTCACCAAAAGGATTAGGGAGTATTTCTTTTAATTGATTCCCAATATAGGGATTGAGTCGTAACATATCAATGGTTGATAATTGTGGTTCTGTTTTTTCAACAAAGTTTTCAACCATATATCTATACATCTTATTTAAATCCAAATCAAAATTCTGTGTTTTTGAATCTATATTTAATACGCTTGATAGCGCAGTTTCTACTTGAAGCCATGTAGGTTGTTTAACCCAAACTTTCAAGTGTTCTTCACTATCAGGAGATACCTTCAAGTGATGGCATTCTGTGTTTACTGCTGCAAACAATTTGTTCTTATCTGATACTACTTTCTTTTCCATTTTTTCCACCTCATAAACCAACAAACAAACAGTTGGTGGAATTTAATCTATTACTTTTTCTTTGTAGTTTTTTGCACCTTTTTAGTCGCTCCTTTGGGAGCAGTTTTGACGGGCTTAGTAGCCTCAACAGGGGGAGTTTTAGGTTTAGGGGCCGATTTTTTTGCCTTTTTCTCAGCCACTATTCGGGCTTTTTTATTGTAAATAGGCATAAT
>CEOI01007278.1_pt1 | contig 11980 bp, 12 predicted proteins | sample 530351 | NCBI WGS metagenome assembly CEOI01 (sample SAMEA2619962, study PRJEB7988) | marine metagenome | biome: marine biome (ENVO:00000447); feature: deep chlorophyll maximum layer (ENVO:xxxxxxxx); material: "saline water (ENVO:00002010), including plankton (ENVO:xxxxxxxx)" | depth 17 m | reverse complement strand
CCATCAAGGAAAAACAGCTCCTCAAGCCACAACGTCCGAGCAGCCATTGCCTGTACGTCCTCCGCTCCAGGCTTAGAGGCGATCATTGGGTCAGGTCGTTGCATCAGCTAGAAGCCATCAGGCCATGAGCACTCGCAAAGGCTAGAAGAGCCTCGACCTTTGCCTCAAGCTCGACGCAATACTCAAGCAACTCAGCATTTGTCGGTGATGCCGCGTTGTTGATCGTCACTGTGCCGTTTGGTGTAGGCAGTGTGCCACTGGTTGCCGTTGTCGTGATGTCTGCAACATGCGTGGACTGCACAGCAGCTGTCGCACCAAAGAATCCAATCTTGTTGCTGTTCAGTTCCAGCTGTGTCGTCAGCGTGCCAGCGGTCTGAACCTTCAGCTTTAGCTTGCCGTCTTCAGTTGTGCTGCTTGCATCGGCAATGCTGCCCTCAACAGAGGCATAGTCAATGTTGCCAGGCGTGCCGGCATCATTTTTGCTGCGGAAGAACACCGTGCTGATTACGTCATTGTCCTGACCGGCAGCACCATTGCGGTGATGGTTCAGCGTCAAGTCAGCAGCACTGGCTGGGTCGTTTGCTGTGTTCTCAAACTCGACCATTGTGCCGGTCGTGTTGTCTGTGACATGCAGCGAAAATCAGGCGATGTCTCGTTGATACCGACGTTTTCGCCCTTGACCCGGATCCGTGTTGCAACAGACCCTGAGGCACTGGTCATCAGATCCAGCGTGCCGCTTTCAGATCCATTGGTTGGGCTGACGATCTGAGAAACGAGCTGCGCGTAAGCGTGGGTATTGCCAGCAGAATCTTCACCACGAAATTCAAGGTTTCCAAGGTTATCGCTAGCAGCAGGTGACGCGGAGTTGCGGAACAGCACCAAGTCAGGCGCTGTGTCCAAGCCAGCATCACTGTTTTCAATGATGACCTGATCGGTTGTGTCGGTGCTGAACAGATGCAGCTGGGCTGCAGCCGTTCCAGTGCCAAGCTGAAACCCTTGGCTTGTGACCTTGCCGATAAAGGAAGAGTTGATGCTGAACGCAAGCTCGTTAGCAGCAGAGCGGTAGATGCCGCCAGTGCCGCTATCGCTTAAGAACCCAACGGATGGCGCACCAGTAGATCCATCCGGCAATGAACGGAACATCGTGCCAAACGTGATGCTCTTGTTCTTGTCGGCGTTTGCAGCCTCACTAACGTCAACAATCGGCACCAAATCGCCTGTTGCTGGTGAGGTCAGCGCAGTAAGCGCAGAAATCTTGCGGTCAGCCATCGTTCAGCAATCAGGAGGGTTCAGTGGGCCAGGTCACAGAATGCGGGAACCCGCTGTCTGCAGTGATGTCCCGAAGTGCAGTTCTGTAGGCTTTCCACTCTGTCTTTTTAGCTGTTGTCAAAGGGCTGTCAGTTAAAACAGTCCAGTCACAGGCTGCGAGCTTTTCATTGCGTTGATAGCGCACATCATTTGACGCGGCGGTGGTGCGCTCAGTAATTTGCTCAGCCGTAGCGTCACTTTCAATCCACTGCTCTTGCCAGGTGCCATCTACTTGATGCGCTGATCGCTCGAAGTTTTTTGTGTGATCCTCAGCTGGAGGATCAACCATTGTCACAGGAACGCAGCCAAAGTCTGCAGCAATTTCGTTTGAAATGCTTTTTGGAAAACTTGTCCTGGGGTTGTCACGTCGCAAATCAGTGAGCGTGTACGGGTAACGCTCCAAATTGCCGTCAGCATCAAGCTTGGCGTAAAACATTAGAGGGCCTCCAATTCAGTGATTTGGTCCGCGACAACATCACGGATAATAATTGCCTTGAGCTGTTCAATCTTATTCGTCCCAAGCATTTCTTCTAATTTATTGCGAAAATCAACTATGGGCGGGTTGTCAGCGTATTCAGCATCAATTTTTGCGATAGCGCGTTCATAATTATCAATGTTGACTTGATAGCCTTCGACCTCATCATTTCGAGCGACTAGGGCAGATTTCAGTGTCTCAAGTTTGTTCATGGGTCAAACGGGTTTGAAGGCAATACTATTAACATCGCCTGGAGTCGTAGAAGGATCTGAGTATCTGCTCCCAAACCCTGAAGACCAAGCGTAAGCATCAATATGAGTGCTACCAGTATTACCTACAACAATAGCACTGCCATCAGGGCTAAAAGCTACGCAAGCGCAGTTATCTTGCGGCAATGTAGAAGGATTTGCATACTTAGTTCCAAAGCCTGAAGACCAAGGGTAAGCAGTAACAAAAGGACTAAAACTATGAGCTACAGCAATATCATTTCCGTCAGGGCTCCAGTCTACGCCGGAGCCATGACTTGCTGGCAATGTGGAAGGATCCGAGTATTTACTTCCAAAGCCTGAGGACCAAGCATAAACAGTAATGAATGGACTCGATGTATGACCCACAGCTAAATCACTTCCATCAGGACTCCAAACTATTCTTCTAGCACTGCTTGGCAGCGATGTAGAGGGATCTGAATACTTAACCCCAAAGCCTGAAGACCAAGGGTAAACATTAACCCTGGCACCACTGCCAGAAGCCACAGCAATATCATTGCCATCAGGACTCCAAGCAACTGCACCTCCCGAACCTGGCGATGTTGCAGGATCTGCATATTTAGTCCCAAAACCTGAAGAAGACCAAGAATAAACGCTAATGCAAGGACTGCCCGAGTGAGCTACAGCGATATCATTCCCGTCAGGACTGAAAGCAACGTCGAAACCATCGCCTGGCGGCAAAGTAGAAGGGTCTGAGTATTTTGTTCCAAAACCTTCATCCCAAGGATAAACCCAAACAAAAGGAGAAAAGTTGGTAACGACTGCTATATCAGTTCCACCAGTCCTCCAAGAAACAGTGTCACCTTGGAACTTTGGCAATGTAGAAGGGTTTGCATATTTAGTCCCGAAACCATTGTCCGGATCCCAAGGGTAAACATTGAGGTAAGGACTGTTGGAATGGGCTAAAGCAATATCAGTTGCACCTGAAGCACCACCCGCTCCAGCAGCAGCAAGTAGCAGTCGTTGTGAATTAACAGTCATGTCCTATCAGTTGACGTAATCAACAAGTGACGCACCACGGAATCGGGTGCCGCCGTCATTAGTTTCAAAGACAAAAAGATGTGTCTTGCCCGTCGTTAAGGTTGGTGCGGTATCTGCAGGAAACTTTACTGAAGCAGGCCATGTCACCGTTCCAGATGTATGGGTCAGCTCAAGCACAAACGAAAAGGCGCGGCTCGCTGGAACGTTTGAAAACGTGAACGTGCTATTCGCGTTGATCGTCTTGGTGAAGTAATTACCCGCTGAGCAATCAACATCTAATGCACCCATGGCAACGACGTTCTGTGCAATCGTCCCAGTAACGTCAAGATCAGTGTTGCTGGCAGGCGTCACGCCAATGCCAACCTGTCCCGTTGAGCTGATCCTGAACGCAGTATCGTTTAACGCCGCAAATGCGTTCCAACCGCTATTGGCTGAGTTGCGGATCTTCAGAACGTTGTTGGCCGTGTCTGCCCACAACATGTATGCATAGGTTGTACTGGGCTCTGACGAACTACTGTTCTGACTGACGATTGCCGCAAGCGCGTTGTTCAGGTCAGAGCGGACTGCCGCACCAGACGCATTAGCAATGATGTAATCGTGGGTTGCCATTACTGCTCAGTGCCGTGGCCGACTGCTTGGTACTGGAAGTTGCGATCCACAGCAGTGTTTGAGCTGTTGCGGAAAGTCACTGTGAATCCAGTCCTAGAAGTCGATGTGACCTCATAGTAATCCCCTGTTGCAAGGTTGAAAGCCGTTATGCCTACGTTCGGGGTTTGGTAGAACGCACTTGTAAATGTCACAGCTTTTGCCCCCGCTCCAGAGGCAATCGTCGCGCTGCTTTCAGTCCGTGACTCCAGCTGCATCACATAGCCCAGCTCATCAACAAGCGGTGTCTGGTCAGTGTGGAAAGACTGCAGCTCAGCCTTGAATTGGAACTGCCTGCCGGTATAGCGACCCGACTCCATCGGCACCCATTCGCCAAAGGTGATTGACGATTCCATTTGGATCTTGTTGCCATCCTCCAGCAGGAAGGAATCAGCGTCTTCCAGCAGCATCTCGTCATCCGTCACCGCTTGGTTGCTGGTGCGGAAGTACAGGTTCGCCGTTGTGTCATCAGCCAGCGCACCATCAAAGTCAGTCCAGCGGTCGATCAGCTCATTGCGCTTGTCGATTGAACTTGCCGGATACAGGCCCCTGGTCGACAGCGTGCGCTCAAACAAGACGTTGAACACACCGCCAAGGTCCAGCACCGAGTTGAAGAAATACTCTCCAAAACTCAGCAGATTGCCAGTGAAATCAAAGTCAGACAGCGCATCAACATCCGCAACGTCGTCAAACTTTTCGTCACCATCAAGGATCAGCGCGTCGTAGTCAGAGCTGTAGAAAACATCAACCTTGTCGCCTTGGAACGGCGGTGAATCCGTATCTTCGCGGCGTGTCTGGATGTTGAGCCGTGGAACTGGATTTGGCAGATCCAGCACTGCACTGCGAGCAATGCTGCTGCGCTGCGCTTGGTTGTTCTCAAACTTGACTAGATACTCGCCTTCAATCAAAGGCAGCAACGCATAGTTCGTTCTTGCCTTGACCCGACGCAACAACGTGCTATTCGCCCATTCACCCGTTCCATCTGTCTGTGGAGCGTGGCGGATGACAGCCACAAATTCGTCAGTGTTTTGCGCCGTGCCAGGAATATCCCAACGCAAAATTGCCTGATCGTTGCCAGTTGCCTGAATAGTTACGTCAGTGGGAGTTGGCGGGATGATGACGACATTCTCACCAGTGCCAACAGCGTTGATGCCTTCATACGGAACAAAGAACGACGCAGAGACATAGGGTGATTTCTTGCTTGAATCAACACCGCTGACTGCCCTGATCTCAAAAGAAACCTCAGTGCCTGTTGGCACGCTGTCGATCTCAAACGTTGTGCCACTTGCCTGGGCAGTAACAAAGTTGCCGCCAGCAATCTTGTAGCGGATTTCGTAGGAAACAGTAGAAGCAGCAGTACCCCGCTCCCATGAAGCGATAATCCGGTTGACCGTGTTGTTGTTGATCCGTACTTCCCGCCCTGACAGCTGGAGGTTTGCCGGAACAACAGGGACATCATTGAACAAGCTGACATCACGGAAGATCAGATCGCCGCCTGTGTCAGCAGTGCTGTAGATGCTGTCGTTAAATTCAACGCCAGTGATTGCATATTGACCTTCGCCCCCATCAGCAACAGAAATGCAGCGATACTTTTGATGATCAACTGCGTTTGAAGCAATCGACCATACAGATTGTGCAAGCGGCGCAGAACTAAATCCGCCTAAAACTGTAACAACTGCCCCAGAAATAGAATAGATCTGCTTGGTTTCAACCGTGCCGTCAGGCAACGTGCAGGTCAAACGCAAAGGAGTACCTGTCAACGTAATTGTCTGATCAGTCGTGATCGCTGTTGTTGTTGCACTTGCAACTCGACCAGAAAGACGCGCACCAGCACGCATCTCATCTGCAACCGCAAAGACCTGACCAGGCAGAACAACAGCACCTTGCAAACCAGTGCTGAAGCTGACGACTTCACCGTCAAGCTCTTCTGAGGCCATCATCCAACGGCCCAGACGCTGCGCTTGATACTTGGACGTAATACCAAAGCCAACAATGTCTTTGACCTGATAGCCATACTTGCTAATCAGATCAGAGTCTTCGACAACAACAACGTTTGGCTTATAGAAATTGTCTGGGTCGTTGTAGCGGACGCGGATGCTAGTGCTGCGTGTTTTCAGGGAACTGCCTGAATAGTTAAAGGCCCCATTGATAACGTTGCTGTTTGAATAGAGATGGACAGGGACAACATCCGTTCCATCAAGATTGCCGTGGTCAGCGGTTGCCTCAATCGCGTTATTTCGCCAAAACAGCATCCCGCGAAACACGCTGGCGAGATCCTGCAGAACGTTGAACGCAGAAGCCTGACCGCCAATGACGGTGTTGCACGAAAAACGCGGCTCTTGTGTTCCGTCTGGATTGGTTACGAGTTGGTTTGAATACTGAATCAACGGGTAAAGATCGACCCAGCTGACTTGAGTTTCATCTACAAAGTCGCCCGCCCCATAACGGGCATTGACGAGCATGTCGCGGAAGCAGCAGACAGGGCAAGAACTAAATGCAACTTTCGTCGTTCCATCAAAACTGCCTTGCAGGTCAAGGCTGCCGTCTTCTCGCAGAACAGCATTTGAAGGGACAGAAATCTCTTTGCCTCTAACTTTGTATGCGCGGCTTGGCAGGCTTTCAAACTGGACAGTGGACAAGTCAAGGCCAACCATCGCTGAATAGCGATAGTTCACGCGCAATGGCTGGTGCTCAATAATGCTCGTCCAAATCAGCTGGTTGCCGCGACCATTGGCGAGCGGTGTTGTTTCCGGAATATCTACAAAATTTGTGAACTTAACTTCAAAAAGCTCTTCCCCGTTATCGGGAAGTTTAGTGTGTGGATATTTTCTAACCCTGATGTTCCATGGTCCCGTACCAGTTAGCTTAATTTTTGGCGTAATAAATTGGTAGTCCGATAGCGCAATGCCGGCAATCTTTTTGTCGTAGACAACGTTAAATGCGCTGCCCTGCGACTGAACAGAAACGTCAAGCACGATCTGTGCATTAAAAAGCTGGCCCCTAGAAAGGCCCTCCATTGAGGTCGAGAACAGGCGCGGAATAGTGAACAGCAGCTGGAACTCTTCAACGTCCGTATCTGTAATTGCTCGAACGTCGCGACCTTGCCCGTAGAAACGTTCAATTACTGCGTTGTTTGCGTCTGTGTCTTCTCTGTAGTTTTCACCAACCTCAGCATTAACAGCGACGATATTTGAGACGCCATCGTTGAATTGATCAAGCCTGCGTTGAGTGGCGGCACCTTTTACAAGCTCTGCCCCAACGTTTTTATTGCCAAAGTTAAAAAAGTCCCCGTTCTTGACAGCAGTCTCATTCAGGAAGATGCCTTCTTGGCCCTGTTCAAGACCACCAATCGGACCCTCGCAAAGGAGGTCAACCAGCTTGATAACAGACGTTGAATTAAGAGGCATGGCTACATGTTAAGTCCGACGGCATGGACTTTCAGGCTGGGTGGACGGGTGTCCCCAAGGAAAGCCTCAAAGTCGTGGATCGTAACCTTGACAAAGAACTTTTCCTCATTGTCAACGCCTATGCCTTTGACTCGATGCCTGTATCTGTATTTCTGATTTTGACGAGTTGCTAGGTCCGCGTTGAAGTCAGTTGCGTTGATAAGCCCTGAAATTGTTGTGCGCGAGAAGTGAATCCTTTTGGCATCTTCAACCCTTTTTGTAAAGACCTCTATGTCATAGGTGATGCTGCCAACCGTTTTGGTTGAATTAGCTCCGCCGATGCGATTGAACAAACCATCCTGAAGCCGGAAGATAATGTCAATCTTGTCTTTTTGATTGGTTCGATATTCTGGAATCTCGAATAGCTGCTCTTGCCCTTTTTTAAGCGGAATCGTTGTGTTGAAATGTTTTTTGAAATTATTCTGATTGCTGTCTGTAATAAGGATCTCACTCAGCTGTAGCTCACCACCGCCGACCTCTACAAACTCTGTTGTTAGTTTTTCCCCAGCGACCCTCACGGTGTCTGGGCCAGGAGTTAAAACAGAAGAGTTGAGAACATCATCGTTGTCAGGATCAGAGCCGGTGTTCGTTACTTCAATTCGTGCAGACAACAATGCGCCGCCAACTAGCACCGTGCCATAAGCAACGGGGATAGTCGTTCCAACGCCAACGACATTGGCAGGGCCGTTGTAGGCATAAGACTGACCAGCACTGACGCCGATTTGCCGATCGCCTACGCCAAGGTTGTTAAACCGTTGCGATCCATCAAAGCCATCAAACGATGGCAGTTGAGGTTGCGGTGAAAGTATGTCCGAGACGCCACCCAGCACTAAGCCCGCACCAATAGCACTAATTGCTGTGCCGACCTTCGCAGACACGCCAGCGAATAAAGCAATGCCTTTGCCCGCTCCAAACAATCCAGCGCCAGGGAAAAGAAACGATGCCGCAATCAATCCAGCGCCAGCCAATATCCGCCCTGCACCGCCACTACCTGCAATAACAGGCGTCAAAATCAAATCGTTCTTGCCAAACGGCAGAGCCAGGTCGTCATAGTTCAGCTCCAAACCTGCCTGAATCACTTTGTACCCAATGCCCTGCTCGTGGGCATGGATCAGTTCATCCTGCAGCTTTGGGAAGTTGATGCACAGCAGTTTCAGCGCCTGAGCAGGCGACTGCAGATCGTGGTACTGGTGCTCTGCGCCGTACCGTTCCCCCAGTTCACCTAGCAGCCGAACGGTCTGCTGCATAGCGAAAGACCGCTGCGACCCTAGAAGCATAGTATCGCCCGAATGGTTCGATTGCACTTAGGGAGTCTTGGCGCTGGTGCAAGATTCGTTCGTCTGACAACAAGATTGCGCCGTGCATTGGCGCCTTCGTCCCTAACTTCAGGACCAAAAGATCGCCAGGCAAGCGACTAGCAAAATCAACCCGCACAAAGCCAACACGCTCTGCCTGCTCCAGAAAAATGCTGTCGCATGTTTCTAAATCCTCAGGCCGTGCAAAGTCCGGCAACCGGACGCCCTCCAGCGCAAAATAGTCACGCACCAGCGTGAAGCAGTCGCACACCCCATAGTTCCATTGCCTGCCTAGCAGGGGTTGATAGTTGACCATTGGTCCTCAGGCATTGAATAGATGTGCCACGGGACTTTCGTCCCTTTGCAAGCCTTGATGTCAGCTTGGCTAGCGCGACCGCCCATCGGGTGCGAATGGACGACAGCTTCAACCGTTCCGAACAACGCAGCGGCTGCATAGTCAGAGGGGTTGATGACGAAATCTTGTTCTGGATCGTCAGCGATGTTCCGACAACGCCAATACTGACCATTGACTAAAACGCCACAGGCTTCTTTCGGTGCCTGCTGCAATGCGTGCTGCTTTGCGTCAGATTTGAAGTCTTGCACCAGGGAATCCTCCAAACGGCAAATCACCAGACGTAAACCGCTTTTCACAGCTGGAGATCTTTTTGGCGCACTTGTCGTTTGCTGCTGATGTCGGGTTGTCGTTTAAGTCAAAGCAGCTGCTGCCGGTGTAACCGCAAAACGGTCCGCGATACTCCCACTGGCAGTGCTCAACAACCTGACGACGAGGAAGGCGCAGATTTGCCAGATCAAGCTTGCTGACCAGCTCAAACTCCACAAGCTCTGGGGTCTCACTGGCAACACGGTCGATATACCAAATTTCATCTTCAAACTTTGCTGTTGGGTCAGCCGTTGCATTTGTGCCACCCGTGAAGTTCACCGCATCAAGAAATTTTTTACACGTCCTGATTCGCGTGACCTTGGCCTTCAGCGGGTTATACAACACCAGCAAGGATGATATGGAGTTATCAACGTTGGCGATCTTCATTGAAGGCCGGGGCAGCGTGCCCTTGCCCGTTTTTTCAAAACCGTCTACCTCAATAGGAAAAGCCGCGTAGGTGATGCCGTTGAAAACAATGTCTGCAATCAGTTCATTTGTGCCAGCGTGGTAGTAATACGTCTGATCAATGCCGTTGATAGCACTGGTCAGTTCCAGCTGAAACAGCTCGATAATCGCTGAAGGCTCAAGCGATTGGATCTGCTCTTGGATCGATTGCGGCGTGCTCATGCTTCAAATACCTGCCTAAACGTGGCTTGTATTGTTGCGCGATTCAAGTATGGAATCGTCTTGCTCCATTCTTGGCAGATGTACTTTCCACTGCTGCTTTCGCCAGGTGGTGTGAAATCAAAATGCTCTGCTCCACCACGGGCATCTAAAAACGTTTCGATGGTGTCAGCATCTGTCTCTGATACCTCAAAGGTCAAAGCATATTCCTTGGGGTTTTGATTTAGGCCAAACGTGGACCGCTGGCTGTAACCCGAACCAAATTGAGCAATACGCACATTTGGTCGGCTTGATTTTTGTAGGCCGTAGGTCGGCGTGATTGAAGGGAAAGTAGCCATCAGATTGCTAAGAGACCACCGGGACGCTTTTGCTTGATTAGCTCAGCTTGCACGGCTGCGCCAATAGCAGAACCAAGAGCCTTGGCACCCGGCTGATTGCCTTGCACCTGTGACCCTGAGGCGTCCACATTTACTGTCACGCTAGCCCCACCCATCGCATGGTTCGGGATGATCGTGCCTGAACGGCTAGGGACAAACAGCTCAGGGCCACGCTCTCCCACGATTGAAGGCCGCCCAACTGGTGGGCGACCGCCATTGGCGAATCCTGGTAAAGCCGAAAAGATGCCTAACCCGGTGCTCTTAAGCAGGGTGTTAATGCCAAGTTGAGCAAGCTGACGCCCGATATTTTGTAAAGCGCCGCCTAGGGCTTCTGTCACGCTCTTTGCCTGCATCAAAGAATCGACAATCGCTGTACTGACTGTGTCCCCAACTTGTTGGTATAAATCGTTCAGCACTTTGGCTTGCTTTGCCCGTTCCCTTTCTATCCGCTCAGCTTCGCTGTTCAACTGGTTTTGGTAAACAAGCTTGCCGGTTAATTTAATAGCTTCATCCACTAATGCCGCATTGTCATCAGTCCTGATTGCAGTTAGTTCAGCGATGTCAAAAAGTAGTTGTGCTTGAAGCTTTTCTTCTTTGGTGCCAGCGGCAGCTAAAGCATTTCGAAGCTTCAACTGCTTCACTTGCTCTTTAAGGCCCGCAAGTGGATCAGTGTCGACTGTATCGCTTTTCTTTTCCGGCTTAGTAACGGTTGTTGTGCCTTTTGGCGCAGCAACAGGCTTTGCTCCAAACAAAAGTTTCTGATCTGCGGCGGACAATGCCGGGATGTTTGACATTCCCGAACCCGTGAGTCGGCGCAAAGAAATGCCTTTAGCCATCAACTTGCGCGCCCGATCCGTTTGCACTTCAGACGCGAGCTTGCCTGGATCGCGAATACGCTCAACCGTCCTTGCAATACCACCTAGAACTGTTGCGGCAAAATCACCAACACCTTTGATTACAGGTTTCAAGTCGGTGATGATGCCCGCCAAGATGACAAATGATTTACTGAGTTCAGGAATGATTGTTTCAGTCGCTGCAACTTGCACTTCTTCAAATGCATTCTGGAACTCTTTTATTTTTCCTGCCGGACCGTCTAAAGCTTGGGCAAGCCTGCCAGCACCCTCAGCCTCAATCCGTTTCAGGGCCTTGATGACAATGTCGCTAGTCAGCAACCCTTGAGCTGCATATTCTTTGAGTTGACCGGCTGCGATGCCTGTTTCATCAGAAATGGCTTGCAATACCAGCGGTGCCTGTTCTGCAATGCTGCGGAACTCATCACCGCGCAACGCACCAGAACCCAACGCCTGTGACAACTGCGTAAATGCAGCAGAAGCCTCAGCCGCTGTTGCACCACCAAGGACAGCAGCAGTCCTGAAGCCACCAAATGTTGAGGTGATGTCTTTGAGCGAAACGCCTAGAGGCCGCAAGCGTGCAAAGGCGTTTGCCAGTGATTGGTTGGCTTCTGTTTGGCTGAGGTTGAACTTACGGGCCGCTGCAGCTGCTGCACCCTGCAGCTGACCAACCTCCCCAAAACGTTGGCCCAGCAGCTTCAGGCGACGCTCAGACTCTGCTCGTGCAATGCCTGCTTGAACCGCCCTGAAAGCCGCAAAAGCAACACCAGCCTTAGCGATATTGCCCCTGAGCCCGCTCATGCGTTTGCCAAGGCGGGCCGCGTTACTTTCTAGATCACGGAAGCTTCTTATGCCTTTGCGCCCCATCCTTTGGAAAGCGGCCTCAAGGTTTCTTACTGCTTTTCCGTTTTTCTCAAATGCCTTTTCCAGGCCTTTTGCACCTTGCTTTATCTTGCTGAGCTGCCTGCTGACTTGATCGTTCAGCTTAAGTAGCAGGGTTACATCGTTTGCCACGGCTGCCTAGCAATAAGTCAATACTACCGCCGCCTTT
>CEOI01013309.1_pt1 | contig 12042 bp, 16 predicted proteins | sample 530351 | NCBI WGS metagenome assembly CEOI01 (sample SAMEA2619962, study PRJEB7988) | marine metagenome | biome: marine biome (ENVO:00000447); feature: deep chlorophyll maximum layer (ENVO:xxxxxxxx); material: "saline water (ENVO:00002010), including plankton (ENVO:xxxxxxxx)" | depth 17 m | reverse complement strand
TAATATCGATAAAGACGGTTCAATTGATATAGAAATAGCAGACGCTATGGCAGGTGCGGCACCAGAACCCATGGGCATGGAAGTTCAATTACCAGAAGAAATGAACGTACAAGGTGAACTTACTTCAGCTTTTGAAATAGATCAAGACGGTAACGTAGTTCCTATGTTTGAACAAGAAGAAGTTACGGTATCCGATCATCAAGCTAATCTTGCTGAGTCACTAGACTCCTCCGACTTATCCACATTAGCTAGTGAACTTTTAGAAGCATACGATTCAGATAAAGATTCTCGACAAGATTGGCTTGATACTTTTAGTAAAGGTTTAGAACTATTAGGTATAAAAACAGAAGAAAGAGAAGAACCATTTCCAGGTGCAACAGGCGTACATCACCCATTATTAAGTGAAGCCGTAACACAATTTCAAGCTCAATCCTATAAAGAGTTGTTACCTCCTGGTGGACCAGTAAAAACTAGAGTGATGGGTAACGAAACACCCGAAGTAGCAGGTCAAAATCAACGTGTAAAAGAATTTATGAACTATCAAATCACTGAAGTCATGAAAGAATATGACCCAGAGATGGATAGTTTACTGTTTTACCTACCGTTAGCAGGCAGTGCATTTAAAAAAGTGTATTACGATAACCTTTTAGGTAGAGCTACTAGCCGATTAGTCAAAGCTGAGAACTTAGTAGTAGCTTATGAGACCGTTGATTTAGAAACTAGCCCACGTTTTACCCACGTAATGACTATGACAGGCAACGATTTAAAGAAATTACAGCTAAACGGGACATATAAAAACATAGAAATAGGTGATGCGTCACCAGATATTGACATAAATGAAGCAAAAGAGAAGATGGATGAGCTACAAGGCATATCTCCATCAATGACAGACTACGATGAGTACACAGTTTTAGAGATGCATGTCAATTTAGAGCTATCAGATGAGGATAATTATGGTTTTGCGGTGCCTTATGTAGTCACAATACTAGAAGAACAGGGCGAAATACTGTCAATTAGGCGTAATTGGGAAGCAGAAGACGAATTATTCAATAAAAAAGAGTATTTTGTACATTATAAGTTCCTTCCAGGACTAGGATTTTACGGTTTTGGGCTAATTCACATGATTGGAGGGCTAACTAAGTCCGCAACAGCTATTTTACGTCAATTAGTTGACGCTGGTACGCTTAGTAACCTACCTGCAGGCTTTAAAGCACGTGGAATGAGAGTACAAGGCGAAGATGAGCCTCTCAGACCAGGAGAATTTAGAGATGTTGACGTTCCAGGGGGCGTAATACGTGATGCATTAATGCCTTTACCTTATAAAGAGCCTAGTGCCGTGTTAAGTCAATTATTAGGCATAATTATTGACTCTGGAAGACGTTTTGCTTCAATTGCTGACATGAATGTAGGTGATATAGGCTCACAACAGCTACCAGTAGGCACAACAGTAGCTATGTTAGAACGTGGCAGTAAAGTCATGAGTGCTATACATAAACGTATGCACTATGCACAGAAAAAAGAATTTAAACTGTTAGCTAGTATTTTTAGCAGAAGCTTACCCCCGATCTACCCTTATGAAGTACCAGGAGCAACAAAAGAAATAAAAGCTTCTGATTTTGACTCAAGAGTTGATATAATTCCTGTAAGTGACCCTAATATCTTTAGTATGGCACAAAGAGTGATGTTAGCTCAACAAGAGTTAGAAATGGCACGAGCAGCACCAGAAATACACGATTTACGAGAAGCGTACAAACGCATGTACGAAGCTTTAGAGGTAAAAAACATAGATATGCTTTTACCACCTCCACCCGATATTCCTGCACGTGACCCTATAACCGAGCAACAAGTAGTACTAACTGGTCAACCTATAAAGGCTTATCCTTTCCAAAATCACGATGCATATATTGCTAGTCATAGTGCGTTTTTACAAAACCCAATGGTACAACAAAATCAAAACGCTACTATTGCGATTCAAGCCAATATACAAGAACATCAAGCTATGAAGTATAAACAGCAGATTGAACAAGTATTAGGTCAGCAGTTACCAGAGATGGGTGAAGGTCAAATGCCACCTGAGGTTATGAATGAAATAGCAAACATGGCAGCACAAGCTACTCAAGTAGTAACAGGTCAAGAGCAAGCCTTAATACAAGCACAGCAAAACGCACAAGTACAACCGCTAGTAGAATTAAAACAAGCAGAAATACAACAAAAAGCACAGAGTGACCAAATAAAAGCTGAGGTAGATTTACGTAGACAACAATCAGCAGAAGCGATAGCTGAAATGAAAATAGCACAACAAAGAGAAGAAGCTCAAATGAAAGAGAACGAAAATGTACGTAAAGAATATAGAGAACTATTAAAAGACGTGAGGGACGCAGATAACAGTGTTGAATAGAGCTAATTTTGAAGAATTGATGGGCGGTAACGCTAATCGTAGAAGACTCAGAAACGGTGGAGTACCAAAAGGCTATCATAGAATGCCAGATGGTACTATAATGAAAGATTCTGATATGAAAAAGAAAACTAATGGTGGGTCAATGACTAACGCCAAAAAACATTTAAGGAGACCATAAAATGCCAGGAAATAGAGGTAAAAAGAAAAAAGTAATGTTGAATCGAGGTGGCGGCAAGCTCAAATTAAAAAGGGGCGGTGTCGGATCTAAAAAGAAACGAGGTATGGCTAGAGGTTGCGGTAAAGCAACTAAAGGCAGGGGGTATAATAAATAATGGCTAAACGAGGATTATACGCAAACATACACGCTAAACGTAGAAGAATAAAAGCAGGCTCAGGCGAGAAAATGAGAAAGAAAGGAGCTAAAGGTGCACCTACAGAACAAAATTTCAAAGATGCAGCTAAAACTGCTAAAAAAGAGCGTGGTGGAATAGTTAAAATGACTCATGGTGGTGACGGTAAAACACACGGTGGTCAGAAAAAACTTGATAAAAATAAAGACGGTAAAATAACTGGTGCAGATTTTAAAATGATGAAACACGGTGGACATGTCGTAGCAGGTAACGCAAACCGTAGGAGAAATAGACAAAGTGCCAAGAGCTAAACCTAGGAGAGGAAAAGCTAGGGTAAAAGTAACTAAATCAGGTAAAAGGATAAGTTACGGTCAAGCAGGTAAAGCCAAAGGTGGTGGTCCTAGAGTAAAACCAGGAACATCAAAAGGTGACTCTTACTGCGCAAGAAGTTACGGTATTAAAAAAAGATTATCAAAAAAGAAAAGAAATAATCCTAACACTCCTAACAATTTATCCAGAAAAAGATGGAAGTGTGTAGGTAAAAAATCTAGAAGAAAATAATGTTAGATAAACTGCGTAAACAGATTATAGAACGACAAGAGGAATTAAAAAATACTCTTGCAGGTGGTGGAGTACAAAACTTTGAAAGTTACCACAGGATAGTAGGCGAAATAACAAGTCTGTCGTTTACTCTCTCACTTATACAAGACTTGCACAAGGACGATGATTAAAAATGTCAAAAAACATAAATGCCTTTGGTTCAGGCGGAGAACCAATACCCGATAAAGTAGAACGATTTACTGAACCTGTAGAGCCTACACCTAGTGTGACTCCAGAATCAGTACATGAAGATGGTGACTTACAGTCTAAGTTACCTAAACCCACAGGTTATAGAATTTTAATACTACCCTTTAGTCCTAAACAAAAAACTAAAGGTGGTATTTATTTACATGATTCAGTGTTAGAAAAAGAACGTATAGGTACTAACGTTGGATATGTAGTAGCACTCGGTCCAGATGCATACCGTGACTCAGGTAAATTTCCTGAAGGAGCTTGGTGTAAACCTAAAGACTGGGTGATATTTGGTAGGTATGCAGGAGCCAGACTTAAAATAGAGGGTGGTGAACTGCGTTTATTAAACGATGATGAAGTTTTAGCTGTTATCTCAGATCCTGAAGATATACAATCAGTTTAAATGAATCACGCACATAAGGAGAAATAACATGGCAGAAGAGGCTATGCAAGTAGAAGAAAATCAGGACGGTGCAGAAGTTGAGATCCCAGAGGTTGAAACTGAAGAAACTGAATCTGAAGTAAAGATAGAAGAGACTGAAACCGAAACTGTTGAAGCTAAATCAGAGCAAGAAAATGAGATAGAAGATTACAGTGAAGGAGTAAAAAAACGTATAAATAAATTAACTTATAAGGTTAGAGAATCAGAAAGAAGAGAACAAGCAGCCATTGATTATGCTAAGTCTATTCAGGAAGAATTAAATAAAACTAAAAATAAACTTTCAAAATCTGACGAAAACCTTTATAGTGAATACAGTACACGAGTAACTTCAGAGTTAAACTCGGCACAAGAGAGATATAAGAAAGCTCATGAGTCAGGTGACACAGACGCTTTGTTAGAGGCTCAAAAAGATTTAGCCAAGTTAGCAGTAGAAGAAGAAAGCTTAAAAAGGGTAAAACCTAAAAAAGTTGAAACTGAAGAAGTTGTTCAAGATGAGCAGGATGCTAAACCAATATGGGAAAAGCAACCAGTACAAGAGGCTCCAGAGCCAGACCCTAAAGCACAGGCTTGGGCAAAAAAGAACGAATGGTTTGGAGACGACCTCGCTATGACAACTGCAGCATTTGCGTTTCATAGACAGCTCACAGAAGCAGAGGGTTATGATCCTACTTCTGATGAATATTATACAGAAGTAGATAAAAGGCTTGCTGAGGCTTTTCCTCATAAATTAGGAAAGTCTCAAAAAGAAGTGAAAGAGACGGTAGCAGGTTCTAGCAAAGGAGTTGGAACTACTAAAGCTCGATCACGTAGAACTATAAAACTCACACCGAGTCAAGTAGCGATAGCAAAAAGATTAGGTGTGCCACTAGAAGAATATGCTAAGCATATTAAGGAGTAAAAAATGGTAGATAAAGATAAAACTACTGAACCAGATCGTTCTCCACGATCTGCTGAAAGTCGAGATAAAGAATCTCGCCGTAAACCTTGGCAACCCCCGTCTTTGTTAGACGCACCTCCCCCACCACAGGGATATGTCTACAGATGGATACGTGAATCAATGATTGGTCAAAATGACCCAGCGAATATGTCTAAACGTATTCGTGAGGGTTGGGAACCAGTAAGAGCAGAAGATCATCCAGATTTTGAAGCTCCTACCGTTGATGATGGTAAACATGCTGGAGTCATAGGAGTTGGTGGCTTAATTCTCGCTAAGATCCCCAAGGAAACTGTTGATGAAAGAAGAGAGTATTATCAAAATCTCTCTGACTCTCAAATACAAGCAGTCGATAATGATCTTATGAGAGAAAGTAACCAAGTAATGCCTATTAGTAATCCTAATAGAACTACTAAAGTTACATTTGGTAAAGGTGGTTCTTAATTTTATGTTAAGGGCTTAATAAAATTTATTTTTTATAAGGTGAATTAAAATGGCAAATACAAATGCCCCAGACGGATTCACACCAGCTTATCATATGTCAGGTGGCGTAATCAGACCTTCAGAATTTGCGATAGCAAGTGCTACTAATGCCTCGATTTTTTCAGGCGATGTAGTAAATCTCTCTAGTGGTTACGTTATACAGGGTACTGCAACAGGTACTCCACTCGGCGTATTTTACGGTGTAGAATACACAGCAACCGATGGTTCAATTGTTTTTTCAAACATGTGGACTGCCGACACTGCTACATTAGGTTCTGCGGATGCTAAAGCTTTTGTATATGTTGATCCTGATATTGTTTACGAGGCTCAGTCTACTGGTACTCCTTCACAAGCATCTATAGGTACAACTAATACTATAAGCACAACCGCAGGTAATACTTCAACAGGTCGATCAAAAGAAGGTGTGACTACAACAACTTCTAGTGGTATTGCGACAATAGTAGGCTTCCCAGATAAGCCAAATAATTCTATTGGTCAATACGCTAGAGTGTATGTAACATTCCCAGCTTCTGTATTCGGCAATAGCTAAAAGGTGATTTAAATGGCAATAAATAGAGCTCAATTAGTAAAAGAACTCGAACCAGGACTAAATGCACTTTTTGGTCTTGAGTACGACAGATACGAAAACGAACATACTGAAATTTTTGATACTGAAAATTCAGAAAGAGCGTTTGAAGAAGAAGTCATGCTATCAGGTTTCGGTCAAGCTCCCGTCAAAGGCGAGGGTGCAGCTGTGACTTATGATACAGCACAAGAAACTTTCACAGCAAGGTACAGCCATGAAACTGTAGCTTTAGCTTTCTCGTTGACAGAAGAAGCTATAGAGGACAACCTCTATGACAGCTTATCTTCAAGATACACTAAAGCTTTAGCTAGATCAATGGCTACTACTAAGCAAGTGAAAGCAGCAAATGTACTTAATAATGGTTTCTCAACTTCCTTCCCAGGAGGCGACGGTAAACCTCTCATGACAACTGACCATCCTACCTTATCAGGTGGTGATCAGTCAAATGAGCCAAGCACTGCAGCTGACTTGAATGAAACTTCATTAGAAAACGCAATGATTGATATTTCACAGTTTGTTGATGAAAGAGGCATTAAAATTAATGTTCAAGCTAGAAAACTTATTATTCCACCTCAACTACAATTCGTAGCTGAGAGAGTGTTAAAAACTCCAGGAAGAGTAGGTACTTCTGATAATGATATTAACGCACTAAGCAACATGGGTATGCTCCCTGAGGGTTATGTGGTAAATCATTACTTGACAGATACTGATGCATTCTTCATTAAAACAGATGCACCTAACGGATTAAAACATTTCGTTAGATCTCCTATGTCTACAGGCATGGAGGGTGATTTTGAAACTGGAAACGTTAGATACAAAGCAAGAGAGAGATACTCTTTCGGGTTTAGTGACTGGCGTGGAATCTACGGATCTCCAGGAGCATAATTCGTTTTTCGAATTTAAAGGGAGCTTCGGCTCCCTTTCTTTTTTATACAATACAGTATATCATTCAATTCTAGGGTTTATTAACTTGTTCTATTAACTGACCTAGCAGACAAGCCAAGATAATAGAACTTATTTCCTCAGGAGGGAAATTATGGCACAATCGACATTCTCAGGTCCAGTAAAATCTTTAGCTGGATTTATATCAGCAGGTAATGCAGTAGTTGTTAGTTTAACAGCTGACACATCTCTTACAGTTGCAGCACACGCAGGTAAAATTCTTACTTGTAACGACGCAGACGGTAAGTTCACTTTACCTAGTATAGTAGCAACCGATCCAGGTGATAACTCAGATCCTAATCAATTAAATAACTTAGGTGCTTCTTTCTATTTTGTAGTAGAAACTGCAGCAACCGATATGGATATTTTAACTGATGGAACTGATAAATTCGTAGGCGGGTTATATACAGGTAAAGACGACGCTACTGGTAAAACATTTATATCAGGTGCATCTAACGATGTTATCACTATGAATGGTTCTACTAAAGGCGGACTAGCTGGTAGTATAGTAAAAGTTACAGCTATAGGATCAGCGAAATACGCAGTAGAGGGTATTATCTTAGGATCAGGAACTATAGTAACACCATTCGCTGACGCGTAGGAGTAAATTATGGCAGACGCAGTAACCTCAACTACTATTGTTGATGATGATAGAAAAGCTGTTATACAGCTCACTAACACATCAGACGGAACAGGTGAGTCAGCCGTAACAAAGGTTGATGTAAGTGCTTTAGCAACTAGGAAAGGTGATGGTGCAACTTGCACTGGATGTAAACTTGCTAAAATTACTTACTCAACTTTTGGTATGAGTGTTAAACTGCTATGGGATGCTACTACAGACACTATATGTTGGGATTTAAATTCTGACTATAGTGATGCTATAGATTTCTCAGAGTTTGGTGGTTTACAAAACACAGCAGCAGCAAGTGGTAAAACAGGTGATATAAAACTTACAACCACTGGACATGCTAGCGGTGACTCTTACGTCATAGTATTAACAGTTATTAAAGAGTTTTAATAATGGCTACTTCAGGTAGTAAAACATTCTCTTTAAGTATATCTGACACTATTGAAGAAGCATTTGAGTTAGCGGGTATCGAACTTAGAACAGGATATGATGCAGAAACTGCTAGACGGTCACTTAACATTATGTTTGCAGATTGGTCTAACAGGGGTGTTAATCTTTGGACTATAGAACAAGTTACAACTACTTTAACTTCAGGTACTTCAAGTTATACACTTAATTCTTATGATATTGATATAGTGTCAGCTGTTATACAACAGACTGATGGTAATTCAAACACCACAGATTTAAACATAGAACGTATAGGTAGGACAGAGTATCTACAAATACCTGACAAAACTATAACTGGTAGACCAACTCAACTATTTTTAGATAGACAAACTACTCCTGTAGTAAAGTTATGGCCAGTTCCTGATGACACATACACATATAAATTAATAGCGAACACTATCCAGCGTATAGATGATGTTACAGCTTCTAACGAAGATCCAGAAGTGCCGTCAAGATTTATACCTTGTATGGTCAGTGGGTTAGCTTATTATATAGCTATGAAGAAAAATCCAGAAAGAGTAGGTTTATTAAAACAACAATATGAACAAGATTTTAAACTAGCTGCAGATGAGGATCGTAATAGAGCTTCTTTGAGGCTAGTACCATCTAGGAGTTCTTATTAATGGCGTATGCTTCTGGTAAAAAATCTTTAGCTAGATGTGACAGATGCGGATTCGTAGAAAAATATCTTGATTTAAAAGAAGAATGGAATGGACTAAGGGTGTGTTCTGAATGTTATGAACCCAAACACCCACAACTTGACCCACAACCACATAGGGTAGACCCAGAGGCTATACGTAACCCTAGACCAACAGAACCAGCACCGACTTTGAGTTTAGGTAAAATAATAATTTCAAATCCTAAAGATGTAAACGGTGTAAGCTCACCTATAATGTGGGCTAAAAACAGTAACACTATAGGGACTCAGTTTGACGGTTATAAAGCTACAACTAGTCTTGGAACAGTAAATATAGTAACATAAATTATGAGCTGGACATATTCAACATTAAAAACTGCCATACAAGATTATATTGAAAGCACTGAAAGCAGTTTAGTAACAAACTTACCCAATTTTATTGAAAGTACAGAAGAAAGAATATTAAAATCTGTACAGTTAGATGTTTTTAGAAAAAACGTTACAGGCACAGCATCAAGTAGTAATTCTTATTTAGCTATGCCTAGTGATTTTTTAGCACCTTTTAGTTTAGCTGTTATAGACAGTAGTAGTAATTACAATTACCTAAAATTAAAACATGTTTCTTTTATACGTGATTATCAGCCTGCTACAGCTACGACAGGCACGCCTAAGTACTATGCTGAATTTGATGAAAGTAGATTTATATTAGCACCTACACCTAACAGTAGTTTTACATTTGAATTACATTATTTTTACAGACCAGCTTCACTCACAGCTGGGGCTGACAGCGGTACAACTTGGTTGTCTACTAACGCAATGAATGCTATGTTGTATGGTTGTTTAGTAGAAGCTTGTACTTACTTAAAAATGTTTGAAAGTATTCCTATATACGAACAAAAATATCAAGAAGCATTAGCTATGTTGAAAAATCTTGGTGAGGGTAAAGATACTAGAGATCAATATAGGTATGATGAAATAAGGAGACAACCACAAGCATGATAGAGGTAGATACAGAGGTAGCTTTAGGCAGTATAGGTGTAGCGACTACTAATAATAGTGGACACACTCCAGAGTTTTGGGCACAACGTTGCACCGATCGTATTTGTGGTATATCAGAAAATGCTGCACCACACATACGACAACAAGCAGAAGCATATAAACTAGCTATTTATGAACAAGTACTATATCATATTAAACAGGCAATGAACAGCCATGTAGTTACTTTGAATAGTAAATTAACTAAACAAGGTCACGAGGACATGGCTAAAATTTTGAAGGAGCTATAATGGCAATTGATTCAACTTTAACAACTAGTTTTAAAAAAGAATTATTAGAAGCTAAACATAATTTTTTAGCCTCTGGTGGTAACAGTTTTAAACTAGCTTTATACACCAGCTCAGCATCAATAGGTGCAGCAACTACAGCATATACTACTTCTAATGAAGCTAGTGGAACCAACTACACAGCAGGAGGCGCAGCACTGACTAATGTCAACCCTACTTCAAGTGGTACAACTGGTTTTACAGATTTTAATGATTTGACTTTTAGTAACGCTACAGTCACTGCTAGAGGTTGTATGATATATAACGACACGGCATCTGGTGACCCATCGGTAGCATGTATCGATTTTGGTGGCGATAAAACATCTACAGCAGGTGATTTTACAATAGTTTTTCCCTCAGCAGCAGCAAGTACAGCGATTATACGTATAGCGTAAAATGGCTGAGATCCTAAACGGTTGGGGTCGAGCAGGTTGGGGCGAACTTGCTTTCGGTCAGGGCACTGTACCAGTCACACTCACAGCACCAGCAGCAGCAACGGCAGGTGCACCAACAGCTGGAGTAAACGCCCAAGCAATAGCAACAGTTTCAGGAGTCACGGCTAGTGTTGGTTCTGTTGTAGTAGAAATACAAGCAGACGCTAATGTTACGCCCTCAGGACAAGCAGGAACCTCAGCTTTAGCTAACCCTAGTTTAGTAACTAACAATAATTTATCTGTATCTGGTTTAGTAGGCACTTCAGCGTTAGGTACTGCTACTCTAAGCACTAATAATAATATTTCTGTATCTGGTTTAGCTGGTACTTCAGCGTTAGGCACTATAACTTTAGTAACTAATAATAATATTTCTGTATCTGGTTTAGCTGGCACTTCAGCGTTAGGTACACCTACACTCACTCTTCAAAATAATATTTCGGTTGATGGGCTTGGCGCAGAGTCAAGTTTAGGTTATGTAAGTCTCACAGGCACGGCTAATGTATCAGTAACTCTTGATGCAGCAACAGGTGGTGTCGGGGTTATACTTGTATGGTCGGTTATAGATCCAGCACAGGATCCATCTTGGAGCGATATTAATACTACTAATACTCCTAGTTGGACTGCAGTTACTACTACTAATGATCCTGATTGGGAACAAGTAGCTTAACTTTTATGAAAAAACAACTTATAATAAATTTGCACGGAGATAAACAATGGCAACTTATGTAAATAATCTCAGGTTAAAAGAAATATCCACAGGAGATGAGTCGGGTACTTGGGGCACTAGCACTAATACTAACCTAACTTTAGTAGGTGAAGCATTCGGTTACGCAACTAAAGCTGTAGCTAACGCTTCAACAGATACACTCACTATACCAGACGGCAGTGAAACAAACAGCGAACCTAGGAGAATGTACCTCAAACTCACAGGTGGAGGTCAAGCTTGTACTGTGACTTTAGCACCAAACACAGTTTCTAAAGTTTGGATAATAGAAAATGCAACTAGTTACACACTCACAATGTCACAAGGTAGTGGTGCCAATGTAGCAATATTAGCAGGTCAGGTGAAAATGATAGCTACAGACGGAGCAGGTTCTGGTGCAGCAGTTTACGACCTACTTCAAGACTTAGCTATACCAGATTTATTTATAGACGATGATTTAAAATTACAATCAGATGGAGCTATTATAAGTTTTGGTGTAGACGGAGATATAACACTTACACACACAGCCGATACAGGTTTAACTACTAACGGCACTTTTCAAGCCACAACCATCACTGCAACAACAGCTTTTGTACCAGATGCTAGTGATGGAGCTGCATTAGGTACAAGTTCACTTGAGTTTAGCGACTTATTTTTAGCAGACGCAGCAGTTATAAATTTAGGTGCTGATCAAGACACTACTTTAACTCACGTAGCTGACACAGGTATATTACTTAACAGTACAAGACAATTACAGTTTGGTGATTCTGGTACATATATACACCAATCAGCAGATGGAGTACTAGACCTAGTTTCAGACACGGAAATAGAGATAAACGCTACTACTATTGATATAAATGGTGCTGCAGATGTATCAGGTGCCTTAACTGCTGCTACAGTTAATGGCGTAGGTATAAATGCAATAGAAAGTGAAAGTATATTAA
>CEOI01041273.1_pt1 | contig 12164 bp, 11 predicted proteins | sample 530351 | NCBI WGS metagenome assembly CEOI01 (sample SAMEA2619962, study PRJEB7988) | marine metagenome | biome: marine biome (ENVO:00000447); feature: deep chlorophyll maximum layer (ENVO:xxxxxxxx); material: "saline water (ENVO:00002010), including plankton (ENVO:xxxxxxxx)" | depth 17 m | reverse complement strand
AGGTGGTGAAACTAACTACAGACAGTCTTATATAATCGATAGTGGTGCAACTGGAAATATTATGGGTGTTGGCATGGTGAATACGGAGATTGCAAATCCAGTACCGAACTTTCAAATAAGACTTGCAGATCCAGGAGCTGCTGACCCTAATGATTATCGAGGTCAAGAATTTCCTACAGGTACACCTGCTGCAGTTAACACAATGTACTTAAAATTTGTGAGGCACTAATGAAACTACACGACGCATACTTTTTTAACGATGATAGATCAATTGTCAGAACTATATGGCATGACAATGATAGTAAAGAAATTATAAGAGATATACCTGCACAAGAAGATAACGCGCAATATCGTAAGTTCATGGTTGAAATGAATAAAGCAGGTGGAATAGATGCTTTGCATGAAAGAACGTATGAGTATCTCAAAGATACACAAGAAAATTTTGAAAATCAGGTAGTAGAAATTGCAAAGCGAAAAGGTCTATGGGGTGAGATTATAGACAACGATAATAGAGTTTTAATGAAACTTGCTGATTTCATTATGTATGATCAAAAGCAAATTGATAATAAATCTTTATTTAAGTTCAAACTAGCACTATTCGAAAAAGATATTGTAAAAAACTCTACTGATAGAAAAGCAAAAGCTGGATTGAGAAAAGCAGAATCATATTATGATGCTATAATTGCATATAGAAAATTTAAAAAATAATGCCAAAGAATATATTATGTGTCAAGTGGGGTACTAAATACGATGACAACTATGTAGAAAACTTAAAATCACAATTAGAAAAACATTGTTCCTATGATTTTAATTTTTATTGTCTGACTGATAATCCACAAAAATCTTATGACTTAGAGCTCCCAACTCATTGGGATACTTATTTCAATTCAAAAACAAATTTTTTTTGGGCGTATAGAAAATGTTATATGTTCAATGAGGATCTCTTTCCTGAGATTGAAGGAGATGACTTTTTATTTTTAGATTTAGATATTTTAATTCATAGATCTATAGACCCTCTATTTGATTTGAAAAATCCAAAGCCTCACATAGTAAGAGGATGGTGGAATGATATTGAAAACTGCAGAAAAAATTTTGGTAAAGGAAAGTCAACACCTCTAAACTCATCTGTTATAAAATGGAAAAGAGGTCAGCTATTTCCTATATACAATGAGATAGACAAAAACTCTGATTATATTTTCTTTACATATAAAACAATTGATAATTATTTCAATCAGTGCTGGTATGATGTGCACGATGAAACTAATGGTTTTTTAAGAGGATTCTCTAAAGGTTTAATATACTCATGGTACAAAGGTAACATCTATCCAGAAGATATGTATCCTAAAGTTTTAAGAGAAGAATGCATGATTTGCTTATTCAATAACAGCGCATCTGGAATTGATGAACATATGAATGAAGTAGAAGAGATTAATGGATTATATTAAATTTACACCTGATGCATTGGCCAACTTTGCTAGAGCATATCACTTAACAAACAAACAAAGAGCATGGGCTTTACCTAGAATAAATGATTCTATGACTAAGTCACAGGTGCAAAGTAAAACTTGGTTAGGTGGAGAATTATTAAAAATACAATGTGGTTTTAATAACGTAGTGGTTGTAGGTGGATGGTTCTGTCATATATTATCGATAATATTGTTTGATGAGTTGAAATCTAAATACGTATGTAACTACGATATAGATAGAGATGCACAGTTAATTAGTTATCAATTCAATCGCAGGTATAAAGATGCTGAAATATATAACTCTTCTCGTAGAAATATATTTTTAAGAAGATTAGAAGATACTCAATTACAACGTGGAAATATAGATTTAGTAGTTAACACCTCTTGTGAACATATGTATCACATGCATAAATTAAGAAAAAAACATTTTAATGACGGACAGCTTTTTGCACTTCAGTCAACAGATTGTGAAGAATACGATGACCACATCAATTGTGTCTCAGGTCCAGATGAATTAGCAGAACAAGCAGAATTAGTAGAAGTGTACTATTCAGGAACAAAAGTGTTAGATAACGGGATGAATCGATTTATGGTGATTGGTAGATGAATGATATAGTTTACAGCTCTATGCCTCATTTTACAGCACATGAAATGGCTAACGTTTACACTCAACCAAATAGATACTGCAACTATGAATGTTCATATTGTTGGCCAAGTTCACATACGAAAGTAAAAGACTTTGTCGATGCAGAAAAATTATATAAAACTATTGATGATTTATGTGAAAAATTTTATGATAGAGGAGTTAGACAAATAAACTGGGGATGGTCTGGAGGTGAAGCTACTTTTCATCCTAACTTTTTAGACTTTCAAAAAAGAATTTTATCGAATGATTACTTATATCATTCTTTTAATATGACTAGTAACTTATCACATAATTTATCGTGGTGGAAAAAATTTATAAGAGAAACTGATAAGTTTCTTTATCGTACTATATCAGCATCATTGCACCAAGAGTTTGTTGATACTCCCGCAAAGGTAGAAAAATTTGAAGAGAAAGTTGTTTATCTAAAATCTAAAATAAGTAGAGTAATAATAAATCAAGTTATGGATATGGATTTATTTTATGATCAATTAGAAGTATTAAGAGAAATTCAAGGTAATACTGGTGTAGACGCTAGGCCAAAAGTAAATAGTAGGCAATTAATTCAACATCGCAAGTTCGCTAACATGGATGCGTTTGATTCAGATCAAATGAATATAATGAATAACTATTACAGCGAAAGCAACAACACAAAAAGAAATATGGCGCAAGTAGTCCAGTTAACAAATGATAATCAAGTAATTTATCTAGATGACCAAGAACAATTGAAATTAAATAATTTTTGGCATGGGTTAAGTGATTGGTTTTGTACTGCTGGTCATTTGAGTATAGCGATAGATAGAAACGTAATAAAAAGAGGTGTAGGTGCTTGTAGAGATCAGGTTATTGGAACTGTAGGAGAAGATTTTGATTTACATACTGTGCCACAAAAATGTGGAATAAAAGAAGATGAAGTATGTTCTTGTGTTGCTGACTTAAAGCTCCCTAAGTGGAAAGAAGGATTTGATATAAAATCGTTCTTAGAAAAAGAAAAACATGATCCTGTCGGCCGATAATAAAAAAATTAAATTTTTAGATTTCGATACGTCATTATTTAACCGGGCTTTATTAGGTTTATCTGGTGGCACAGATTCTGCAATGATATTATATCTATTATGTAAGTTAAAACCCGAATGGAAGATAATATGTCACACAGGAATTGATGAGCCAAAAGATCCATGGGTTGGTGAGTATGCTGCAGACATTGTAGACTTTATGAGATCTAAATTTCCACACGTAGATATAATTCATGAAGTTTATAAGTTTAATAGTTTAGATCCTGTGACTTTGTACTATGCTACTAAAGAATGGAATGAACAACCTGATAAATCTATACTACCAACAGCACAAGGTTATTCAAAAGCTTTTGCTGCAAGACCCTTAAAACATGAAATAAGAAAAAAACATGATATAAAACTTTCTATTCATGGTATTACAGCTAACCCGCCAATAGAAGTTCAAAAAGAACTAGGATTTGATCATGTAGCTGAACCAAGAAGAAATCAAATTTATGAAGAGCAGCAATGGAAAGAATCAGGTAATATGCATTACCGTCCTTTTGTTAATATAGATAAAAAATTTATAGCAGACTTATATAAACAATTTAATTTGATGGATGATTTATTTCCACTGACAATGTCTTGTATAGGCTTTGCACCTGAAACAAAAAACTTTACTGAACCATGTGGCAAATGTTATTGGTGTCACGAAAAGAAATGGGCTTTTGGTTGTTATGATGGTGGAAAAAAATGTCTATAACATTAAGCTATACGTACTATGATAATTTTAAGCAACTAAAATATTTAACTAATCTATATAAAAACACTGATTATAAATTTATAGTTGTTGATGATGCATCACCAAAGAGACCATTAGATGCAAATGATGTGCCTGACAACTGGTCTTTATATAGAGTGACAAAAGATGTTGGTTGGAATTGTGAGGGTTGTAGAAATCTGATAGCAAAAGTGTGCGATACTAAATGGATTGCTTTTTTTGATATGCATTATGTGTTGATAGACGATATAGATCTTGATGACCATGAAGAAGATTGTATATATTTTTTTGATGACTATAAAAACAATTCTCCTACTAGGCTTCCGCCTAAAAATTTTTATCACGATCAGATCTATACTACTAAAGAATACTTTTGGAAATGTGGAGGTTATGATGAAACTCACATAGGTTATTATGGTCTTGATGGGTTATTAGTTCGTGCAAATTTTAGATACAATATATCTGAGTTCAGAATAAAAAGTATAAAAAGTATAGACAAAAATTATGAAATAGAACAGGCTGAAAGAAAGTACACCTTGGGCAAAGACAATCCTAACATAGTTTTACCAGATTTACCTAAAAGTAATGATAAAATAAGATTCCCTTGGATAAAAATTAAATGAGAATTGTAGCAGTTAGGATTGGCGATAGGTACGGTCCTGAGTACGAAGAATATCTTGAATCTAAATTACCTGAATATGATTTTATTTGGGTTAGAGAACCTATACGCAGTGATGTAAAGCTGCAATGGAATAAAATGTATGGTATGTCACTAGATGTTGATGAACCTGTATGTGTGATGGACATCGATGTACTTCTAACAAACGACTATAAAAAAATATTTGAGTATCCTATAGAACGTGGCCAGTTTATAGCAATGCCAGGTTGGTGGCGTGATAGCAATCCTGAATACGTGATAAATGGTGGGTTCTTTAAATACTACCCAAAAGATTGTAAATACATATATGATGAGTTCATGTCAAACGTAGAATATTGGCAAGAGTATTATATAAAAAACGGCATAACTACTGGGCCAGTGAATGGCGAACAATACTTTGTATTTGATCAGGCTAAGAAAAAACTTGATATAAAGTTAATGCCAAAGAGTTGGTTTACTAGATGGAAATCAAAGTATGAAGATACTGATAGAAGTTATACTAAATGGCAATACGCTATTACACAAAGATACAAAGAAGTAACTGGCAATGAATACGTATGGATGGGTGATTGGCATCCGGATATAAAACTAATTCATTTTACTCATGCTCAAAACAAACCATGTCATCAATATCAGGTTTAGTTTCACCCAAAAGTTTTGAATGAGTATGAGCATAACCAGCTGACATGACAAGCAAAGGTTGCTCTTTCACAAATGGTAACTCAGGCCAATTTGACTTTTCATCATTTGTCCAACTTGGAAAACAAAGGGTGTACATTACATCAATATCATTTTCTAAACATAAACCTGTGAATAACATTGACCATAAACCTATTTCTATACATGCAGTCTTTATATTACCAGAATTTTTATATGTTTCAGGCCATATAGATTGGTAAAAGTGTCCTTCACCAACCTTTCTTTCTACAAACCCGTTTGCTTCAGCCAACCTTAGTGTAAATATAAAAACATAAGGAGCAAAACACTGAGTGTTAGCTGCAGTAGATGTATATTCACCATCAGAAGCGCATTGCGTTAATTTATAAAGTTCATCTTTATACTTTAAACAATCTGGGCCAAGTACGTGTATTTTATATGGCATCAAATTTTGCTTTGATGGAACTAAATCGTATGTTTTATTGATTATGCTCATCATTAAGTCGTAAGGTGGTGCTTTATCTGTAAAGACAGTACACCTTCTTCTTTTTTTAAAAACATCTTCAATCATAACTTTATTTATAAATTGTTTTCGTTATAAATAAAGCTAACAGAGAATGTTCGAGTTACTTAGTATCGAGTGGTAAAATGGCACAATACGAATTATTCAAGATCGATAAAGGATCTGATGTAGCGATACAGCTACATTTAGAAGATGAAGACGGCAATCAAAAAAACCTTGACGGTTATTCTATTGCTGCCAAGATGAAAAAGAATTTCAATAGCGATTCCTCAGATACTCATTCCTTTACTGCTGCTATCAACGCACCTACTAGTGATGGCCTGGTAACTCTTTCCTTAACTAACACTCAAACAGATGCACTCAAAGTCGGTAACTACGTATATGATGTAGAACTTTCTTTCGTAGATGATAGTGGTGGTGATACCATTATTGAAAGAATACTTGAAGGTAAGATAAGAGTCAGTCCATCGGTGACGTAATATGCCAACAGCAAGTACAACACACGTAGCAAAAATTGTAATAGGAACTCCTATACGAAGAGTAGTAGGAGCCAGTGTTCAAGAGCTGAACGATTTATCGAATGTTACTATCACCAATGCACAAGACGGTGATATACTTCAGTTCGAAGCTGCTTCAAACAAGTTTGTAAATAAAGGTCAACTTAGTGGGGGAACTTACTAATGGCTTTTCATATTACGATAAAAAATAGTATTACCAATAAAAGACCTAATAATTTAGCTCGAGGCGAACTTGCATACTCGTTTGCAAGTGGTGATTCAGGTCAAACTCTTTATATAGGTTCAGCTGATTCTGGTATTTCATTTGCCATAGGCGGCGCATTCTTTACCGATATGTTAGATCATACGAAAGGTGTATTAACACCCAGTAGTGCGATCATAACAGATGCAAATAATAAGATCGATAAACTGCTTGTTGATAATACAGTTATCGACAGTGGCGATATCAGAACAGATGGTAATTTATCATTGCTGCCATCGGGTGGTAGTGTATTAGTAAGTGGTACAGTAAGAACTACTGGGCAGTTTGTAGGTGTGTACGCAGGTTTTGATTCAGACTTTGGATTAAAAACTACTGACGATTTAACTGAAGGTTCAACCAACCTATATTACACAACTGCAAGGCATGACTCAGATACACTTTCACAAGTCGATTCAGCGTATATTCGTGCACGCCAACTTACTGATTTCCCATACGTAGATTCCGCTACGGTGTCACGTATGATTGATTCTGCAACCGGTGGAATCGATTCAGCAGTACTTACAAGAATTATTAACTTACAAACAATTGATTCTGCACAAGTAGATCAGATGCTTGATAGTGCAATCAATGCTTTTGGTATAGACTCTAATTCTGTCGACCAGATGATTGATAGCGCAGTTGGATTCCTGTCTACAAATTCTAGACCTGGTGTACATGGACTGCTCGATTCAACAGATGTAGATCAAATGATTGATAGTGCTATAGGTGCTTTCCATATCGATTCAGCTTCTGTAGATCAAATGATTGACAGTGCACTGCAGTTTGCATCAACTAATTCAAGGCCTGGCCAGCACGGTCTGATTGATTCGCAAGACGTGGATCAGATGATCGATAGTGCTGTTTCTAAAACTCATATTGACACATTAGAAATCGATGCTGGCACATTAGATGGTATTAACTCATCACAGTTCTTACGTAGTGATGAAGATGACACCATATCTGCTAACCTAACTGTTGATTCAAATTTAGTAATAGGTGGCCAGTTACATGGCCCTGCTAATTTTATTATCGATCCTGCGACGATTGGTGATAATACCGGTACTGTACAAATACTTGGTAACTTACAAGTACAAGGTACACAAACAACCATCAACTCAACAACTGTATCTCTCAACGACAAAAATCTCGTATTAGCAGATAGTGCTGCTGATAGTGCTGCAGCCGACGGGGCTGGACTTACTATCAACGGCGCTGGTGCTACCTTAACTTACAGCGCATCGCTAGATGACTTTGTATTTAATAAGCCTATTACCGCACCTAACATTAACGTTGATACGATTACAGTTACAGAAACAATCGTTGGTGGTTACGCTGGATTTGATTCTGACTTTAGCCAAAAATCTACAAGTGACTTGTCAGAAGGCACTAACCTATATCACACTAAAGCAAGAGTACAAACACTATTAGATTCAAGTGGACATCTTGATTCGACCGGTGTTGATCAGATGATCGATAGTGCCATAGGCGCTTTTGGTATTGACTCTAATTCTGTCGACCAGATGTTGGATAGTGCATTCAATGCATTTACTCCAGACACTAGTGCATTCACTGCTAACGCACTGGATTCAAGTAGCGTAAATCAAATGATAGACAGCGCTACGAGTTTTATTCAAGGTGCAAGAGTAAGCTTTAACGTAGCTCACAGCGGGTCATCTAACTATCAATTTACTGGAGATGGATTTACTGGTGCAACTGCTAACCCTGCACTCTACTTAACTAGAGGTGTTGAATATTATTTCTACTTAGATGTTAGTGGCCACCCATTCTTCATTAATACTACAAACAGTACAGGTACAGGAAATCAATATACGGACGGTGTAACAAACAACGGTGCACAAACAGGTCTCCTATCGTTTATCGTACCTATGAATGCACCGAACATACTGCATTATAACTGCCAATATCATTCTGGTATGAATGGTCCAATCTATATAATGGACCAAAATTCATTCATCGATTCAGATGAAGTGGACCGTATGCTTGACAGCGCATTAACAGCGCGCGAGGCTTTAATTGATCAAAGGGCTATAGATTCTGCATTAGTAATGCAGATGGTAGATTCTTCAAATGCTAACTTCGGTAACCCAAATAGCTTTGTTGATTCTACTGGCGTTGATCAAATGATTGATAGTGCCTTTGGAGCATTTACTCCTGTAACATCTACATTTACAGCACATGCACTTGATTCTAATGCTACTGATCAAATGATCGATAGCGCAATCACTGGTCCAATTAGGTCACATATACAATCATTTGGTTTCTTAGATTCGAATCTAATTGACCAAATGTTCGATAGCCATCAGTCTAACGTTACTCACGGCGGCGGTGGCGGCGGAGGTGGCGGAGGCGGTCTCGACTCTAACGCAGTTGATCAAATGTTTGACAGCCACTTATCTAATGTTCTGCATAGTGGTGGTGCAGGTGGAGGGTTAGACTCTAATCCTGTACAAAGGATGATAGATTCTTCAGCATTTACTGGAGATTCTGCAGACATTAGAAGAATGATTGATTCTGATTTAGATAGCGCTATAACAGGGCCAATCAGAACTCATATACAATCATTTGGTTTTGTGGCCAATGCTCTAGACTCTAATTCAGTCGACCAAATGTTGGATAGTGCCTTTAACGCATTCACACCGGCAACCAGCACATTTACAGCACATGCCCTTGACTCTAATGCGGTGGATCAAATGTTTGACAGTCATCTGTCGAATGTTACACACGGTGGTGGAGGTGGTGGCGGCACCGGTGGATTGGATTCCGCAGAAGTACTGCGCATAACACAAGGTACCGCTACAGCGTTGACCATCACAAACTTCATGGTAACTGCAGACAGTAACCAAGGTGAGTTTACTAGAGATAGTGATGACGTAGCAATATCTATAGATTCAAATCAATTCCAAGTTTACTTAAACGGCCTGTTACTTCCTGAAGATGAATACACATTTACAAATGGCTCTGTAACACTACGCACTGTTACTGACTCAGGTGATCAATTACAAATAATTAAAACGAATGCAAACTTATCACCACTCAATCAAACAATATTTGAATATGCAGTTGATAGTGATAACACTACTACGTTTTCAGGTAATGATAGAAACGGCAAGCCACTAGCATTCAATAGGTCAGACCAACAAGCGATCTACTTAAATGGTATATTACAGACATCCGAAGACTTTAGTATCAATACAGTTACAGATACTTTAACTTTAAATGTTGGTGCCGACTCAGGTGATCTTCTACAAATTGTTAGACTTTCTGGTAATACACTTCAAGGTTTGGATTCAAATGCTGTCGATCAAATGTTTGACAGTCATGTATCAAACCTAGTTGCTACAACTGCAGGTGTGGATTCTGGTTCAATCCAAAGGATGATTGACTCAAACTTCCACGGCGATTCAGCTGTAATACGAAGAATGATTGATTCACAAGTCGATTCATCTTTTGTACAAACCAGAACTATGATTGGTCTAAGTGACATTAATTTTGGACCACATAAAATTTTATATGCTAATGTATATGATTCACCTGATCTATTCCCAAGTGCTGCCACTTACCATGGTATGTTTGCTCATGCACATAATACCGGCGCTGGATATTTTGCTCATGCAGGAGGATGGATAAGATTAGCAAATCACGGTGATCTTGGTACTGATTCGAATGCTACCGATCAAATGATTGACAGTGCTATAGGATTCTTGTCTACTAACTCACGTCCTGGTGTGCATGGTTTATTAGATTCCACTGATATTGACCAGATGTTGGATAGTGCCTTTGGTGCATTTACTCCTTCTACTGCAACATTTACAGCGCACGCTCTGGACTCAAATGCAGTCGATCAAATGTTTGACAGCCATATGTCTAACGTCACTCATGGTGGTGGCGGAGGAGGTGGAGGCCTCGATTCTGCAGCTGTAAGAATCATAGCTGATAGTGCTACTGATCCTGTAGAATTTAAACAAACACAATTCTTCTTTAGAGCTGATAGTGTTGAGAGAGACTTCTTTGCAGATAGTGACGGCAATGCATTATCGCTAGACTCAGGTGCATTTCAAGTCTACTTGAATGGTTTATTACTACCTGAAGTAGAATACTACAACACTAAAACATCTTTCCACTTGAATACAAGTGCAGATTCAGGTGATAACATAAGCTTAATTAAGTTTACTGGTAACAACATTGAGTTAACTAAGCGTGGTCTAACTGAGACTCGATACTTCTTTACAACTGCTTCACCTACTACGTCTATAACTGGTACAGATGATAATGGTGTAACTCTTGATTATTCAGACGGATTGATAGATGTTTACCTAAACGGTATACTACTAAAAGATTCAGATGACTTCACTACTAACATTGGTGGCACGGCAATAACACTTGTTAGTGCAACTGATTCAAGCGATGTTGTAGCGATCATTAATAAGAAAGGTGTAGTAGTAACACCAAGCTTAAAGAAATTTGAATATACTGCAACAGCCGGACAGACGGTATTTACCGGTGCAGACCTACACAGTAACACACTATCGTACGTACCTGGAGCGATACAAGTACATGTCAATGGTATCTTACTCAAAGATATTGACTTCAGCACTAACGGTAACGGCACTGCAGTTACTCTAGTAGAATCAGCAAGCTTAAACGACGATGTAGTAATATCTACCTTCGCTGCACCAGGTGCTAACCTTACACTCTTTAAGTATGTCGCAGACTCAGGTCAAACAGTGTTCACCGGTGCAGATGCTGCTAGTAACACTCTGTCATATATGCCTAGCAACATACAACTCTTTATGAACGGGTTGTTACTTAACGATTCAGATGACTACACGGCACAAAACGGACAGTCAGTTATATTGAACACTGCAGCTGCGGCACTCGATGAAATTAAGATTGTATCCTTTGTCAATAACAATAACAACCTTAGAGTCAACGCTTGGTCGGACTATGATTCAACTGCATCGAATGCAGTAGCCGGCGATAAACTCTTTGTCAATACATTAAGCGGTGCACATACAATTACACTGCCTGCATCAGCAAACAAAGGTGATGAGATAAGAGTGATAGATGCTGAGGGCAACGCCGCTACAAACAACATTACAATAGGAAGAAACAGCCACAGGATTATGGGTGCTGATTCAGACTTTATCATTAACTTAGACAGAGCAGCGATTGGTTTCGTATACTTCAACGATTCAAACGGCTGGCTATTATTAGAGAACTAAGATGGCAAACACACTATCTAAACAGAGAGAAATAGCGATATTAGGTGCCACAGGTGTCAGTAGAATGATTGACTCTGCAGATGTTGATAATATTGTTGGTAACTCAACATATCTAAATGCTAGAAATCTTCTCCATAATGCTGCTATGTATGTAGATCAAAGAAATGAGGGATCGGCAGTTACTCCAGCAAACGCTACAATAACTTTCGGACCTGATCGTTGGTTCATGTACAAGAATACAGCAGCAACATTTACAATAGAACAAGATACTGAAGCACCTGCCGGTTTTAAATACTCATTGAAAGTAACAAACACTGGAACTGACAGTTCTATATCTGCAACAGATAGAGCTCTTATAATACACAGATTAGAAGGACAAGACGTTTATCATTTGGGACTTGGAACTTCAGGTGCTGCTACAGTTACACTATCATTCTAT
>CEOI01035157.1_pt1 | contig 12169 bp, 21 predicted proteins | sample 530351 | NCBI WGS metagenome assembly CEOI01 (sample SAMEA2619962, study PRJEB7988) | marine metagenome | biome: marine biome (ENVO:00000447); feature: deep chlorophyll maximum layer (ENVO:xxxxxxxx); material: "saline water (ENVO:00002010), including plankton (ENVO:xxxxxxxx)" | depth 17 m | reverse complement strand
GAAGATGTTCGGTGAAGAAGAAGCGCCTATTCGTTGCGAGGTAAGCAAAGTCTTTGTTTACAATGACAATGAGCGGCAGTTTGTCGGTCTTCATCACCTTCGTCCTTTCGCTCAAGAAGATTGTAACAACAAGTGGTTGGTCAAGTCTTCTACTAATTTCCCTGCTGCCGTTGCTGAACGTCTCCGTGAGCGAGCAGCGCATGAGGTAAATGAGTATTACAGAAACAAAGAGAATAAGCATCCTCACTTTGGCGAGGATGATTGGTTCGAGAAGCAAGAGTTTGCTGAAAGGCACGGGTGAAAAGAGGTGAGAAAGATGATTTTTATATTTACCGATGCGTTAGTGCTGACGCTATTGCTGGCATGTGGTACAGAAACTACATCATATCCAGTTGATAGTGAGGAGTGTCAACCCTATCATGAGACTTATTCACATTCAGTAACTCGATGTTACGACGAAGATGGTGATGAAACTCAAAGCGTTTACATTGCTTGCAATCCAAGAGCACGCCCAGGCGATAGATACGAGGGATGTGTGGATGATTTGTTATTAAAATCTGTAGAAGATGATTGTTATTCAGAAAATATCTGCATGAATTTGTGGGAAGAGGAGGAGTAAGAATGTTCAATTTAATAAGTGTTTTAGAGTGCGGGAACAAGTTCTTATTTTGCAATGGCAAAGGAGACTTTATCGTTGCAAGTTATTCAACTGTCTTTGAACGTCCAGAGTGCCTACTGTTCAACTCGAACAATCGTGGAGAGATTTCAGACTGGGTGGAGGTATATGGAAGTAAGTTCAGTTCAGAGACTCCGATGAACGAAGCAATCTTCACGGTTGTTAGAGAATACAATAACGCTCTTGCAAAGAATAACTACACTGGGGCATGGACGTGATGAACGTGGGGGTTCTAAAAAGAATACTTACAGTTCTTGTCGTTGGTGGTATAATGTTATGGTTGTTCTGGGAACCCAATGGTAACGGAAATATTATAAATGACATCTTGAAAGTACTGTCGAAGAGAGTTTTGTCAAACCTCGGAGGAGTAGAGTGATGGAACATCTTGCAGTTTATTTTGCCCCAAGTCTTATAACTTTTATAGTTTTGTTTCTTGGGCACTGTTTTTATCTTGAAAGAAAGGGAAGAGATGATTAGAGACTATGCAACCATGCTTGCACTTACAACAATGGTAACACTCAGTTTAAGTATTATTTTACATTTTATATTTTGAGGAACAAATGATAGAACAAGTCTTTGCCATTGTCGGTGCAACAATAGCAGGAGCATCAGTGATAAGTAACGATGCTGTCCAGACTCTTGGAACCTTTATGGTATCCAACAAGAAAACTGCTTGGTGGAAACTATGGATAGCAGCGTCTTCTGTTGCAGTGGCAGCAATCCTATGGAGTTGGTTTAACTATAACGGAGATATAACATTCGGGAGGTTAGATAGAATTCCTCCTGTCAGTGTTGAATGGTACCACATAATGGCACCTGCTGTATTACTTTGCTTGACAAGAGTAGGTATACCAGTATCAACAACATTCTTAGTCCTATCTGTATTCTCAACTGGTGCTGTCTTTGGGAAAATGTTAATAAAATCTGTTGTAGGTTATGCAGTCGCAGCAGTTCTTGCGTATGTTATTTGGATTGGAGTAACCAAACTAATAAACGAGAGAAAGAAGATACCAGAGAAGCAAGAGCGCATCTGGAGAGGACTCCAATGGGGAACAACAGGTTTTCTATGGTTTACTTGGTTGTCGCACGATATGGCAAACATTGCAGTGTTCTTGCCAAGACAACTTGATGCATTTTATTTAACTTTTGTGTTCCTGCTGGTAATCTCGATGCTCGGACTTGTATTTTACGAGGGTGGAGGAAAGATTCAGGATATTGTAGCGAACAAGTCATCGACAAGGTTTGTAAGGTCAGCAACAATAGTAGATTTTGTTTATGCTGCAATTCTATTAATATTTAAAGAGTACTCCAATGTGCCAATGTCTACAACTTGGGTATTCGTAGGTTTATTATGTGGTCGAGAGTTAGCAATAGCAACTTGGCATAAAGGGCAGACGAAGAGAGTTCTTCCAGTAGTTGTGAAGGACTTGCTAAAAGTATTCATGGGTCTGGCAGTATCAGTTGTCTTGGTTGTGATTGTCCAAGGGTTGAAAGGAAACTTATGAGGTACAGTGGAAGAGAGATAAGGGAGATAACATTTATCTCAGTTCTATTGATTGTATCGGGAGCGTTCTTTTATTATTCGGTGACGGGCGGGCAGTAGGAGCAAGCGGAAGCGAATTTGCGGGAAAATTTTCCATATTAATTAAGAAAAGTGTTGACTTTGCCAAAGATAGTTGATATGGTGTCTTTGTAAAAAGGAGGGAAGAGAAATGTCTTTTGAGAATATAGATGAATCTCGTGTTTATGGAATGAATTGGCGTGATGAGATTGGTTGCGATAGTGACGAATATTATACTAATGCCGAACTTCGAGGTGCTTATACCGTTTACCCGCTTGAGACACTTGCGATATTTCGACCTTACATTAATATTATTGACCGTGAGCAGTACAAACGGATGCCAAAAAATTGGTCAATGAACAATAAGATTGAAGATAAACTTTTTATAGATTGTTGGAGTTCTGCAAGCACTACCAAAGAGTTTCAACAAAACATCTTTAAACATATTAAAGAGTCAGTCGGGGATACCTTGAAGGGCGAAGGATGGAGACCTTGTGATGTCCCATCGAAGACGATAAAAGTAGAGGTAAAGGATGAAGAATTAATCTTACCAGGTTTCATGCAACCTCAACTTGCACATGGTGGAGAGTACAATAAAAGAAGTGATGGTACGCACTGTTGTGAAATTAAACTTAATAAGAAAGTTTACTTTACTTTTCCATCTTCTAAATTAGAGTTTACATCAGACCATAGTTGCTTTAGACGCTTGATAGATTTTATTGATGTTCCTAGATGTGCATTGATGACGGGATGCTCCAATGGTTTTCGTGATTACCACGAGAAGAGAAGAAAGAGTTTAGAAAAAAAACTTGATATTAAGTTGAATAATTTAAATTAAAGGAGAAGAGAAATGAGTAAAAGAAAAGAATTCATGGATAAGAAGTGGAATTATATTCAGTATGATGCAGTAGGACATATTCTCTATGCCCAGACAAAGAAGGAGACAGGCGTCAATTTTCAAAACTCGGTCGAACAGATGATTGGTTTGTGGAAGAGTGGAGGAGAATATAAAAAGAATATTGTTTCACAATGTTATAATGCAGGGTTAGGTTCAGTTGAAAACGTAATTGCTTATTTGTTGGGAGGACAAAAGGACTCAAAACTTAGCAAGGTAAAAAATGCTTTAAGATATAAAGAAGGTCTTGAACTTTCTTTACAACGTCTAGGCGTGACACTTTATAGTCCGAGCAATCAGTTAAAATTATTCTAATCAAAGGAGCAAAATAATGTTCGAGGGTAATAAAAAGAAAACACATTATATTCAGATGAGAATGGAAGATGGAACAGTAAAAAAGATAACCCATCCTCATACTCATCGAGTAACAAAGACAAGTTTTATTAGGTTAAAGCGAGTCCTTCCTAATCTAGAGATAGTAAGAAAGTAAGGAGGGATAAAATGAAAAATAATAAAATTGATAACCTTATAAGAGATGAAACTGTAAAGCAGTTATCAAAGATTTACTATCCTATTATTAAGGAACTTTATCTAAGAAACGAGTATGAAGCAGTTAAAGTTATTTGGTTAATGTTAAGCAATATAGGTAAGGAGAATGGTATAGGTAAAGATGCAGTTCTTTTAATTCACCAGGAACCTGATATGCCTCAAATGATGGTTGATGTTCTTTCTTATGGTGAAACTTAATTAATATAACAATTAACAATAGGGGTAAAGGTATAGTATAATTTAATAAGATATAACCCTAATAGGTATAGTAGTAAAGTAATCGTATAGTAAAGTTAAAACCTATTAAGAAATTTAAAAAAGACAGATTAAAGTAGGGTACTGGGTGTTATTAAGTGTAATATTGTGTGATAAGGGGGTGTGAAGTGGGGTGTATCTAGCACACACTAACTACCCTTGTAAAGAGAAAATCATTTCACTTAACAAACAAATTGCCCCTACAGGCGCTATAGTTTAAATTGCTCTAGGAGGAGATAGAAAATGTTCGAAGGAATACTAAGCGATAACGAGTTTATCTACACTGCAATCGGGTTCATTATCATGGGACTTGCTTTACAATGGGGGAGAAAGAAAAAGTGAAATAAAACACACAATACGCTTGACTTTCCTTAATTGGTTATGGTATAAATAAGTATACCCAATGGAAAGGATAAAAGAAATGATTAAGATAGGTCAAAGAGTTGCTCAAAGTCACTCCCTCCAGTACAACACTGAGAAAGGTAAAGGATTCCCTTGGTTGGTTGTTGATGTCTGGGATAGAGGTCAAATGGCAAAACTCGAATGGGTTGGTTATGACGGTCAAGAGTCAGGTGGATATGCTCATGCTGTCCTTACCCAATATCTTATAAAAGAATGCAAATAGTTCTTGACTTCTGAACCCTCATTTGTTACCTTTATTATGTGGTTGAGAGAAAAAGGAAAAAATCATGAAGCGAACATCATTTCTTAAAAAAGCAAAAAAGTTAGGTCTCAAAGTTGAGGAGAGCGAGCGTCGGTGTTATATTCACCATAACGGTCTTGTTGCTTCTTGGTTCTGGCAGGAGAACTGGGAAACTGGTGAGTTAGAAGGAACTAACTGGCATGTAAAGCGTGCAGACCAAGAGTCTTGCCCTTACACTGACTACTTTCCAGGTTCTTTCTGGGACAACGCTACTCAGATGCTTAACCGTTTGGTTCCCCCAGGTTCCAAGCATAAAGTTGGTGCTCTTCTTCGCTGTAAGGAAACTAAGCGAAATGCTCGGTACAAGAGAACTCATCGAGTCGGTCTGATGATTCGAGCAGGTGAGAAGCAAGCACAAATTCAGTGGTTGCAACCAACAAAGCAGGAACTTCAACTTCAGGAAATGTACCCCAACACTTACGGTAGAGGCGGTGTTTTTACTGAGTGGGTTCAGGATAATGACCTCGAAGTTGTGTCTGCTGCATAAAAAGTGAAATTAATGTCGTTTTTTCCTTGCAATCCAAGGCAAAGTCCGATATTGTTATTATGTAAGTGAGAGAGATAAAGAGAAAGGAAAATTAAATGGCAGTTGATTTCGCTACGTTTGTTAAAGTTGCTCCCCATGTGGCAGCAGTAAAGAAACCTATACTTCTCCGTGGGCGTCACGGTGTTGGTAAGTCTTGTGTTGTCTATCAGACTGCTGGTGACTTAGGTTTGCCAGTTGTTGAGCGTCGTGCTTCTCAGATGACCGAAGGTGACTTGGTTGGTCTTCCTGTTATCGAGGGAGAATGCACCAAGTTTAATCCACCAGACTGGTTCAAAGAAGCATGCACTAACCCTGTGGTTCTCTTCTTGGATGAAGTTGACCGTGCAACCATTGAGGTTCGCCAAGGTATTTTCGAGTTAACTGACTCTAGAAAGTTGAACGGTCACGTTCTTCACCCTAATACTCTTGTTTTCGCTGCTGTTAATGGTGGTGAACACGGTGAGCAGTATCAGGTTGGCGAAATGGACCCTGCTGAACTTGACCGTTGGACAGTGTTCGATGTTGAACCTACTGTTGAAGACTGGTTGACTTGGGCAAAAGAAAAAGTTAACAAGGTTATTTGGGATTTCATCAACCAAAACCGTGCTCACTTGGAACACACTGGTGAGTTTGAACCAAATAAAGTCTACCCTTCTCGACGAAGTTGGGATAGATTGAACGAATGTCTGGAAAACGCTGCTTTTCTCTCTGATGAGAATCGTAAAGAGTCGCTCTCAATGATTTATGAGTTGACAACTGCGTTCGTTGGTTTCGAAGCAGCAGTCGCATTCCGTGACTTTGCTCAAAACTACGAGAGTCAAGTTCTTATTGAAGATATTCTTGACAATGGTGAGTTCGAAAAGGTTGAAGAGTTCTCAATCAATGACCATTCTGCTTTCGTTGAGAAGATGGAAGCAAAGGGAACGTTCTCAGAAGAGTTGAGTGAGAACCAAATTCAAAACTTGGTTGACTACTTTGTAATGCTTCCAAGTGAAGTTGCCATGAAACTGTTCACAGTTATCGGTAACTCTGGTGAAGAAGGTCAGCAAAACGTGATTAAACTTCACGGTGCTACCACTTCTACTTGCAAACGACAGTTCTCTCGAATCATCGTTGAACTGCTGACGGGTGAAGACCCCGAAGCATAATGCTTTCCTTGCCCTCGGTAGGTAATCTCTCACACTTTTCCTTTCCTTTTTCCTACCGAGGGTTCTTTTTTCCTTGACTTATGGTGAGAGTTCCGTTATTGTTATTATGTATTGAGGATAGGAAACAAATGAATTTCGATTTAAACAAACATACTGCTCGTCTCCTTCGGAACGAACCGTTCTTTGCTGCTCTGTCTCGCAAGATAGACAAGAAAGCATCCACAGCAATCCCTACTGCTGGTGTTAAAGTTAATCCTGACACTGGTCACTTTGAAATGCTTTACAATCCAGAGTTCTTTGCTGAACTAACTGATGAGCATAAGCAAGGTGTTCTTATGCATGAGTTCTACCACTTGGTGTTCGAACACGTTACTGGTCGTTTGCCTTCTGAGGGTATGACAAAGAAATGGAACTTTGCTACTGACTTGGCAATCAACTCTCACCTGTTAGGTAAATTACCCGAGGGTGCTTTGATTCCAGGTGAGGGTCACTTTAAAGATTTCCCTATTGGTAAGTCTGCCGATGAATACTTAAAACTTCTTGAACAGAAAGCAGAAGAAGAACAAGAGAACGGCGAAGGTGGTGAAGGTGGAGAAGGCGAACCAGAACCTTGGGATGACCATTCTGGTTGGGGCGAGGTTGATAACTCTACTAAGGAGATTGCCAAAGAACGCTTAAAAGAAGCAGTTAAGAAGGCAGCAGAAGAAGCAAGCAAAGCAAATAGTTGGGGTTCAGTCTCCAGTTCAATGCGAGAAGAGATTCTAGAACGCATCACTACCAAGGTAGACTGGCGTAAAGTTCTTCGATACTTTATTAAAACTTCTCAGAAGGCATCTAAACGAGCGTCTATCAAGAGAATCAACAAGCGTTACGCATATATTCATCCTGGCAAGAAAGTCCAGCGACAAGCGAAAATTGCAGTTGCCATTGACCAGTCAGGTTCTGTTAACACTGCAATGCTTACTGCATTCTTCTCTGAGTTAAATAACCTTGCTAAGTTAGCAGAGTTCACAGTTATTCCATTTGACCATGAGGTTGATGAAAGTAAGATTTATACTTGGAAGAAAGGTGAGACTAGAAAGACTGAACGTGTTCTTACTGGCGGTACTGACTTCAATGCTCCTACTGATTATGTTAACAATAATAACTTTGATGGCATGATTGTCTTGACAGATATGTATGCTCCTAAACCAAAGCGAGCGAACTGTCAACGTATGTGGATGACTGATGCGGATGGTGCTCGTATGCCTTACTTCCAAACTAAAGAAAGGGTTATTCAAATCGACTAGAAATAGTCGAGAGTAATAAGAATAAAAACTATTTATAATACTTGCCCAGGCATATACTCACACCAGACACTTGCCAGTCTGGGTAAGTAGGGAGAGAGACAAAGGAAAGGTATAAAGTCTAACGAGCACAGTACTCAGACAATATACAATAAGTTAACCAGTTGGGTTGCTGGTGTAAAGATAGGGGATACTTCGCTGAAGTTATTCCCTTTTTTATTATATAATGCTTGACATAGCATATAAGGTATGGTATAGGTAAGGGGTAGGGTAGGCACCCCTCCCCCCTCGGGAAGTATGTCCCACCCAGTCCTAGACCCCCCCTGGCAAACCTAGGTACGTTCGTGATACGCCGATAAAATTTGGAGATTTAACGAACTACTTATAAGCAAGGAAAGGAGGACAGCATGAATGGACAACCCACAGCAAATTATAGAAACAACCGAAACTATTATAACGGATATGATTGGGCACTACAGTTGGATGTTCATTGCTGCCTTTGCCGTACTTCTTTTTAAAAACGTTGTTACTAATGTACTAGACGGTTTAATGTTTATGTTTGGGCATGACTTTGACGTTGACGATATCGTTTATATCGGTGGAACAAAGAAAGCAAGGATTATCCGTCAGACCCCTACTAAGACTGTATTTCATTTATTAGAGACAGACAGGAAGTTAGTTGTTCCTAACACTGCCCTGTATTCTCTTAAAATAGAAAAAGTCTTACCTGGGGCAAATAACGGAAAAGACCTTTAGAAAATTATTCGCAAATAAAAAATTCCGATTTTAGAAACTACTTATAGAGGACTGGAAACAGCAATTTTATTCGGAGTACCTCAAATGAAAATCAAAAAGAAAGAATTAGTAAAGATTATTAGAGAAGAAGCGAATCGAGTTTTGGGCGAAGGACGTTACCATTTCGCAAATTCATTCGACGAACTTGACGTTGCAGAAGACCCAAGAGCACAGGCATTTGAACAGTGCATAAAGATTCTTAACGAATTAACTTATGACTCTCTTGAAGATGATGTCGCTGCTATGGCAGACGAGGCTGCTCGGGCGTTGTGGAAAGCAGCAGGAGAATTAGACTACAAAAGAAATCAAGTTGGAAACCTTGAAGAGCAAGTAGGCGACCCTCGAATGGATACGATGAAACAATGTATTCAAAGTTTAGAAGGGTTATCTTTTGAAGACGCTGGTGTTAATGCTGACGCTTTAGATAATATGAAAGAAGAAGTTATGCGTAAATTAAGAATAATGCGGTTCCACCTCGGTAGAGCATCCGACGAAAAAGGAGAAAAGTAATGACTAAACTTACCAAGAACGAGAAAATTTTAAGAAAAGCAAGTGAGAAATGGAAAAATTTTCTCGCAGAAGGTGCATTCAATCAAGCACAAACACAAGCGACCATCGACGAAGCAAGAATGGGTGAATATGGAAAAATTGACGCAGAGGACGGAAACCCTCCTACAAAGATTGGTCGAGGTAACGAAGAATATATGGCAGCATACAATGCTGTCCTTGTTGCTCGTGGCGAAGAACCTCTTGACATTCAGAAACCAGACCAAGCCTTCCTTGACGCACTTCGTTCAGGTCAGTTAGAAGAAAACGAAAAAAAAAAGTTTAAGGTAGGCGAGTTTGTCCGTATCGTCGCTGGTTCACTTAAAGGTGCCACTGGCAAGGTAATTGAGTTGGTTACTACCACAACTGGCGAACAGGGTTACGTTATCGAACTTTACTCCAGTGCCAAGATGAAAGTCTTTGGAGGACCAGGCGACGAAGTTATTGCCACTGCTGACGAAATGGAGTCAGGTGGAACAACCGACGGAATGGAACTCTACGATATCGACGAGAAACTTTCCGCAGCAGACAAAGAATTCCACAAATCAGTAATGGATAAAGGCAAGGTTCCCAATCTAAAGGGTGACATGGGTCCAATCCCAGGACTAGAAGGACCATTCCAATACCGTTCAGGCGCTGTTCTTTATTATGACCCGAAAGCAGGCAAGTATTACGACAGAGGAAAGGACATGTACCTTGACAATGACGAAGCATCACGCCTTATCATGGAAAAAGACGAAAAAGAATTTGCTAAAATCTTTGCAAGAGCAAAAGATATGCTTGTTCTTTCCGCAAGAAGTCGTGTTCCTGTTAGTTTAAAGTCGGTTCAGTCTGCTTTGGACGTGATTAAGATGCCATCAGAGATGGAAAAAGGTAAACTTATCGTAAAGAATGAGTATGTTATTGCTGATAAGGACGAACTTCCAGAAACTGCAAAGCAAATTTCCTTTACAAAGTATGCTATGGACTACCTTTCTAACCTTCCAGGCGAGCAACTTGACCTTCCAATGGAAGAACAAGAGAGACCAGACTTTGTAACATCCCACTCGGCAGACCCACACTTAGACCAGATTGAAGATTATGCTTTGACTGTTATTGAAAAGGGTGGTAATCTTAGACAACTTGAAGATGTACTCAACAGAGATGCATTTGCTACCTTTCTTAAAGGGGATGTCTTAACGATTGATGATGAATTCTTTGTCGGTAACGAAGAAAACTTTGAAATCTCTCCTGGTGAAGACGTTCGACGAATCAAGGGCAGCAATCTTGTTGTTGGTCGTATTAGTTAATTCATACTACTTATAAGCATGAAGAAAGCAATCCTACTTATGCTTCTTTGCCTTGGCATTTCTTGTTCAGGGAGTCACCGAACAAATCCCAACACCACTATTACCACAGATTATTACGGAATCCGAGAAAATACGAGTGGTGGTGGATATGATGACCCAAGAGAGGCAGAACGCCTCTTGTTGGGCGAATCTCGCCCTCTCACGCTTATATTCTCGGCACCTTGGTGCAGAGCATGCAAGGTCTTATCCGAAGAAATAACTAAGATGGGTATCCATGATAAAGTTTGGATTTTGGATGTCGGCAATTCAACAACACAAATGCTCGCTGTTTTTACAGATGCAGGGCAAGATAGCATTCCAACAATGGTTCATTTAGACCGAAGATACGGTAAAATAATTAAGAAAGACCTAATTTCTATTATTGAGTTCTTGCAAGAAGAGCACAATGTAAATAGAATGGAGAGAATTTATGATTGATATTAGTAGTTTAGGGGATTTGGCAGTACAAATCTTATTAGGAGTCGGTGGCGCAGGTGTTTTGCTCATCGGCATGTATGTATATTCCGTGACAAACAAGAAGGAAGAAACAAAACCTTCCAACTATAAAAACATTGCTTTGATGGCAAAAAATCTTTCTGTATGTAAACCATCATCAAGAGAAGCAGTTCTTACAGAACTTTATAATAGTTCCGAATGGACTTCAGAAGAAGTAGATGAACTGAAAAGAGTTCTAGAGGGAATGTTAAGAACAAAATTATTTATTACTAAACCTGGTGAAAAACCGAACAAAGGATTAAAAGCAATATAAAAATTAAATCATGTCTGACGATAACGAGAACAAAGAGTTTTGGTGGGAAGGTCTCAATGATACTTGGTCGAGAGATAGAGTTACTTATTTAACGGCAGGTTCAAATGTTGACGCTACCGAAGAAAAACATTTCTTGGGAGATTTTATATTTCATAGATTCTTTGGAACAGACAGTGATGATATAAGAACAGTAAGAGCAGTATTGGTCGAGGTTGAAAAGTGGCACGAGTGGACTCAGTGGTTAAAGCAACATACGGCAAACAACTCGATACTTCCCCCATACATTCATCCTTTAGAGCAAATCATTATGACTAAGAAGTCTTTCAGGATAATAAGATGGGTAGACGAGTACAGACCGTTTGACTTGTTCCCTTACGAATAATATAATCCCTATTCCAACCTAATTATCTTTATGGTGATACGAACAGATAAGGATAATACAACCCTAGAAGAAAAATTAAAATTCCCAAGAGTAGGTGACCTTATAGAGTGGGTTAACCTCTTAGAAGTTTGGTCTAGTGATAAATGGGTTGACGAAGGTGGTCCTTATTTTGGTATTGCTCGATGGGAAGATGAAATGGTTAAGGTAGGGATAGTAATAGAAGAGTCTATCGTAGAAGATATATTTCACTGGACCGTATGGTCTTGGAAACTTAACAAATGCTTTCATCTTAGTTCTACCACTGATAAGACAAGAGTTATCTCTCGCTGTAAAGAACAAGACAAACATATCCTAAGTTTCTACCTTAGAAAACAAAAAAAATAAATTTTTATTTTGCTTTTTTAAAGCATAGCATCTAATTTATTTGTCGAAAGGATAGGGTTATGAAAGAAACGATTGATGCAATTAGCGAAGAACTCTGGCAAGAAATAAAAGAACTTTTACAAGAAAAGTTATTAGAGTTTGGTATAGACGAGTCTCGGGAAGAATGGTCTAAAGCAGAGATTTCAAGCAAGTTAATTGTACATCTGGAAAACGATTACCTTATTGAGAGTTGATTTGTCGCTTCAAGCATTTAAATGCAAGAAAATTTTTACGGCAAACCTCGGGAGGAGATTTTGTGAAAAATCTTATTAAGAAAAGAAATCTTGCTGAACCATTTATCGCTGGTAATGTAAAGATTGCTGTTGA
>CEOI01016995.1_pt1 | contig 12198 bp, 12 predicted proteins | sample 530351 | NCBI WGS metagenome assembly CEOI01 (sample SAMEA2619962, study PRJEB7988) | marine metagenome | biome: marine biome (ENVO:00000447); feature: deep chlorophyll maximum layer (ENVO:xxxxxxxx); material: "saline water (ENVO:00002010), including plankton (ENVO:xxxxxxxx)" | depth 17 m | reverse complement strand
ATAGGTGTGTATGATGTAAAAGATGTAGAGCTAGAAGATTCAAAAACATTTACTTCAGCTGTAGACGTATCTATCGTTTCATCTGGTATTACGTATATTTGTCTCTCTGTTTTTTCCGGCACAAAAAATGTTTTAGTTTTTTCAGTACCTTCTACTATAGGTAAACTTTCCGATTCATCTGTTGTCTTGAATACGTACAAACCAGTACCATCATCTGATGCAAAGAAGGTTTCTCTTGTTCTAAAAGTATATGTTACACCGTCAATTGAACTAGTGAATAATGTTCCAGATGCTAGTTGCAGTCTTGCCGGCCGACCTGTTACGCCTGCTAAATTTACATTTAGATTTACAGTTGCGGTTGCTGCTTTTCTAGAAGATACTTCATACCCTAACGTTTGTGCGTGCGACACAACTGAACTGCGTAGTTGTGCAGTTGTAAGAAATGCTTCATTCAATGAGAAGTTAGCTGTTAAACCATTGATATGACTGTTATAGGCTAATACATCTAATATGTTTGATAAGCCTGAAGCTTCAAAATCGTAATCAGAAAACTCACTTTTATTTCTAAAGAAGTTCTTAAGATTAGTTTTTATGTTAACAAAGTCAAGGTCGGAAGATTTTATTTGTGCGCTCATTTATCTTAGCCTCGTTAAATTTAAATCGAGTGTAACAGTTTCACCAACGCTTAACACTTCGAATACAACGGATACTCTAACTACATTACGATCTGGTAATAGATCTACATCTACGCTTAAAACAGCAGCTCTTGGTTCATGCAATTCAACAGCTTCAATAATATTGTCAGCTATCAGTTCAGCGTCATCTCCCGTATCTAATTCAAAAAGAAAGTCATTTAGATTTCCACCAAAAGATGCATCAAAAGGTTTTTCAAACCTGTTAGTCATAAGTAAATTTTTAACAGACTGCTTAACAGCTGCTATCGCAGTTTTCTTAAAAATATCACCTGCAGGTTTTGCAGTAAAAGTCAAATCTATGTCAGAGTAATCGATACTTCTAGCACCAATGACTGAAGTACCAAACTGATTTCCGTCTTCTATAGAGAATGCTTTTGCCATGTTTCTATTTATACCACTTCTACTAATTCGTTTGTACTTTGTACATAGTTGTTAAAGCGAGTTTCTATTTCGTTAGTTGATTTTGTAATGTATGTTGAAGGCATTTCTGGCATAATAAGTATGATTTGCGCAGTAAGACTACCACCTACATTATACGTATCATAACTTAATATCATTTTTTCAAATTGTAAAGAATCTTTCCACCACACTGCAAGGTCGTAAGTTTTCTTTTTGTCTATCTCACCTTTTCTATTTCTCAATTCATATACAACACATCTACCTTTAGATTTCAAATCATTTATTCCACCCTCGGTCATTGTTTCATTTGGCCCGGCTCTGTATATACCTTCTGCAACAACCAGTCGATACTCATCGTACTCATCATCATCTATCATAATTGATTTCAATACCTGTCCATGCATATATAAATTACGTGCAATAGTAACACGGTCTTCTAGTTTTGTAACGTGATCGAATGTAATTGAATCTCCGTATCCACCTAAGAACTTAGCAATCGTAATACCATGGTCTAATTCTGTTCTTGATGTAATATTTTCTTGATTCTCAGGCTTATACTTTGGGTGAGGTACGTGTTCTATCTCAGCATTGATAACACTTCCTTGAAATCTTTTTGCTTCAGCACCAACAACTTTACCTAATACACTCCTAGATCTTACACGTCTTGGTGTTGCTTCATTAGAGATAACTCTATCAACACCAGGTGGTACACTATTTGAAAATGTAGCTGATATCGTATCTTCAGCTATGAGTGTACCAACAAACTTTGTTTTCTTTTGATTCAAAGGATCTCTTAGTTTTGACCTGGCTTCTGTAGTACTAAGTGTCCTGTCTGATACACCCTCGTAGTCTGCATTCCTATTTACCTGATTGAATAGTACATTACCTTGGTCAATTGTCACAGTCCTGACAGCGAATTCTGACTCACCTAGATAAGAAGTAAGTATAGAAGATGTAGGTTCAGCAGTTTCTTTATTAGTTGCTGTCGTTACTGTAGGTGTTCCACCAGATCCGGCTGCGCCTAATGCTGCAGTTCCTGCTTTGTTTGCCTCATCTGCTTTATCAGCTACACCATTTAAGTCACCATGAAATGTTGTGGCATGCATAGAAGTAGAATTTACACGATCACTGTGAGTAGTGTTAGCGTATATTACCATTCCATCGCCACCCATTGTACCTGTTGCACCAATAGCTGTCAAATCATTAGCACCAATATTAATACTAGGTGCAGATAGTACTGCTTCAGCTTCAGAAGTATGTGTCATAATACCTTTTGATAAAAACTCGGTAGTAGACCCATACATCGTAGAAGCTGCACCTTTGATAAATGTATTATCACCACCATGTGTCAAGTTAGTAGTGCTTTTAATTACCTGTCTATAATAGTTACCACCAACTAAAGATTGCACGTTCTTACCGATGTCTTGTCTGTAACCACCTTTTATATCTTCTTCGTGATCACCAAACACATCAACGTTATAACTTCCACCTACACTTAAATCGAAATCGCCATCAACTCTCATCTTTACGTTGCCATGGTAAGTTATATCACCGTCACCTTCAATGATAATCTTTTCATCGCCTGCACCAATACGCACAGTATTCTTTGTACTGTAAATAAGTATCGTACCATCAGGTTGCATCTCAATACCGGTACCTTTTCGATGTTTGAAAAGTATACGTTCACGCCCCGGTGTATCATCATACTCTTGTACATGACCTGACACTGTTCTACGAACTTGGTTGTATGGATACTCTGAAGATGCGAAATCTTTAAACTCAAGGTTAGTTCCTATAGTGCCACCTCCGTACGGCAGCGTATTTTCTTCTATACCACGTGCTTCAAGGTTTGTAGACTGTCGACCAGTATATTGTCTGAATGGATACGTATCTGAATTGTCAGCAAACCCATCAGGATTTTTTTCTAACTTTTCAGTTATTTTCATTGCCTTGAGTTGTTTATCACTAATACTCATCCGTCTTCATCCTCGCTATATCTTTTCAAATAATCACCAACATCAAAACCTACACCTAAAGCTAAATCATTTAATAAATCATCACCATGTGAATAACCTTCTATATAAGGAAATACTTTTACGATTGTACTTAGCATAGTATCTAAGCTTTTCCAAGCTTCGTCAGTAATTGATTTTTTGCTGTAAGTTTGTTGAGTTTTTTCAATTTCAGAAACTGCGTGGCCAGCGTCTATTATAATACTAATTCCATCTTTCAATTGTTGCTCTGCAAATTCTAAATCAACTTCAACCGGTGGAAAGTTTATATCACCGAATGCACTGAGCAATCGACCTGCAGCATCTTTGTCTGCAGCATAACTTTTTGTATTAGGAAAAGTTTCAAGCGGCATTACTCTTTCGATCGTACCATTCTTACCTACAAAATAGTGCATCCATGCAGCACGATCTCTTTCAGGTATATTGTCAGTCCCTATATTAAGAACTTGAAACTGTATTCTCTTAGCTGTAGCTATACCATCATTATAAGATTTTGCACTTGTAAATCTTCCGTCTGACGCACTACCTGTCCAACCTATGTTAACGTTAGTAATTTTCCTTTTAATTGTTTTTAATTCAAGCTCTAATTCTTGTGCACTAGTCACACGTGTGTAAATAAAATCGCCAACCTGACCTGATGTTACACCTATTTTTTCAATCGGTGTTGTAGGTTCGGCGTTAATTTTTAAATTACCTTTTTCTAATGAACTGAATAGATCTGTAAATCCTTTTTCATTTATAATGTTTGTTGGGAACTCAACGTCTGGCGCTTGCCCGAGTTCAGGTATTATCTGTCCTATTTCCTTAGATGTTTGGCCACCCATAGATTTACTACCGATATTACCTAAAACATTTCCAAAGTCGACTCCCATATTACCAAATGGATTACGTTCTACGAGATCATTTATATTTAATCCTCTATTCTTACCTAGCTCTTTTGTTATTAAACTTGCGTCAGGTGCAGTAGGTGTGTCAATTGGAAAATTATCAACTGGCAACTTTAATTTGAAAGAACCTAGTGGATTATCTAGTTGATCCATTTGTATACTAGACGTTAGCTTCTGATCAATTACAATCTCATCAACTGGATCATTTGATGGGTCTAGTAACTGATCTGCCTGTGCAGGTAAAGTCTCTATAAGATTTGTTACTCCATCTGGGTCAAAACCAAACTTGCGAGCTGCTTCTTGAAAATTTGGATCCTCTGCAGCTTTCTTTGATGCTAGTTTCACATTAGCATCTATTTCATCTCTATTTAATTCAAATCCTTCTTTTAATGTGGCACGAATAGCTTTGGGATTAGCACCTGTTATCGCAGGATGTACAACATTGTTTTCTTTTGATGTTTTACCAGTAAGAGCGTCAATCGCGGTTTTGTTAATAGATGAAGGAGTTTTAGTATTAGATGTTGTACCAAGAGTTTCAGTTGCTTTTGCTGGTATAGGGTTTGGCTTACCTTTCTTTTTAGCATCTGCAGCTTTAGCTTCTTGTGCCAAAGTTTTAAAACCACCTATCATAGTTCCTAAGTCACTTGAACCACTATTAAAATCACTGAATAATTTTATTGCTTTTTTCTGACGTGCTTTTTCTTCAGCATCAAGAGAACCAGAAGCTTGTTCGATTTGATTTAAAGTGTTTTGTAAACTTGGTCTTGTGATTCCGTCAGCCATTATCTTGTCATCTTTCTAAAAATTTCATCAGCAGCATTAATCCTTTTTTGCTGTTTTTTAATTTTTGGATTTTCAAATCTATCTTCAAAAATAAGGCAAGCTTCTTCAGGTGTCTTTGCTCTTTTTAACTCATTATACCTATAATACTCTTTATGGTCATTTAATTCTTTGATTGTGAATAAAAGTTGTGCATATAAACTTTGCCATCTTAAATTTCTATCACCAGCGAACTGTACTAAATTTTGGTATCTTGCAACACTAGGAGCTGAGTTCCACTGTGCAATACCAAATGATCTTTCTGGTGGTGCAGACTGTGCTACAGTATTTAAGTCACCAGTAATTTGTGCACCTGATTCTATGTAGAAGTTACCAAGTATTCCACAAGCTTGTTCAGCTGTAAATCCTCCGCCCTCTTGTGTTAAAAAGAAATTGAATGCTTTTTCTATATTGCTAGACCCACTTAAAAACTCTTCATCTGTTTCTTTCGCTGACTTTGGTATTGTTAAATCGACATTGTCAAGATGTGACGAGTGTTGTAATTCATCTGGTATGCTAGCGTAATCTACAAAGTAACTACTATTAATTGGTCTTTCGTACCTTGGTACAGAACCAAGAATTAAAGGTAATTGTGAATTTTTGCCATCTAAAAAAATACCCCAAACCTGTGCTTGTGGCTTTATACCTATGTTTGTTCCTATGCCTGATGATCCACCTTCAGTTACAGGTATTAAAACTTGTGCCCAAGGCAAATCACCGTCAGGTACGTCAGTTGAATTTTCACTATGCACACCAAATATTCTAACTTTTACTCTACCAAGTTCTAGTGGATCATTTAAACTTTTTACTGTGCCAATAAACCATCGCGTTTCATCACCATAGTAATCTTTATGCGTATTAGGTATCATTGACCAGACCTCAAAAAAGAATCATTTTTGAAAGATGCGTTCTTTACACATTCTAGTTCTATATCATACTTCTCTGCGCGTATTGAATGTTTACAAGCGTAGATTAAGTAATCACCAGACTTTTTCAAATCAAAACGTAGTCCAGCATCATTAGGTTTATTTGATTTGAATCCTAATCTAACAATGCTTCCAACTGACCTGTGATTAGTGCCGTCTAAAAATCCTGCACCGCTTACACGTACACGCATTGTTTCTTTTAAAAGTATATGCTTCATTGATCTATTATATGCTTTTTGTATATGTCCTTTACCAGGTTCTTGATCATAACTTCTAAATCTGTTGGTGCCGTCTTCGTAAGCTCCACTTTGACTTAGCTGATAAATTTTTCTTGCATTTTTTTCATTTATTCTATCACCATCAATTTCTAAATTAAAAGGCATATTGTGTCTTCTATCAGACTTTGCCGGTAAAAGTGTACTCAAAGGTTCTTCCGCATTTAAAAACTGCTTTGTTGGTTTAGCAGCGTGAGAATCATAATAACTATACGTAGAACTAATTAATCCTTTTTCAACTAAACCAAACAAATCATCTACATTTTTATGTTCATATTTCATAATTGGATAGTTTCTGAATACACCACCTTCTATTTCTGTGTATAGATTATGAAGACCGTGTATAAAAGGAGCCTTAGTATTAAAAGGCCGTTCATTTAGCATATCATCTAAACTTATTAAGTTTAAAGCCGGACCATCAAAAACTGAAAACAAATAATAAGGTATACCATCGCGGGTTGTCATTCTGTTTTTAATCCAACACATAGCATCTAGAGGTTGCATGTTTGGAACTATTACTTTTAATTTATTTTGATATACATCACCTGTGTTAATTATTTCTTTTTGCAGATAGTCTTTTGAAATATTTTCTATAATATCTACAGGTGAACCACTGTAGCTTTTATTGACATTTATAAATCTAGAAATAAATGCAATGTCTTCAATCATATGAAAAGTAATTAATTCAGTTGTTTCATTAGCTTTAACTGTACTGATAACTCTATCGATGATAAATGTTTTTTCTATTCTTTTACTTGATTTTGTTTGTTTAAGAGCTATCGTTACTGAATCACCTCCATCAAAACCTAGTCTATCATATAATCTTTCAGTATCTATAAATGCGACCTGTCCTGTAATATAAGGCAAATCTATGTGCTCAAATATTTCTATATCTGTTACTAACCCGTAAATGTTAATCCCTGCTGGATTGACAAAGGTATTAGAATTTAGAATAACTGATTCTAATTCTAAACCCCTAGTAACTCTTTCTTGACTTTCAGACATTAGGTATCAATTGCTTGCTTGAATATTGCGTTAATTTCTTCTATGTTTTCTTGTCTTATAACTCTAATTAATCTTAAGTCTTCATTATCTTCGAAGTATCTATCAATATGAGTTACTTCCGTAAGAAGTGCACCAGGTCCAGATTCTGGATCTATATCAACTCTTTCTCCATCACCATCTATATAGTGATGTGACGCTAAATGCTCGTCACCTGTTGAATTAATTATGACCTCACCTGTCACACCTGCAATCTGTGTTACGTTACGTACTACTTCCCCTGCTATAAAATTTGCAGTTGTCTTTTTATCTACGATGATATTGCCAAGATCTAAGTGTCTACGTAGCACAATTCCTCTAGCACCGGATTGTAAACCTTCCACAGTTTCTCCTGGCAACATGACACCAGTTAATGAGTTTCTTGTGTTGATAAAAGTATGTGGAAAATCGACTTTTACTTTTTTTTCTATTTCACTGTTTGATAGAGGCCAACCTCGCTCTTTTATCTTATCATTCATTAAAGCAAATGTCCAATGATAAGTTGGAACACCATATAAGTAAGAAGAAGTTTGATCAGGCCTATCACCATCTTGCACATTGTATAGAGTATAGAATGAAGAATTATTTTTTAATGATTCAAATATATCGATATTAGCAGAAATGTTTTGAAATATTTCTGATGTAACTCTCTGGCCACCTATTTCACTTAAGTTGCCAAACACATATGGTATTTTAGGAAAGTGTCTGAAGTAGTCCATTAGAAACCTGCCTCTACATCTTGTCTGCTCAATGCTCTGTACTCTTGGAATATTAATGTCAAATCGATTTCAGATGGTTGTCCATCATAATGAAACACAGCAGCAGTTCCGTTGACCGTAGTAGTCATATCTCTTAAATAGCATAAGAGTATTTTTGGAACTTTTAAAGAACCATTATTAAAATTAAAATCTATCTTAAAAATGTTTGGAAATTTATAACCTATAGGCAAGCCACCTCCAATATCAATTGATTCTGGATACAGTTCACTTCTAAAAGATCTTATTATTTTTTCAATCTGTAAAGCCTCAGGAGCAGAAGTTGCAATTAGTTTAAATTGAAAAGTAAAATTACGTATGTTAGGTCTATCAAATATAGCGCGTGTCCCAGTGTTTATTCCTGTTTGCGTAGCAGTTTGTAGTGCAGCTTTTGCTCCTTGGCCCGGTACAAATCTATTCACAGCTCTAGCAGCTGCTACCTGCGCAGCCTCTTGTTCTAAAGCACCTGTTACAAGATCAAACATGTTTGTTATACCACTGAAAACTGCTTGGTTCAATGCACTCAATAAAGCACCACCGTTGTTAGCAACTCCAAGTGCAGTTAAACCGCCGGGACCTATATCTACTGGATTATAGTTGACACCATCTTGATAAACAAGACCAGGTGGCAAGTGTAAGTATATAATTGGTGCCTCTGGACTTCTAAATGTTTTTAGATTAGTAGCTTTTTGAGCAACAGACCCGGCAGCTGCATCTATTTGAAACTCAGATTCTGCTATACGTCCTCCAAGTGCACCAGGTGATAAACCAAGTTTTTTAGTATCACCACCTACTACTGCAGTGTCTGGGTTAGGATTATTTCCAAAATCATCCACGCCATCAAATCCACTTCCAGTACCCTCTCTATTTTTGCGACCATCGAAACTTTCTATAAATTCAGCTGTGTCTTTGGCAGCAGCATTAAGTTTTTTTAAAGCTTTATCAAACATATTTTGAGTTGCTTTAGCATCGACTTGATATGATTTTATTTTATGTACAGTGAATCTCATCCTGGCTGGATAATTATTTACATCGTTGGTTGGGTATGAAAGAATCTCACTCCTACCTTTAGCCATACCTGCTCCAGAAGTAACACCTCCACGTGGCACAGATACAGCTTTAGATAATAGCTTTACAGTATCTGCTTGTGAAAAGTTAGCTTTCGTAATACCTTGTCCTTGAGGTGACCTAGCAAAATTTCTTGCTGACATCATATCACTACTGCGATCGCGTGCCATGCTGACTCCTATAAATAAAAATATCTGAAACTATTTATAACGAAAAATGCCGTATTCTGGAAAGTATAAACCAAACACAAATAAGTACAGAGGTGATCCTAGCAAAGTGATATACCGATCACACTGGGAAAAGCTTTGCTTTATGTGGTGCGATAACAATCCAAATGTAAAACATTGGAGTTCAGAAGAAACAGTAGTGCCTTATCTTTGGGAAATAGATAAGAAGATGCACAGATATTTCGTTGATTTGAAAATAACATTTAACGACGGCAAGACAATCTTAGTAGAAATAAAACCCGATAAAGAAACAACACCACCAAAGAAACCAGACAAATCTAAAAGATATATTGGTGAAGCATTAACATATGTAAAGAATATGAATAAGTGGGAAGCAGCGACCAAGTATGCTAAGGACAGAGGATGGGACTTTCAGATATGGACAGAGAACACGTTAAAAAGTATGGGAATCATGAAAGAACAAAAAGGTAAGTTAAAACCTTTAGCACCTTTAAAGCCTTTCCGCAAAAAGCGTAAAAAATGATATAAATACTTGTATGTCTAATCTATTTCAAAAGTTAGAGTTTGAAGCTTTTCGTGCTGGTATAAACCCACGTACAAAAGAAGCACAAAATTGGTTTCGTAAAAAAGCACAAGCGATGGGTAGAATCAATAGACAAGAACTATTACAAGATGATCAAGTAAAACTCGTAAACAGGCAGAATCCATTGATTGGCTCTATGAATATGTTCTTCTATGATCCAAAACATAAAGATACATTACCTTACTACGACAGGTTTCCCTTAGCTATAATAGTTAAACCGGCGCCTGGTGGATTTTATGGATTGAACTTACATTATTTGCCAAACGTTTTAAGGGCAAAATTTTTAGATGCTTTATTAGATATAACAAACAATGATAAGTATGATGAAACAACAAAATTTGATGTAACTTTAAAGCTTTTACAATCATCCAGTAAAATGAAATTTTTTAAGCCGTGTTTAAAACACTATCTTACACGACATGTAAGATCAAGACTTGCCAGAGTGCAGGCACCTGAATGGGAGATTGCTACATTCTTACCAACAGCACAGTTTGAGAAAGCAAATAAGAGCACTGTATATACAGATTCAAGGAAAGCAATATGAGTAGTATAGATCAACTTAAATCACTCGCATCGTCTAAACTTGGGTTTGCACGTTCAAATCAATTTCTAGTAGAATTACCTACAACTTTTTCTGGTACGACTGGATTTTTGGGTCAGCTGACTACGTTATTAACAAGTGGAGTAGGATTAGGATCTGGAGGTGGTGACTTAAATATTCTTTGTGCTGCAGCTACGTTACCTGGTAAACAAATACTTTCTACTGAAAGACGTATAGGTATGGAGTTCCAAAAAGTAGCGTATGGCTACGCAGTAGATGATGTAACACTTTCTTTTTACTTACTCAATGATTATGGAACAAGGAAATACTTTGATGAGTGGAGAAAACAAACTCTTAATGAGGCCGGAGGTATCGCTAACTACAAGAAAGATTATGCTAAAGATGTGAAGATACATCAATTAAGAAAACCAATTAAGAATATTGGAATTGGTTCTGGACCAATTAGAGTAAACATAGGCCTTGGCACCGGTTCTGTTTATTCTGTAAGATTAATAGACGCATACCCAACAACAATACAAGCAATCGAACTAACTAACGATCTAGACGGATTAGTGCAAGCTACAGTACAACTTTCTTATACAAATTGGGAAAGAGTTTCTAGTGGACAAGGATGGATCTCAGCATCTGCAGGTATAACCGGCGGACTAGGTGATTTGACAAGCTTTTTATAGGAGTAAATAATGGCACTGCCAAAATTGAATGAAATGCCTAAGTATCAGGCAACAATACCATCAACACAAAATGAAATTACATTCAGACCATTTGTGGTCAAAGAAGAAAAGATTCTTCTGATTGCTATGGAATCACAAGATCCAAAGCAAATTGCAGGATCTATTTTAGACACAGTAGTATCATGCGTATACGATAACGTAGATCCTAAGTCTTTGACATCATATGATGTTGAATACTTGTTTATAAAGATACGATCTAAATCAATTGGTGAAAACACAAATGTGAATTTAATTTGTAAACACTGTGAACATGAGAATGAAACGGCTATTAACTTAGAAGATATAAAAATCGACGGTAATCCATTACCTAAGAATGTAAAGCTAAGTGACAAAGTATCTGTTGAAATGAAACAGCCTACTTATTTAGATATTGCATCGAATGAAAAAGTGACCGGTGATAGTGCTATGGATAGAATCTTTGGTCTGATATATGAATCGATCGCTGCGGTCGTTACTGCAGACGAAAGAATTGATATGTCTGAAGTAAACTACAAAGAGTTTGAAGAATTTATAGAATCGATGAGTTCTGAACAGTTTGGTAAGATACGTGAGTTTATGGAAAACATTCCTACACTGCGTCATAAAGTAAGTTTTAAATGTGAATCATGTGGTAAAGATAATGAAATTACATTGGAGGGCATGCAAAGTTTTTTCTAATATGTCTATCTCATTCGAATCTGATGGTGCACTATAAAACAAACTTTGATCTTATGCAACATCATAAATATTCACTTAATGAGATAGACATGATGATACCTTGGGAAAAAGAAGTTTATGTAAGTATGCTTATTGATTTTATAAAAGAAGAAGAACAGAAGTATAATCAAGGAAGATAAGAAGTTATGGCAGAACTAAGAGATGTAATTGATACACTAAACGCTAATAACGAAGATACAGTAGCGATGAAGGAAGAACTTCACGCGCTGAACGTGCTTTTGACTAAACGCTTCTTAGGTAAAAACCTTGACGATCTCGAGGATAAAAGAGAAAGCAAGCAGAAGGCTAAAGCTTCTGCACCTGCTAAAAATACGAGTGTTGCAAGTGGTAACACTATGAACTTCGGTGGTTTAGGCGGCATGTTAGCGGGAGGAGGCATAGGTCTTGGTGCAGTAGGTGCAGGCCTTGGAGCATTCTTTACTGGATTGGCCGGTGCAGACGCTATCATGAATAAATTTGGATCGGGTGATAATCTTAAAAAATTAATGATTAACCTAGCTGATGGTCTAAAAGCTTTCGGTGATAGAGAGCTCTTAGCAC
>CEOI01005220.1_pt1 | contig 12432 bp, 2 predicted proteins | sample 530351 | NCBI WGS metagenome assembly CEOI01 (sample SAMEA2619962, study PRJEB7988) | marine metagenome | biome: marine biome (ENVO:00000447); feature: deep chlorophyll maximum layer (ENVO:xxxxxxxx); material: "saline water (ENVO:00002010), including plankton (ENVO:xxxxxxxx)" | depth 17 m | reverse complement strand
TGGATATTCATATGCACCTGCAATGAATGCAATCACTGATGCTCTCATTGAAGATCTCAATAATGGAAGTAATAATCACATCTGGGATCATGCTGCAACCTTAGTCGATAGAGTTAATAGTCCAACTGCTATTACTAATTTCCAGGGTGAGGAAAGTCTATACATCACTGCAATTCAAACATTAAATACGTTTGCTCAGCAGGTTATCAATAACCAGTTTATTACAATCCAAGGATCTCATGGATTGACTCAGAAAACGGATGCTGGAATTACAGATTCTACAACTGCAAATCTAACTACATTAACTCCAACTACAGGGACATATGATCCTGCAAATGGACTGTTAGTTCTTACAGTTGCAGGTCATGGATTAACTACATCTGATTTCATTGCTTTTGCTCAGGAATCCTTAGGATTTACTTGCACTAGTGATGGTAATCAAGCAGTCCAGTTGTATCCTCGCACAACAGATCCAGCTTTCAATGCTGTCCTTCCAATTACTGCAGTTACTACAGACACATTTACTGTTGATGTTGGTGAAAGTAATGCAGACTCACAATTTGTCCACACATTTGCAAGTGCTGCAGCAGATTCAGTTATTGTCCTAGATTTCTCTTCTGCCGACTGTGCTGATGTCAAATCAACTATCGATAACTTGGTTAGTGTTGTTGAGGATACTTTTAACAATGCATTTAGTGGTGGCACAGATCATCTTGCAAGCATCACCAAACTTTCTCCTGCATATGAATACGCAGGTGGCACAGTTGACGCATTCTTAGAAATTCCTGTAACTCTCACTTCAGCAAATTCTGTTGATGAAAAACTTTATGCAAATAAAATTGACACTGATGCACGTTACAGATTCCGCGATGCTTCTAATCTCATCAATCTAAACAGACAGGCTATTGTCGATAAGGCAGCAGCTGACATGATTGCAAGATATCCTGATCTTGCTCTAGATATGCCTCGTAATGCTGGCGGTCAGAGCACTGATGGCACTTTAAGATGTAAGACTGACCTTTCTCTTATTCTTGATGGTATTTCACAAGACATTGCACTTGGTGGAAACAAAAATACAATCACGTCTGCTAAATTCTATCTAGACACTAAATTTGAAATTCAGCACATTAGACTCCAAGTTTGGCAGTCTCAATTTGCACATGAGCGTCTTGCATTCTATGCAAAACAGGCAATTACTGGTGATTTAGATGAAACTAACACTGATGCAGTTATCATCGGTGACTGGGGTATTACTGATGATGCTGTAGTTAATTTTACACCTACAGATGCGACTTACGATCCTGCAAATGGTCTTCTGGTTCTTACTATCGGGACACATGATCTTGCTTTAGGACGCCGTATTACAATTGCAGATAACTCTCTGACGTTTACCTGCTCACAGAATAGTAATGCTACAAACCACACATATCCAAGATCAACTGACCCTGCATCTGGTGCAAAACTTGAGATTATTGCTGCTACTGCAACAACAATCACAGTAAATGTTGGTCCTTCTTCTCCATCCGATCAATATGATCATACATTTGTAAGTGCTACTACGAATGCAGTAAGCACAGCGGGTCAATGTCAAAATGTTAAAGATGCTATTGATACTCTAGTTGAGACACTCAATGATATCATTGCTCCTACCACTGATGACAATAGAATTGCTGCTGATAGAATTTACTTCAACCGCGAGTATCTTGCTGAAGAAGCAGTTGGTTTGATTACTGATGAATTCTCATTCACGTTAAACAATAACCCAGCTGTTGCATATAACTTTAGTGGTGAAAATACTCCTGAGCAACTTGAAGCAGACTATGAAGCATTAGCGATTGCAATTATTGCTGACCTTCAGACTACTGGCAACAACAGCACGGTTGAGGAAGTCAATAAATTTATCAATACTAAGTTTGAAATTGTTAGAGTTGAAGATCAACTGATTCAGTTTGTCTATGGTATCGATAGACTTGGATATTTGATTGAGTTTGCACTCAATAACTATCTACTCAATCCTGGTGCTACACCTCAAACAAATTACTATGTCCCTGCTCATACTGCACAGCAAGCATATATTGACAGTGAGTCTCCATCCAATATTCAGCAATCTATTTACAGAGTAAGAGATCTGATTAATATTGCGAAAGATATGTTGGCACCTGCTGGTGAAAACGGCAGATATGCTGCACAACAACTTCTATTCAACAAAAATTATTATCTTGATGAAGTTGAAGGTGTTGTTAACTTCCAATTTGGTAGTGGTTCTTGGCAGTATGATAATTTCCTTTCTGAAATTATTGATGATATTGTCCATGATATTGTCATTACGGATGTGTCTTCTGCTAACACTACACAAGCAAGAAGAATTGATCTGTTGAGAGAAGGTGTTGTTTCTGATATCGTCTTCACGGGCGGCACGGGTTACAATGATACTCCAGACGTTACAATCGATCCTCCTGCTGGCGGTGGTCTACAGGCATTCGCTGAAGCAGTATTGAGCACAAACCCAGTCCTGACAGGATTCAATATCACTAATGGTGGATCTGGTTACACATTTACACCTGATGTGACTTTCGGTGGAGCAGGATTCTCACCCAATGCTGGTGGATCTACTTCAATCGCTGGAAATGCTGTTACTGCTATTAGATTTGATGGTGAAGTATTTGATTTTGATGATCTTAACCAACTTTCGCTCGATGCTGGTGTTGGTCTAGTAAATGATGGATCTGGTACTGGTTCTGGCGGATTTAGACTTGGTAGACAACACCTCAGATTTGGTGCTGGCACAAGCTCAACTAGACAAGCAAGAATCACCTCACCTTTTGATACTACAGATACTGATGTTTGTAGAGTTTACGTTATCGCTGGTAATGGCTCCAATGGTGGTGAAACTCCAGATACTAACGAAGATTTAGCACTTTACTATTCTTTGAATGGTGTTACTTGGACTTTCTATGAGAGACTTGTTTATGGCGGTAGCAATGGTGCATCTGGCATCAACGGTCAGAATCAGAATAGAGCTAATTTCCAATCTTTGAATTACGTTGACATTCCTCTATCTGGTGGTATTCGTGGCGCTAACGTCAGACTTGGAATCTATCAGATGGCAAGCTCTAGCAGCTCCAGTTATGATCACTACGGGGTCCCTCGAATTGGTCTAATTGATAGTCAACAACAGGGATGGGAGAATGTTACTATTGGATTCGTTGACGCTCCTAATGAATCTGCTACCACAACTGCACCTACAGCAACTACAATCACAGGTAGACTGGTAACGGAGGTTAATATTATCAACCCTGGATCTGGTTATGATCCAACAAATCCCCCAACAGTTACTTTCTCTGGTGGTAATCCAGTAACTCCTGCTGCAGTAACTGCAGTTTCGGTTATTCTTGATCCTAGCAAGTTTGTAGTTGGAGAAACTGTTATTAGTAATAATGGTGCTACTGCAACAGTCCTTGCAGATACTGGTAACGCAATCTTTGTTGGTCCTATTGATGGCACCACATTTGCTCCCAACGACACCCTGACTCAGGGTGCGATTACAATCACTATTCCTGCTGATGGTGTGGGAACTCCATTTGATTGGTATACAAACGCTGCAAATGTCCAGTCCTTTAAGACCGCAAGAAATATCACTTCTCTTGTAGAAGATGAATCATCTTCCGAAAATCTCTGGACCAGTCCTGAAAGTTATACATCTTCTGACAACTGGTCTAGTGCTAGACTTTCTATTAACAATAATTGGTCTGGTGTATTGTCTCCAGTAGAAAGTGAGAATGTCATTCGTCTAAGACCTACTACATCATCTGGTCAAAAATATTGGTTAAGAGATCTAAATCTAACATCATTTGAAACTTTTGACGCCACCAACGTAAGATGGGATAGCACCAACTTAACGTTTGATAACGGTCCTACAACTGAAGGAGATAACCAAACTTACACTTCGTCCATCTTTATGAAGGCAGGTGAATTGGGAAGAGTCCGTTTCCAAGTGTATACTCAACCAACTTACAATGTTGCAATCTTTGATATAGATCTGCGTGATGGCACAGTAGAAAATACAATTACTAGTGGTGATGGTCTTACTTTATTGGAAAGTGGCATCACACCATATGGTGATGGTTGGTATAGAGTCCATTTGACTGTTTCCATCGGATTTGGTTTCAGTAACCTTCGCACTTTAGCTTATATCAAGAATAACAATGGATCACTGAGTTACACTGGTAACAATTCTGATGCAATGTATATCTGGGGATCTAAGATCAATCAGGGACCACTGGATGCGTATACTGCTTCTAACGGCATAATTCTATTCTCTAACGCAGAATATAATATTAAGAAGTATACTCTAGATTATGTGTATGACTTGTTTGAGTCCGCTCTAACGGGCAATTTGGCAAGTCCTTCTGCATACTCTTCATCGTTTGCATATTATGATGCAACTCTTGCTGCAGGATACACTAGAGATTCTATTCTGAAACTGATTAGAGATAATCTAGATCTATTCCAGAATCAACTGCTAAACACAGTTTATTATCTTGATATTGATACTATCAGTGGTATCTCCATCCCATCTAAAGTTTATGGTGATAGAAGTATTCCTACTCCTCTGGGTGGTGGATTGTTTAGTGCAGACTATATGTATGGTAAGCAATCTGATATCTCTGCTGAAGTTGAATCTCTCACTACTAATGAAGGCAGGATCGTTAAGATCTTCCAGAGATTAAGAGTTGAGGGAGAAATTACTCAAGGTGCTGGTGGAGTCTTCCAGATTGGTGAAACAATTCAAAAACAAGGTGATGCATCAGTTGTTGGTGTTGTTTATGCAACACACACCGATCCTAATTATGAATATGTCGATATTGCTATGAATGCGGGTGCAGGTGCTTGGGCACTTCTCGATACAATGGAAGGTCAAACAAGTGGCGCATCAGCACAAATTGGAAATATTGACTTTAGACTGCAATTAATTGATACTAAGGGTATCTTTACACCTAATGTAGAATTCCTTGCTTACACTTCAGGAGCAACTGGAGATAGTGTCCAGCAGATTACAAATGAAGCGGCAGTAACGTCAAATGCTGGCGGTAAACTTACGCTTGATACAGATACAATCACTGGTGACTTTGAAAAGACTGCAGTTGTATATCCTGAAAGTTCTAGAGCATATGTCGATATTCAGCAATTTGCTGGCACAATCGATATTGAGGTTGGTGATAGAATTTCATCTCTTGGTCATGACAGATTTGCAATCTCGATTGTAAATAATTTGAATACATTTGTAGTTGGCAAATACATTTACAAGATTGTAAATGGCGCAAGAGATTCTCAAAATTATGCAATTGTTACTGAATTAGATCTTGATAATAATTATATCTACGCAACCGTGATTGAGGGAAGTATCACCAACGGTGATGAGATTGGATATTATCTTGAGGGTCAAGGATTCCCTGAAGGTCGTGCTCAAATTGTTGGTAAAACTTCCTACGCGGGCGCGGGTGGTGCATTGATTCAAAATATTGAAACCATTGGTATTTCTAAGAGACTTTATCTAAGTGATATTGTTGGATCTATCTCTGGCAGAGATAGTATCAAGTCTTCCAATGGATTCAAAGCATCGATCAATGAATATGTTGAGTTGAAGGCAAGAGTTAAGAGATTCTTCGTTGGTTTTGATGGCACTCAGACCACATTTGATCTGACGATTGATAATGGCAATCAATACATTCCAGACACAGAAGGTCACATCTTGGTCTTCATTAATGGCATTCTGCAACCTCCAGGTGCATCTGGTGGATACACTACATTCTCTGATAAGATTCAGTTTACTGAAGCTCCAACACAAGGATCTTCCTTCAATGGATTCTATATTGGTAAATTGAGACAGTTGGATGATATCTCGTTTGAATTTGACTCTCTACGTCAAACCTTCAACCTCAAGCGCGATGATATTTTCTACTCGCTAACATTGACGGAAGGTGTCCAGTCTTCTACGATTAGACCAGAAAACAATATCATTGTTTCCTTGAATGGTGTGTTACAAGAACCTGGAGTTGGTTTTGAGATTGTTGGTTCTAGAATCATCTTCTCTGAAATTCCTCGCGTTGGATCGACCTTCGTCGCATTCTCTTACGTCGGATCTGAAGCAGACGTTGACGCTGCTGAAGTTGTCCCACCAATCGAAGCTGGTGACTTCATCACGATTCAAGGTGAGACAGAAGATCGTGAAGTTGCGGTTATTGAATCTTCCAACTCTCTAATTACTTTCGACTATCTCGGGTCGGTATTCGGCACGGGTGCGGACGCACAGGTAATCTTGAATTCTGGATTTATTAGCGAGGTTAATGTTACTTCTGGCGGATCTGGTTATACCTCCAGACCCAATGTTAGAATTGACTCTATCAGCGGATTTGACGCAAATATCAAGGCACTAGTTGGCGTTGGTAGCGTGGTTGTTGGTAACGGCGGCACTGGTTATCAAAATCCAGAGGTTGCAGTTGAAACATCCGTACCTGATGACTGGACCGCACCTGATCTAAGTCTTTATGGCGAAGAAGCAATTGATCCAGAGATCCTATAAATAACTAAAAAAGTAGCGACACCAATGGCGTATCAGTCTCTAAATTTAGGCACATTTGCCAACGACAGTAGCGGAGATACTCTCCGCACTGGCGGTGATAAGATTAATGATAATTTTGCTGAAATTTATAGCGCCATTGGTAATGGCGTTAACACTCAGATTAGTTTGACTAGTGCTGCAACTAATCAGGTGTTGAAATATAATGGTGTGAATTTTGTCCCATCCTTCATCAATCAGTTGGAGACAAATCTGGATGTAAACAGTTTTAACATTGTTTCATCCGCAAATGGTAATATTAATGTCGCTCCTAATGGCACGGGAAATGTCACGATTGGTTATGGATCTAACACCGCAACATTTAATGGCACTGACAATCAAGTAGTTTTTCCAACTAATATTCTTTATAAGAATCAGTATAGTCTTCTTGCTAATGCACCAGCTCCTACAGGAAACCTGGGTTATTTTTATACTATCAATGGTGATGATAGTCCTTATGTAAACATGAATATCACTGCAGGTGGTGCTGGTGATAGTCGTGTAAAACTACTAACTCAATATTCTGGTATTGACGATCTTACTAATGTAGACGTTACTACAAACGCTCCGACAAACAATCAAGTCCTGAAGTGGAATGGGACAAATTGGGTTCCTGGTGATGATCAGTCGGGTCTTGCATCTATTAACCTGTTTTCTACTATTGATTCTGATAGTGGATCTACAACTGCAAATTCACAAACAGACACTCTTACAATCAGTGGTGGCACAGATATTGCCACTGCAATTGTTGGTGATGAATTAACAATCAACTATACTGGCACTCCCATCACAACATTTGCTGGGATGACCGATACTGATTTCACCTCAGGTATCGTCCAGGGCAACTCCCTGTTTTACAATGGCACTGATTGGACAGCAACAAATAGTCCAATCATTTGGTGGGAGTTATCGGCAAATCAGGCATCTGATTATACGTTTGATGGACCAGGATTCCCAACAACTGCTAATGATCCCACTCTCTATGTGTATAGAGGGTTTACATACGCATTTGATAATACGGTGCAAGGCACTTCACATCCATTTAGAATTCAAACCACTCAAGGTCTTTCTGGTAATCCTTATACCGATGGTCAGTCTGGAAGTGGAACTGCAGTCTTGTATTGGACAGTCCCAATGGATGCTCCAAATGTATTGTATTATCAGTGTACTATCCATGCACTTATGAATGGAACTATCAACGTAGTAAGTTAATTAAATGGCTAGAGAAATTCCTGGATCGGGCGCAGTAATCGAGCCAATTTTTAATGATGTATTTGGAGTAAGATCGGTTATTGTAAAAGAAGGTGGAAGTGGATATGTATCTTCCGACCCTCCTAGACTTACTGTATCTGGTTGTGGCACTCCAGATCAAGAAGCATTATTATATCCAATCATTGACGACGACTCTGGAAGAATTGTCCATGTCAGAGTATTAGAGTCTGGTCGTGGATATGATCCTCTGAGAATTAATTTTATTCCTCAGCAAGATACAAATACTATTGCTCCATCTTTTGATATCAAAAGAATTTGGCAATCGGATCCCAACTCAGAAACCACTGCTGCGTTTACAGTAATTAATGGTGATATTACTGATAGACTCAGAATACAAAGTGATAATAATTTAAAACCATCATATCTTGCTAGTGAAGTAACATATGCTAATAAGGTATTAGTAGATCAAACATTCGATAGGACATTTATCTATCGTGGATCTAAAGATGTCCCAAATCCAGGTCTAAGATTAAAGCAGACTAATAAATCTTTTGGCATCCTTGCAAATGGTGGTCTTCTTCATACACCTGATTGGGGATCAGCAGGAAACGCACCAGTCAATTTTAATATTGATGTAGTAAAGCATCCATATCTGAAAAATATGGATACTCATGATGGTGTTATTGATAATGGGGTTTATTACTATCACACTAGCAACTTTTTGGATGCTTGGCGTAGAAAGAATGATGTGCTTGATACTGGTTTTGAAGAGGTCTTTACTTGGAGAATTAAGACTGAATTAGACAATATCTTAATTAGTGTAACTAATATCATCCAAAATCTTGGGGACGTTGAAGTTGGAAGAACTGTTGATGTTTTAAATGGAAGCACCTCCGCACAAATTGCAAAGATTATCACAGATCAGCAAGGTGCTATTACTAAAGTTTATCTGAGACAAGTTACTGGATCTCCACTTCAAGTTGGAGATGTTTTAGTTGGATCTACAGGATTCAGGATGACAGTATCCGATGATCCGATTTTATTTCCAAACGGTATTTTTTATATCGACTTTGGTCCTGAGGCACATGAGTTTGGAGACTTTATTCCAAACACATATTATCTTTCTCCACAAAATATTCAGGTACAGAGAAATTACTTGATTATTTGGGATCAATCTGATCCAAGCAATATTGGTCACCCAATGCAATTCAGCACTACTCCCGATGGGACGCTGAATCCTACTCCTGGCACACTGTATTACAATAGCACTGGTGCTTCAAATGCTCCTGCTGCGGACTATGAGCAGTTGTATCAACCTATATTCCTCATGCATGAGGATGAGACTAATAGGATCTATTACTACTGCCAGCATCATCAATACATGTCTGGTTATACAGGTGATGAAGGTTATATGATCCTTGATCCTCAAATAGAAGAGGAGGAGATGGAAAATGATTATTATATCTACAATTTCTTTACAAATTCAAACGGTGATCCTGAATATGATAGACATCCTGATGGACACTCAAAAATTCTAGGATTATCTTTTGATGGATATCCAATTTATGGACCATATGGATATGATGATAATGGATCTGTAATTAATGTAAGATCTTCTTTTAGATTTAAGCAAGGTGTTGAAACTGATGGTAATAGACCACAAATCAACACTGTCGAAACAGTAAATTATACAGTTACTACTGTTAATGGTGAATATTATATTGATGGATCGAAACCATCATTCTTATCTCTTGGTAGAGGAAAGACATATGTCTTTAATTTAACTGATGCATCTAATGCAGGAGCACCATTCTACTTTAGTGAAACTTCTGATGGCACACATGCTTCAGGAACTATTTTTGACTCAGGGGTCCAGTATTTTATTGATGGATCTCAAGTAACAGAATCAGTTTATACAGCACAGTTTGCTACAGCTACTAGTAGAGAAGTTAGGTTTGCTCCAAAAGTAGATGCGCCAAATCTTCTGTATACTTTCTCTACAACTGCATCTCTATATGGATTCAGATGTGTCCAAGAAGGATATGTTTTAGGAGATCTAATTCAAGATTACATCTACGATGCTACGGTGGGTGATTTGGATGAATATAATGGTAGATTTGCAGTAACTCCAGAATATCCAAATGGCACATACGCATACTTTATGTGTATTGATGATAATGGAGATCCTGAATATCCTTATGCAATTGGTCCTGAGATGTATGGTATTCCATACTTCCAGAATAGTGAAGTGCCTGCTGTAGTTAATGATTTTGCTGCGGGAGCAGAAGGAAAAGTTGTCCTTGATAATCAGGGACGAGTTTCTTACATTAATATGATTAATACTGGTGATGGTTACTTTGGAGCAACCAGAGCAGAAATCTTAGGTGGAGAAGGTAGCGGCGCTACTACAAATCCAGGTACGCAGAGTGTTACCAGTTTGGTGCTTTTGAATGAGGGCACTCAGTTTGCAACACCACCAACACTGATTTTTGAAGGTGGTGGCGGTGAAGGTGCTAGAGGTAGAGCGAAAGTTGATACCACTGGTAAGGTTACTAGAGTCAGCATGATTGACGAAGGTGATTTCTATCTTGAGCCTCCATATGTATTATTTACTGGTGGTGGCGGTGAAGGTGCTAAAGGTGTTCCTATCATCGACCAAGGCAAGGTTACTGGTATTGAAATTACGGATCCTGGTCAAGGATATACGTCACCACCAAATGTAATCTTTACCAAGTTGGTAAATCTCAAGAGAAAGGTCAACTCTAGACAATCATTTAACTCTGAAGCATATTATCAAACTGGTCTAGTAAAAGCACTAACCTCTAATGATGATGAAATTTTTGTAAGAAGCACTAACGGATTCCCAGGATCTGGAGATCTAGTTATCAATAATGAATCTGTATTCTATACAGGTAAGACTTTCAATAGTTTTACTGGTGTTACTAGAGGCACGACTTTTAAATATGATCAAAGAGTTGTTTTAGACTTATCACAAAACGACCAAGACGGTATATCTCAATATGAATTTAACGTTGGTGATAGAGTAATTCGTAGAGTCGAAAACTCTAATAATAAAATTGCAAAAGTTTATGATTGGAATCCCAGCAATAGAGAACTTCTAGTTACGTTTGAGGTTGACGAATTAGCATTCATTGATGGTGGTATTCCTTCTACTGAAGATGCTACTGTCCAATTTGATGCAGGGATTGCAAGTAGCAGCGGACAGGAGCAACCTCATGTCCTTGTAGCAGAAACGGGATCAACAATTGCACTATTGACGAATCCATTATCTACGTTAGTTGATTTTAAATTTGAAGATGATGATGAAGGTGAGAATAATGAAGGTGATGGCATTCCCGATCTTGTCAATACAAACACTGATTATCTGAATCAAATCAATCTTGATGGAGGTATCTACAGCTCCCTATATGGTATTGAAGAAACATTTGGTGGTCAAAATACAACACTATTCCAAGTTGGAGATCAGGTAAAAGATGCTGCTATTCCAGTTAAGTTTGCAACTATTATTGAAGCAGGTGCTCTAAGTGAGGGTGTCCCACACGAAGCACTTATTGAAATTACATTGGATACTGATGGTGGCAATGGACTCAACTACAGCACAGGTGAATTGATTACTGGTGAGGAATCTGGAATTACTGCAAGAGTCGTTTCTTGGTTCTCCAGCACAGGTGTATTGACTGTTAATCAACTCACACCATACTTTACTGGTGATGTGAATCTAGGAAACGGTGGTTACTTGTATAACTTCTCTGTAGATAGCACCATTGTAGACTTTATTGTCCAAGATCCTGGTATTAACTATTCTGCAACACCAACTATTGCGATTGAAGCAATCGGAGATGTCCCTGCAGTTGTGACAGCTAATATGACCACTGCTGGTGACCAGATTGCATCAGTAACTGTTACTGATGGTGGATATGGATATCCTGGTGAAGTGACACTGGGTGTTTATCATCCAACTGCAACTGTTACTCCTGCTGTTGGTGATACAACTGGCACAGGTGCAGTTGTCCAAGCAATTTTGGGTGGTGAAAGAATTGTTGGTAATGCGGGTGCAGCTTACAGAATTAAGTCGGTTAAATCAACCACCTTAATTAGAACCACAGACAATTATTGATAAACAACATAAATAAACAGGAGGACCAGAGACCTAGGAAATGGCAGCTTTACTTACTGATCAATTTAGGATTTTCACATCCAGAAAATTCATTAAATCGCTTGAGGGTCCTATTGCGACTCAAAGCGATGCTGATGCTGGTGATACGAGAGATCGTCTATACATCTTCATTGGTAGACCTCAATCATGGGATAATGAAAACTCACCACCTCAAGCGGTTGACTCTTTCTTAGAGTTTTCAAATTCTTATGATGACTTAATTTCTCTTAAGAGAGTTTTGGCATCTGATACTATTCAGGTTGCTCGTAGAATTGATTGGGTTTCTCCCGAGCAAACTACAGGTGGATTGGGTTATACCTATGACATGTATCGTCATGACTATTCTCCCACAAAAACTGCGTCTTCTGGTGCAACGAAACTGTATGATTCCGACTTTTATGTTGTGAATTCTCAGTATCAGGTC
>CEOI01018417.1_pt1 | contig 12436 bp, 8 predicted proteins | sample 530351 | NCBI WGS metagenome assembly CEOI01 (sample SAMEA2619962, study PRJEB7988) | marine metagenome | biome: marine biome (ENVO:00000447); feature: deep chlorophyll maximum layer (ENVO:xxxxxxxx); material: "saline water (ENVO:00002010), including plankton (ENVO:xxxxxxxx)" | depth 17 m | reverse complement strand
TAAACACTATTGTTTTAGATATTTATATCAGATTATACTTAGAAAGTACCTGCGTCTACCTCTCCCAATTCCATTTCACTTATATCAATTTCGTTTTCAATTTGAGTAACAAAATCGTCAGGTAAGTCGCCGTCTAGAACTTGAGTTGATGCGAGAACATCATCCATAGATTTCACCACAAATGCCCCTTGAGATGAGTCGTATACGACTAAATGTTTGTTTTTAGAACTACCAAGAGTGCCAAAATTAGTATCTTCTAAACTCCTTAGAGATGCCATCAGACAAATCCTCCACCATCAATCTCATCAATTTGAATGTTTCCAAGATTGAGTTCGTCTTCAAGTTGTTCGATGAAAGTATCGGGCAGATCGTTATCGTCTACAGATGCGCTCAGTACAACATCAGGATCAACTAACTTAAATTTATCAAGATCAGAATCATAGATTAAAACATGTCCGTCTTGCCCTGATCCAAGACTAGTGAGACTGACATCACCAAGATCGGTCATTTGAGCCGCTGCTCTTTGTAAGGATACTCTTCTACTTCTGCTACTAGAATCCGTTGATTCTTGCTTTAGAACAACTCTATTTGCGACTGATGCTTTTCTGACTACTGGCATAGTTTTTACGTGCTAATACCTGCGGTTACGAGTGCCATCCCTTCTACTAGTCTAGTTTTAGTTCCAGCAGAAGATGTTAATCTAACGTCATACAAATAACGACCTGGAGAAAGAGTTCCTGTTACCCCACTAGTCATGGCGATTGCAACTTCACCTGTTCCAGCAGTGATATTGACTGAGAAAGCGGTGGATTCAGTTGCAGCAGGATGTTTCTTTACCTTTGCTTCTCCACTATATCCAGAAAGATTGGATGCAGATCCATTCGATTCAGTGGACTGAAAAGTCTCCTCAAAATTTGCACCCTGAGGAATAGTAATGTTAATGACTGGATTCGCTGCCATGATCCTTTTTTAACTATTTAGATTGGTCTTGGTCTTTACCCTGGTTCTTAAGTAGTTTTGATAATTCTGCAGTGGATCCTACAAACAGTGCATTAGTAACGTTTGTTGGACCCTTAGCAACTGTCTCTTCTTCAACATCTTTGAGTTTCTTCTGCAACTCCATCAACTTATCAGTTGCGTCTGCAACGTTCTTGATTAACTGACCTGCAACTTCATATGCTCTAGGCATCTCACTCTCTTGAGCGAGTTCTAGAATGCCGTTGATTGCTTCCTGTCCCTTTTCGATAATAGAATATAAATTACCTCTGGTATATTCATAATCTTTCTTTATATCATCTGTAGAAGATGCCGAAGTTGGGACAGGTTTTGGAGTGTCTTTTACTGGTTCTGAGGATACGATGTCTCCTGCAACATCAAAAGTTTCATTGAGTTCATCAAACTGTTTCGTCATTTTCATTGTCCTATCAGATGTAATCTACGCTGAAACCAAAGTCGTCGCCTGCAGGAATGAGTGCATCGTCTGCCGCCGTAATAGACTTGACAGGTTCTCCTCTGAGGTGCTGGCTGGCAGTCGTATTATCCTGACCTCTCTTGACCTTGATGCTTTCGTCAGTAACATCCGTGATGTATACTGCCTCTCCGTCAATCTCAACATAAGTATCTGCGGTGAATGCGGTTGGATCATCAACCTTGATGACTGTTGCACCAAGGGTGATATCGTCAGTGAGGTTGGAAAGAACTGTTCCTGTGTAGTTCTTGATCGCCCTTGGTGTAACTCTGTATGAGAGGTCTCTGCTGTACTCTGTGCCGCCTGTAGAACCAGCAACATACCCGACAGTTGCCTTGGTAATGATATCGCTGCTTGCAGAGGCAACAGGACCGTAGAGGTAAGTCTTCGCAGAAAATCTCAGAGTGTAGATAAGTGCTCTTCTTGTAGTGAAGTCTCCCTCATAGTCATCATTCATATCAATGCTATTGAGAACGACTGGGACATCTTTCTTCTCACCAATCGTCTCTACAAGATTGAGAGTCATATTGTAGTGTGGTTGAAAATATGGCAGAATCTGTTCTACTATCTGCAACATATCATCATTCAACTTAGTGAAGATTGCCAGTTCAAAATTCATATTGTATGGAACTGGAGTATAGACCTTCTGAATTTGAGTGGGGTCTGAAACCGAACCTTTCTTAAAAGTCTGAGTCTGCTGTAACTTTCTGCTTGGATCATATTCAAGACCAACAAACTCAAATGACATTCTAGGCAATGTCAAAGAAGTAGACTTGTTTAAGTCTGGTTGTTGATTTAATCTTGCTAAAAACTTTTGCGTAGGACCATACGCCAAAGGAACCCTAAAGTCATTTACAGTATTGCCAGAAGAGTTCTCCTGCTTGATTGAAATTTCGTTAAACAGAGAACCGAATGATATAATGGTCCTCCTAAAAATTTCGTTATAAAAATACTCAAACATCGTTTTGGTTCTTGTTTAACAATTATTTAGGGTTAAGGCATACCGAATGGATTTGTTTCGGTAAAATCAATGATATTATCTGCTGCGTCTTCGATTTCTTGATTGGAAGTAAATCCACTTTCGGGGAATGTTGTAGTGTTGAGTTTATAACTTGCAGAAGAAGCTGCTCCAACAATTTGCTCCCCTACCGTAAAGTCTCCAGTTGCTCTGAATACTTCCAGTTTATTTGTAGAAGCGGTCCAAGAAACAACAACTGCTGTAGTTCCTGAAGAAGAACCTGTGACGGTTTCGTTCTTCTGATAGGTTCCAATACCAGTCAGGTTTGGTGCTCCAATCGTGATTGTAGGTACAGCGGTGTATCCCAAACCAGAGTTTGTATAGCGAATAGCACTAATCGTACCTGCAGCACTAACAACAGCAGTTGCAGCAGCAGATACAGTAGCAACTCCACTGAAGGTAACTGTAGGTGGCAGTGACTGGATATAACCAGAACCACCATCCGTGATGGAAATGACTCCACTAGCAACTCCGTTACCAATTGCAGAAGTTGCTGCTGCGCCTACACCATCACCAATAAATCTAATTCCTGGTGGTTGGGTATATCCGCAACCAGGATTGATAATATCAACTCTCTGAACTGATTGTGATCCTGGGTTGACATTCAGTTCACATGCAACAATATTCGCAATTCTTGTAGCGGTAGCAATACCACTCTTACCTGCAGTTGGAGAAGAAGAAATACCAACTCTTGGGTTGTAAGTATATCCGCCACCTCTGTTGGTTACGTTGATAAATCTAATACCACCGTCACAGATTTCGGAAACAGTAGCAGTTGCTGTGGTTCCTGCTCCAAGGAGATTAAGGACTCTTGTAAACGCACTTCCTTCTACAATTCCATCGCCATCTTCATCGACAAGACTGCTTGTAATAGTATCATCAATTTCATCAACATCAGTATCGATAACTTCATTACCGTATCTGAACATTTCACATTTCAGAGTGTAGACATATCCCTTCTGTAGTTGGTAGAAGGGTTTCTCATGTTCTACAAACTTAATTTCAAAGAGTCTGTCCCCAAGAGGGAAGTAAATCAGATCACCTTCTTTGGGTCTTGTACTGAGTTTGATATCTTCCTGCCCTCTCATCAGAGGAGAAATATATGCCTCATATCTCTCTTTGGAGATTGTAAGAGTTATTTCTTGCGTTGATTGAATACCAAACTTTGAGAGAATGGTTGTCTGGTCCCCATATCCCTCAAAGTTTTCTACATATGCCTCAATAGGATATGCGTCTTTGAATTCGGACTCAATAACCTCTCTAATCACAGTCTTTTCTGTGACATATCTCCTAGGCATATAATGAACTTCAACCCCATACATGCGGAGTTGTTCGTTGATTAAGTCCTGAATCAGATTCTGTTCTGACGGAGCACCTTGTAGAAAGAAGGGATTAAGTGCCATAGTATTAACCGATCATGTCGAATGGAGGAAGTTCATAAGTATTTGACATTTTCTCCATTATCTTTTCTATGTCTTTTTCAGCATCGTCATACATCTGTCTACCGTTCAACTCAACTCCACCTGGGAGTTTGACTCCAGTAAACTTCATCATATTCATTCCCCACTGCCTCTTGATCAATGCGGTAAGGTATGGTTTGAGGAATGAGTCATTGTAGACTCTTGCATAATCATTTGGATCTAATGTCGAGTGACACTGAATAATCAGATAGTCGTCAACGCTGACTGCAGACCAGTCAAGGTCCAGATACAATCTATCTTGACGTTTATTAAATCTTATCTGTTTGTCCGTGGTCAATAAGAAATTAATATCTTCCAGATATGTCTTCGTCATTGCATAGGTCAACATCTCTGTTGCACCCCAGTAATAGATATCATTCAAAAACATCTGATATCTAACACTAAACATGTTGTTAGTGACTGTGTTTGTTCCGTCAAAGTGGAACAACTTAGTAACTCCAATTACGTTTGGAGGAACTTGTAAGTAGTTGCTATTTTCTTCGTAGGTAAAGGTAGTGGCAGTTCCAACAATACTTGTCGTTGCTGTAGTCGTAGCGATACCTACAGGATTATTTCCGCCTCTAGTTCTACCTCTATCAATATCTGCTTGAGTTATTTTATACTTATAATATGCTTCGTATACGCCGTCAAAGTGTCTTTCTTGAAAATACTGAATAGCGTCATCTACCAAGTCGTCAATTTGCTCATCAGCAACGTTGATCTCAAGAACAGGATATCCAAGTTGTCTTTTGCAGTAGTCAATTAACTCCTGCCTGGTAGATGGTTGTGCCATTTACTCATTGCTCCTTATAATGCTATTTAGTCTTGTTTCCTTGCCAAGTCTAGGAGAAGAGACTTAATTTCATTCAGATCATTCTTAATATCCTTTACCTCAGATTCAAGAGTTCCGACCCTTTCGGTTTCGGAACGTCTTTTGTTTCTTCTCTCAATGTACTCTTCATATTCATTTTTGTTTGTATTCAAAATCGCATTGGTCCTAGGATCCCTCTCTAAATTGAGGTGATCCTTTACTTTTACATATTCATTCATAATTACGCAAGGGCGATAACTCTAAGATCTTTGATTGCTCCAGGATATGCCTGGTTGGTTGAGGTCATAACCAACTTCACTCTGAAATGCTTAAATGTTGGTAAGTTGTCTCTGGTGAAGGTAATATCTTGGAATGTTCTTGGTGCTCCAGGTGATCTAGGAGTTTGAATTACCTGAACAAACTTATCAGATCTTCCATCACTATCCTGAGGGTTGATAATTTGACCCCGACCATTGAGATTCTTGTATCCTGGGAATGGGACGAAGATTGGATTAAATCCACGATCATTACCGATAGCATAGAACGCTCTGACATCCATGTAAGGGTTGAAGTGCGCTGCGGTCAGAATCTTCAAGGAAGTTGCTCCATTTTCCAAAGTCATTTCTTGCGAAACATATTTGAAAGCAGTTGGATCACCAGCAATTGAACCAGTTCTAGAATCAAGTGCGAAGTCTTGAATTACGCTGTTGACTCTATGTGAAGTATAGATTGCACTAACTCTTTGAGCATCAATTACAGGAGACAATCTTGAATCCGTGCTAGCCATTTGAACGCTAAGGTTCAGTGACTTATTGCCAGGGAGATTGGTCAGATTATTTGAAGCGTTGAGGTCAGAAGCGACCATTCTGGCAGAGGTAAAGTAGTTAGGAGTGTTGAGACTGACATTCTCAAATCCAAGATCAATGAATGGAACTTCAACACCACTCAAACTTTGAGCACTAACCGTTCTAGCAGTCGCAGAAACGCTAGTTCCTTTAGGAGTTACGTTACTTACGTTTGGAGTAAGGATCTCATAAGGAATGTTCTGTGTTGCTCTTACCTGATTACCACCAGTTGACTTAGTAGCGGTAGTAAACAACTTAGGCCATCCAGAAGCAGCAGTTCTATCAATACCATCAGCAGACATGTCTACTTTGATGTTGTAGGAGTCAAAAGTGATTGGATCTGCTACTGTGACATCAGCAAAATCGTGTGTCTTATTCAGTCTTCTGAGAGATACGCCACTGGTTTCATACTTGTAAACTGGGGTTCCAACTGGATATTCTGCAGGATTAGATCCTCTAGTGATACCGTCGATAGATCCGCCAGTTGCAGTTGTATAACCAACGATTTCATCTCCAATCAGAAGATAACCAGGGTTAGTTACCGCAACACCAATGTTCTCAAAACTCTGGAAGTTGGTAACACTCTCAACAGAAATTGTTCCAGTATCAGATGCAGAATATGCAGCAGTCAATCTGGTTGGTTTAAGATCAGGTCTGATTCCAGAAAGTGCGACTTGGTTGTCGCTAGAATACATTCCATGGTTCTTATGATTTACAACAATATGAGTTCCGTCAGTGATTGTTGTAATCTCTGTTGGAGAAGGCCAAGGACCAAGAGCAGATCCGCCAGCATAGTTCAGAGTTGTCGTAACTCCAGCACTATTAGTGAACTGAATGGTTTTAGCAACGCCAACTTCAAAGTCGCCTTGTACGTTATTCAGAAGAAGTTCAGAACTACGACCAATTCCCGTTACGGACAGGCGCATACCAGAACCGATATTGTTCTGACCAATGACTGTTACGCCCAAGACATCACCGACTTGATAACCAGCTCCACCAGGATTTGCTCCAGAAGTATTGACGGTGGCGAAACCAACAGTTCCATCCTGCTTGATTTGAATATCGGCAGTCAGGTTTCTTCCGTTACCTGTAACTGTTGTCAGAGCGACTCCAGTGTGGGTAAATGGTCCAGTGTATCCAATACCTGCATTGATGACCTGAAGGGTTCCGTTTGCCGTTCCAGCAGTTCCTACAAAGTCTGCAGATGCATTTGTGCCAACCTGAATGATAGTATTACCAAACGCCAGATCGGGATCATTGAAGTCTGTTGACAGAGCAACTCTGACTTCTTTGGAACTCATCTTGATAGGATTCTCTGTGAGGAGAGGAATCTGGTTGTTTCCTTTCTTCAGTGAAGGGTTGTAGAATTCAACCGAACCAGTTTCAACAAAGTCTGCTCTATAGAGAACGAACTTAAGATCTTCCCACTGACTTGGTTCCCAAGTAGATGCGTTCTGTGACTTAAACAGAGATCCAAGATATGGTTGGTTAGAAATGAAGGTGTCCGAAAGGAGATCATTCTCACCAATTCTGGAGATGTATACGCTATACTTAGTTGACTGTGATGCGATACAAATTGCGTATTCAGTGCTTCCTTCTAAGAATACTGGAGCATCAAATTCAAATGAGGTTGCAACACTTCCATCAGCAGAGAGATTAATCTGATCTGGATCAAGAACAATTTCAGAGAATGGAAGAATTCTCTGGGTAGGAAGACCACCCTTCATTGTTCTGATTTGGAGAGTTACTGGAACATCAGTGTCGTCCTTAGTTCTGAAGTAAACATCACACTTAGTGAGATAGATTCCAGTAGGATCATCGACAAGGAATGATTGTGCCAGAGGGTCATACCAAAGTGTAACTCTTTGAGTTCTTGTCTCTTGACTGAGAATTTGACTATCAACAACTTGGAGTCCAGTTGTTCTCGCAACTGCCTGCTCTTCAAAGTCTCTCTTGTTTTCAATTCTTGCATTTCTTACAGAGATAATGTTCTCTTGGACAGTCTCAAGAGTACCAGAAGCGGTATATCCCTCTTCACAAATTGTTGTTGCAACATCCTGATTATTATTCTCATCGTTGACTAAAGTCAGAACCTTAGTTCCTGCCTCAAATCTTGGATTAGATTCGATATTAGGATCTGGAACGAAGAAACTTCCTTGGAGATATGCTCCAATATCACTAACAAGTCTTACATTAGTGATCGTTGCTTGTGCTCCACTAGTTTGACCTACCAGAGTCATGTCCGTTGCAACATATCCAAAGAAATCACCCTGTGGTTGATTAGAAAGGGAGAATGTATCTACGTTGAGGAGGGTAGATGTTGAAGAATAAGTTTCGGAGAGTGGTTGAGCATTATATGGGTTCTCTCTGTAAACTACATCGGGAGAATCATAAACACCTTCTCTATGGTTTGCCTGTGCTACTCTGAAAGTAATTCCAGGTGCTCCAGGAGCAAGTCTTTGAATACCAATTTCTTTTGGTCTACCAACTACGGTCTCTCCAACTTGGAAAGTGCCCGATGTCATGGCAATCTCAAGGAGTTTTGGTATGCAATACTTACTTACGTCTTGACCATCAAAGAATGGATACAATCTTGTCAATGGTTTTACTTTCTTAGCAAAGAATGAGATGTTTCTAGATCTCATGAATGGAATCACATCACGACTTACAGTTCTGTCACCAATTGATTCTTGATCAAACTGCTCAGTGATCTGAGTTCTAACTCCTGTTCTGGACATCACTCCAGTCTCACTTACCTCACGGAGTGTTTCTTCAACGGTAGTTCTCTGGAATGTATTGGTCCAACTTCTTTGTCTAGAACGTCCACCAGCACCTTGGAGATTAACCTGTGCCTGGAAATTGTCAGGGATACTACCTTCAGTTCTTACTCTTGTAAATTCGGTAATTTCTTGACCAGTCCAGTTGGTCTCCCAAGCATTCCAAATCGTAGGACCAAAACCAGTCTGTGGATCAATTCCTTGCTCATCAACCATTCTATTGAAGGTTTCTGCATAGTTACCTTCAGTTTGAATAATCTTGGGTTCAAGTCTTACAGTATCAATCCAAGTATCTGTTGCTGGAATCAGTTCAAGACTTCCTTGCCAGAAACTGATAAGGAAAGGAGTTACACTTTCAGTTCTGGTAGCAAAGTTTTGTGCCAACCACTCAACTTCTGCATAGTCAAGAGTGATAATATCATTTGGTGCTTTTCTAATGTTGACACCTTCGGGTTGAGCGAATCTAAGATCTTCTGAAGCATCGACGCCTTCGACAGGGCCCTGGATAAGGTCCGTAGAAGTTGTGTAGTGAGCAGGTCTCAATACCTTATTAGGCATATCAATACTGTTCCTAAATCCGTCAGAACCTTCTTGTGCCCGAACAGAAGTGAAGTTATCGACAAAGAATCCAGACTTAAATCTGTTCAGACCCTCTTCATCTGGAATGAAGAAGTTGGATGTATTAGTCTCAAGAAGAGACAGAGATGTATAATATTCAAGATTCTTGATTCTTTGCTCAAGTTTTCCAATATCGTCCATTCTAAATCTCTTGTATTTCAAGAAATCTAGTTGTATTTGACTTACGTCATACACATATGGTGGAATGAATGCCGTTGCAATTTCAAGAGCATCTGCAACACTACCTGGTTTTTCTGGAAGTTCTGCAGGTTCTCCATACTTGACTATGAATTTGCCATCTCTACTGACATACAGTCTGTCAATCCTTGGCAGATAGAATGAATATGAAATATCAAATGCATCGTCAGAAACAAGAACGTTTGAGGAATTTCCAAGTCTATTGAATGATCTTCCATAGAACTCAAATGGTGATCTAGAACCCTCTGATACAGAATAGGTAGTCGCTGATGGTCTTACGTCAAGAATATCAGTATTTCTGATTCCATCAATTTCTCTAATTTCCTTGATATAATCAAAATCTCCATAAGAATTTGCAGTTACAAAATCTCCACTATCACTCTCTTCAAAATATGCATTTACAAAGTAGATTTTTAATTGCTTGGATGCTGGTTCAATACCATCTCTTCTAGTGATAGAACCGTGCCCAAAGAAAGTGCTTCTTTGTCCTGTATTAAATTTGTAATTCTTGGATACGTCAATACTTGGTTCATCCAATGCACCAATAATTCCATTTATACCAGACTCATCAAATACCAGAGTCTCTCCCTCATCAAAATTGAAATCGTTAAGTCTAATAAATGAAATTTGAGTATCAGAAAGTATCTCAGCAACTACACCCTTTGCTTTGCTTGTAGATCCAGTAAACTTCTCTCCAACCAAAAGATCTGCAGTGCTTGCACTTGGTCCAGTCAGAGTATTAAGAGTAGTTGTTGGAGCAGACGCTGCATCAGTGTCTCTTGATTCATAAATTGCATGAATTCCAATGATATCGGGTTCGTTCAGTGAAATTCTATCATCTTCAACTCTGGTTCCGAATGGATAGTTGCCATAAACAAGACCATTATTGAGAGTAGTCAGACCAATGCCAGAACCTACAAGTTTGGACTTATTGATGATTACACTGTTTACTCTATTCTTTCTCTTGGTCTTTGAAGTTGGTTTGATCTTCTTAATAGAGTAGATCAATTGAGCACCAGTATCAGCACCGCTCAGATTGCGGATTTGCATTTTGGTGTTAGAGAGAGTGAAATCAAACTTATCAGCAGTGAGGACTTCTGCAGTTCCATCGTCGCTTCTAATCAGAGAATATCTTTCCTCATCGAATGGAAGGAAGGTTTCATTCTCATCCAACTCAATAGCAGCAGATAGTTCTCCATCAGCAGTGATGTTGACCTTTGCATACTTTCTAATATTGATGTGGGAATCGTTGATATTGACTGTCGCGATATGATCTTTTGGTAGAGGAGTATAAAGACTCTCATCAAATGCTCCAGACAGTTGTGTCTCGATACGCTTCAGATCAGATACACTAATTCCACCAGCAGTTTCTGGAAGTCTTCCTTGACAGATTCCAGATACGGTTGTAACACCAGTAACTACAACATTAGATGCATTAACAGTCTTGACTCTAGCAAAGACTGGATCTGTAAATGTTTGTGCAGTATCTGTGCTTGTATATGAAACAAGATCACCAACCTCAAGCAGTCCTGGGAATTTTGCTGCAGTAGAAGTTATGGTGCTTTCACCTGAGGAGTTTACCGTGGTGATATCTGCAACTCCAATAGGTGCAGTTGCTGTTTGGATAACGTCACCAGCAAAAGTTGTTCCTACACCAACTTTACCATAGACTGACTGAACGTCAGACATACCAAATTCGGTGATAGCAACAGCAACTCTACCATTTGATACACCATTAAACTTAAATCCTTCAAACTTATTGAAAGTTCCAGAAGTATCATACAATGTAATTTGAGCGGAGTCAGTGATAGAATCCTTCAGGAATCCAGTTGCTCCACTTGCAGTTCCTTCAACAAACACTGGAGTTGTTAAAGTTGTATTCTCATTCAGTTGAATCTTAGTAATTGTCTGAACATCAAACAGAGAAACATTCCACTGATTGAGATCGCTATTTGATGTATTGTATGAACCAGACTCCAGTCTGAAGTCATAGACTCTAGCAACACCAATTTCTTCTCCAGCAGGTTCTGTTTGTGCAACTCCAACTGCACCACCAACGGAACCAACTCTCTCACTTCTTAAACTTACAGTATATGTGCTTCCAGCAGCTACAAGAGGGGAACCATAAACTCTATTCAGTTCAAGAGTTGCTCCAGTGTTGTAAAAAATAGACTCATTGTCTACAGTTTTTGTAGTTCTAGTTTTAGGAGCATCTAAAGCAGTCGTACTAATAGTCTCAACTTCATATCCTTGGATGTATGCTTTGCCAGGAGAGACTGTATATAGTGCAAGACTTTCTCTAGGAACACTACCACCAGCGGTAAGTTGTCCTTCTTCAAGAACACCTCTATTTCCTTCCCCATTGTTGAGGGATTCTTTGACTCTTACGTCAAAGGGGTTTACATAGTAGTTTCCAGACTCGTCATAGGTTCTTCTTGCTAACTCGTCTCCAATTAAACTATATTGTGTTGTTTTTTTCTTAGATCTTAAGATTCCGTTTTCAATAACGGCAAGTTCTACGAAGTTCTCATCGTTGAAGTCGGTAAGAGGTTTCTTGAAGAGACTTGTAGTTACTCTAAGTCTATCAGCACCAGGTGCTGCATAGTTATTATATCCTTGTGAATTATCCGTTAATTCTTCATCTTGATCTGGAGTGATAATCTCCTCCAGAACATACAGACCAATTCTATATGAAGGGGTGTTTGAATACTGGTCAAGAATCAGAGTCTCGTCAGCAACATTGACGAATTGTCCTCTGATGAAGTAAACTCCATTAACAATAGAGAATGAAGAACCTGTTGAGGTTGCATCTTCTGCCAAAGTAGAGCAAAATGGTTCTCCAGAAGCAATAATTTCATTGCCAAGAAGACCACTTACAATATCACCCTCTGCAGCAATGGTTTCTCCATTGAAAAATACTTGGGTGGTATTGTCCTGAGTACTAGAACCAAGGTAACTTACATAAAGGGTTGGATTCCCTCTTTCAGAATCTGCAGAAGACAAAACACTGGAGACTGTCGCAGTGACTCCAGATCTTTGTCCTGTGATCTTCAATCCAATCAACTGATCCAGGTATGCATCAACAGGCACACCTTGGAACGTAACGTTTAACTCAACTGCAAAGTAATTCTGACTATATGCAGTATTACCTGGAATTACCTTAGCACCTTCTTTAAAGAAATGCTGCCCAAATCTTTCAATCTGATTCTGGAGAATCGATTGAAGTGAAGTTAGTTCTCTC
>CEOI01022823.1_pt1 | contig 12519 bp, 15 predicted proteins | sample 530351 | NCBI WGS metagenome assembly CEOI01 (sample SAMEA2619962, study PRJEB7988) | marine metagenome | biome: marine biome (ENVO:00000447); feature: deep chlorophyll maximum layer (ENVO:xxxxxxxx); material: "saline water (ENVO:00002010), including plankton (ENVO:xxxxxxxx)" | depth 17 m | reverse complement strand
TGCCTTACTAATTATAGAAAACAATAATATTGGTTGGGCAACAATACAACAAGTAATAGATAGGGATTATCCTAATTTATTTTATACGAGTAAAGATTTACAGTATATTGATATTGCACATCAAATGACTAATAAGTATAGAAGTCAAGAAAAAAATATGGTGGCTGGATTTACAACCACTATGAAAACTCGACCTTTGATTATTGCAAAGTTAGAAGAATTTTTTAGAGAAGATGCAGTTGTTGTTAGAAGTGGTAGATTGATTGATGAATTATTTACCTTTATTTATAACAATAATAGAGCAGAAGCAATGAGTGGGTATAATGATGATTTAGTTATGTCATTTGCCATAGGTTTGTGGGTTCGTGATACAGCATTAAGATTACGAACTGAGGGGATTGAATTGACAAAAAAAACTTTAAGTAGAATGCAAGACATTGATGGTCTGTATACACCAGAAGAGAATCGTAATGATTCTTGGCAAATGGAAATAAATAAGAAAAAAGAGTCTTTAGAATGGCTCTTATAGTGAGGTAAAAAATGGCCGATAAAACATTATTTGGTAGATTAAAACGATTATTCAGTACAAATGTAATTGTAAGAAATGTAGGTGGTAAAAAACTTAAAATTGCAGATACTGAACAATTACAAGCTACTACAAAATCCCACCTTGTAGATAGATACTCTAAATTACATAGTGGTTTAGAATTAGTAAATAGTGGGTACTCATCTTATGCACAATTACAAGCAGCAAGAAATGGTTTATTTAAAGACTATGAATCTATGGAAAGTGATTCTATAATCGCATCTGCATTAGATATTTACTCGGATGAATGTACAATGAAAAATCCATATGGTGAAGTTTTAGAAATTCAAAGTGATAATAAACAAGTAAAGGAAATATTACATAATCTTTTTTATGACATTATGAATATTGAATTTAACCTTTGGCCTTGGACTCGTAACCTATGTAAATATGGTGATTTCTTTTTATTCTTGGATGTTAAGGATAAATATGGTGTTACTAATGTAGTTCCAATATCACCCTATGAATTAATTCGTTCAGAAGGAGAAGAACCAGAAAATCCGTACTATGTAAAATTTTATTTAGATGCAGTTGAACAACAACATCCATATTTTGCACGGTCTTCTAATCAAAATAAAATTGAATTTGAAAACTTTCAAATTGCACATTTTAGATTGGCAAGTGATAGTAATCTTTTACCTTATGGTAAGAGTATGTTAGAAAGTGCTCGTAAAGTTTGGAAACAAATAACTCTTATGGAAGATGCTATGTTGATACATAGAATTATGAGAGCACCTGAAAAAAGAGTTTTTAAAATTGATATTGGAAATATACCACCAAATGAAGTTGATAACTATATGCAACGAATTATCAATAAGATGAAGAAAGTACCATTTATGGATGATACTACTGGTGATTATAATTTGAAGTTCAATATACAGAATTTAACAGAAGATTTCTTCATGCCAGTCCGAGGTGGTGATAGTGGAACACAGATAGAATCATTACCTGGTATGCAATATGAAACTACGGAGGATATTGAGTATCTAAAAAATCGTTTATTAGCAGCACTTCATGTTCCAAAAGCATTTCTTGGGTATGAAGAGGGATTGGGTAGTAAAGCAACACTAGCTGCAGAAGATGTAAGGTTTGCAAGAACAATTGAACGAGTACAGCGGATATTGGTTAGTGAGTTGACTAAAGTTGCAGTTGTACATCTATATTCACAAGGGTATAGTGATGCAGAACTTGTTAATTTTGAATTAAAACTTACAAATCCATCTACAATATACGAACAAGAAAAGTTAGAATTATGGGGTAACAAAGTAAATATTGCACGCGATATGAAAGATGCTAATTTAATGAGTACTGAGTGGGTTTATAAAAACATATTTAATTTTTCTGATGATGAAATTAAAAAAATAGATGATGAAATAGTTCATGACCAAAAAACAAAGTTTAGGTATTCACAGATTGAAATGGAAGGTAATGACCCAGCAAAAACTGGTTCATCACAAGGAACCCCATCTGATTTAGCTATGGGTAGAACTGGTCACGAGTTAGATGATGAGGGTGGTGCACCAGAAGGTGGATTTGAAGGTGCAGGACGACCAAAGGAAGTATCAAAATACGGCAAGGATGGTAGTGCAAGAGGTAGAGACCCACTTGGTAGACCAAAAATACCTATTGCATTGGCACATTATGATGGTTTAAAAAAATCATTTGGTAATAAAGCCAAAGAAATATTAAAAGAAACTATGGATAGTGATGAGATATCTACAGAATACCAAGATTTCAAGAAGGATAAATAGTCAATTATTTGAAGTTTTTATATTTATATATGAATGAATTTACTAAAATACGGAGTGTTTGATGTCAAAAGTTAAAAAGCACAATAAAATTAAAAATACGGGCCTATTGTTTGAGTTACTAACTCGACAAATAACCGTTGATGTGATTAACGATTCTAAAAAGCAAGAAGCAATTAATGTTTTGAAAAGTTTCTTCAATGAGAATACAGAACTTGGAAAGGAGTATCAGTTATACAAAGTATTATTAGAAAAAAAATACAAAAATTCTAATCAAGCTAAAATGTTAGTTGAAGCAGTACTTAAAAATCGTAGTAAACTTTCTAATCGTAGACTTAAAAGTGAAAAATTTAATTTAATCAAAGTGATTAAAGAAAATTATAATGTAAATAATTTTTTCAATGTGCGAATAAATAATTACAAAGTATTGGCATCTATTTACAATATATTTGAAAATAATAATATAGCACCGATAGAAGAAACTGATTCTCAAATTACTTTGATAGAACATATCTGTAATAATGTTACTAAAAAACAACTTAAAAAAGATATAGAAGTAAAATTAACTACTGAATCAGAAGATGTTAGATTATTGGCGTATCAATTATTAGTTGATAAATTTAATAAAAAATATAGTAATCTAAATGAATCTCAAAAAACTCTACTTAGAGAATATATCAATAACATATCAAACACAAATTCATTAAGAGAGTTTATTAATTCTGAAGTTAAAAAAGTTAAAAAACAACTTAAAAAACATTTAAACAAAGTAGATGATAAGCTCACAAAAATTAAATTAACAGAGGCAATCAAACATACTGATACTGCAATTGGTGGAAAGTTTGTAAAAGATTCTCATGTTGTTTCTCTTATGAGATATTATGAGTTAGTAAAGGAACTTGGTAATGTCCACAAAAGTAAGTAAAACTAAATTTTTAGAATTTTTAAAATCTCTTATTCGAAAAGAAATTGAAGAAGCATCTACGACAGTAAGTGCAGGTGGTGGTGTAGGTAAAGGAATTTATTATGATACACCTTATGCATTTGCAGGTAAGGATAAAAAAACTGGTAAGAAAAAAGATAGAAGAGATGATATAGCAAATAAAAGTGGTTACACTAAAGTAGAAGGTAAAAGTCCAATTTTTAAATATCAAGGGCCAGTTCATAAAAATAGTAGGGAAGCCATGAAATGGGCTAGTACACAAAATTTTAAAAAGGATTATGGTGTTGTTAAAGTAAAAGGTGGTCATAAAATAATTGTACAAGAGGGAAAGTATCATCAGTATAGAAATGATGAAAGTTTAACACCAAAACAAAAAATTGGTCGTTCAATGAGAGAAGTTAGAAATTCACTAACTGAGTTAAGTAAACTTATCGATATGAATGTCAGATTAAAAAATGAACTAAATGTAGATTCTCGTTCTTATTGGAAAACCACTCATAAGGCATTAGGTAAAATATCAGAACGATTAGTCAAGTTGGCTAATAAGGTAGGAAAATTACAATGAATGATAAGTATTTAGAAGAACTATATGCTTTAATGAATGAAAAGGATTTTGATGCTAAACTAAAACCAAAGGGTGGTGGTAAAGTAGTACATTTTACAAATCAAGATAACTACGAGAAAGCTTTAAAATCTGGTGATTACGAGGAACCAGAAGCTGATGGTGATGATAGTGATGATGAGACTCAATCTCAAAAGATAACAGATTTTGAAAGAGATGTTGATGGTGCAACTATTACTCAACCTGGTGATGATGAAGAATCCATTCCTATAGAAGATTATGAAAGTTATTTAGATTCACCACATGATTATGAAGATTGGTTAGATGCCAACGAAAAAGATTTAAATTTAGATGCTGCAGATGAAGAAGAAATAAATGATTTACTAAAAACTTGGAAATATACAGAAGATGATTTACAAGTAGCATACGGAAGTGGTGATGAAGAGGAAGAAGAATATCTTTTAGACACTATACAAAATATTAAGGATGATTTAAAAGTTATGACAAGTAGATATGTTAAATCATCATCAAGTAAAATTAAACCAAAACAAGAACCAAAACAAGAACCAAAAACAGAACCAAAAGCAGAACCAAAGGATAAAACCGAACCTGCTACAGCTGATGATTCTCGTGAGGTAAGAAACAATGTGATAAAAAACATTGGTCAAGATGCATTTGATAAATTATCATACGGTGAACTTCAACAAGCATATGAAGATGAATTTAAAAGACTTGGATTTACTAAAGTTCCAGGTTCAGGTTTTGGTTTACATAGGTTCGTTAAAAAAGTTTAATATGAAAATTTTAGACAAATATTATTCAAAAATTTTAGAAGTAAATACTTTGAATGAAGTGGATAAACCATTACTTAAATCTCGATTAAAAAAACTAATGACAGAAGAGGCAAGTTTTCGATTATCAATGTATCAGTTTGTAATGGCTTTAGAAAAAGATAAAAAACTTGGTGATGAAGTAATGAAAGATTACAAGAATACCGTAACTAAATTCATGAAGAATATTGTTGGTATAGTAAAAAGGATAAAATAATGAAAAGTTTAATTGTAGATTATATACCATTTGAAATTGCACCTGAACAAATTAACGAATCCATGAAAGAAAACAATGGTAAGTTAGTTGTTAAGGGTGTATTACAACGAGCAGATGCAAAAAATCAAAATGGAAGAGTTTATCCAATGGAGATTTTACAAAGAGAAGCAAAGAATTATGACGAGGGGTTTATAAAACAAAATCGAGCAATGGGAGAGTTAGACCATCCAGATAGTTCGGTTGTAAATCTTCAAAATGTATCTCATAATGTTACTGAAATGCATTTTGAAGGTGATAATTTATTAGGTACAGTAGAAATTTTAACCACACCAAGTGGTAATATTTTAAGAGAATTATTTAAGAATGGGATAAAATTGGGGATATCTTCTCGTGGTATGGGAAGTGTTGAAGCAGTAAACGAAGCAGATGGACAAGTTATGAAAGTTGGTGATGATTTTGAACTCATAGCTTTTGATTTTGTAAGTAATCCATCTACACATGGTGCATTTTTACACCCAATTCAAGAGAGTGTGGATAAAACACAACCACAAGGAAGAACTTGTGGTAAGTATTGTAAATCCGAAGATATAATCAACAAGATAATTAGAGGAGAATAAAAATGGCAGATGAAGGACTAAAACTTAAATTTATGCAGGGTGGTTCAAGATATGCAATAAATGGTGAAGCTGAGTATGTTGCACCAACAAAAGGCCAATCTTACTCTGGTCAAACTACATCAGTAGATGAAGTTTCAGCAGCTGTAGATGGTTTGGCTGGTAAAGTTGATGGAGCAAATAGTAACTTTCCAACACCATCAAACTTTACTTCTACACGATTAGAGGGTGCAAATGGTTTAGCTTCTATACCAATACCAGAAAATCATGATGTAGACCCAGAAGGTTTTGGTAATGGGTTTGCAGACTCTGAAACTTCTAATGATTATTTTTAATAAAAAATATCTTAGTAAAGATGCCTTCTAAATCAAAGGCACAACAAAAATTTATGGGTATGGTTCATGCACTTAAAAAGGGAGAAATGAACCCAAGTGATGCATCACCTGCTGTGAAAAAAGCAGCAAAATCTATGAGTAAAAAAAGTGTGAAGAAATATGCTTCCACTAAACATAAGGGAAAACCAGTGAAAGTAAATCAAGAGTGGTTAGAACAAACTATACGAGAATTGACTAATACAGAAATGGAAGGTTGTGGTTATACTACATCTGCTGTAGACCCAAATTATAAATTAAAATCACCAGGTGGTACAGGCGAAGAGGATAGGAGATTAAAAGAGGCTCCAAGTAAAAAAGGACAGGAGAAATTAATAAAGGTATTCATAGATAATGCATTAAAAAAAGCTGGAATCAAGGTAATCAAGTTTGACCCGATGAGAAAAGATTTTCATAGTGGTATTTGGGGTGGATTTTATACAGTTAAATCAAATAACAAAGTAGATATGAAAGGTCAAGGTAAAGTAAAAAGAGGTTCAGCAGTTCTACCATTTTATGTACGCAAAAATACAGATATAGATTTGGGAGTTTCATCTAAAGATTTTATACTCGGTAAATATTCAGAAATGAGTAAGGTGGTAAAGAACCTAAAAGATTTTAAGAAAACTGATTTGGATGAGGGATTTGTATTAACTCAATTAAAAGAAGTAAAGATAGGTCGTTATGATATCGGTATGGGTTCTAAAGGTAATGGAATCACATTATGGAATCGTAATGTAGAAAAAGCTGGTGATTACAAAAGTATAGCTCACATCGCACCTAATGGTAAAATAACTAATTATGAAAAGAGACAACCAAAAGAAGTAACAGCATTTATTGATAAAATTGCTAAAGGTATGAAAGATAAACCAAAGGGTGAATCCGTAAATGAACTACAAAAGATGAGACCTGCTGTTAAGAAATTATTAAAACAAAAAGGATACGACCCCATCTTCCACGCCATAGATACTTCAAAAAGACAATTCAAACAAATGAGATACTCACGAGGTGAGATACAAGATACTCTGATTGATATGTTTGGTGATGAAGACCCAAAGATACTACAAAAGATTAAAGAATCCGTAAATAAAGATATTGATAGTCAAATAAAAAAATTTATGCAAAGAAGAGACGACATAATGGCTAATAAAAATGATGATATGAGACTTTCAAAAGCCAAACAAGTCCAATATAAAATAGATGCACTCAGACTTAAGAAGAAAAAAGAAAGAGAGAAAAAACGGAAATCGAATGAATCCGTAAATAAAAGTGTGACTGAAAACATCAGCGATTCACAAAAATTTAAAATCTATAATTCACTTAAAAAGGGTGATATCGTAAGTATTAAATATGATTCAAGTATTGCTAAAGGTTCTAAATTTCATCCATTTTTAGTTACAAAGGGTAAAACTAAATTAATGAAAGGTAAAATAGAAAGAATCATTATGATACCTGCAGATACTAAAAATAAAAGAGCAAAAAGATATTTATACAATAGAAATGGGAGTATTAGTTTAGCACTTGGAGATATGGCAGCAAGTATTGTGGATATGAAAAAAGGTAATATAAACGAAATTAAAAAATTATACCATAAAACTCAAATTAAAAACGCAGTACAAATTGCTAAAAAAATGAGTGGTAACATGACTGGTGCTGTAAAGAAGATTGAAAAGATATCAAAAGGATTATCAAAAACTAATACAGTAAAAGATGCACTTCGTAAGTTTAACGAATCATTAAACGAGGCAAGATTAGACCCAAAACAATTATTACAACAATTAGGTGGTAATAGATTTATTGCCATGACAGGTGCTAAAAATCTAGCAGTTGATAAAGCAAAAAATACACTACATATGAAAATTGGTAGAAATTCAAAAGGTGTATCTCATCTTAGAATCAAATTAACAGGTGCTGATTTATATGATATGGAGTTCTTACAAGTAAGAGCGGGTAATGTAAAGGTTAAATCTAAAGAAAAGGGTGTTTACGCAGACCAACTCCAAAAACTATTCACTAAAAATACTGGTATGTACACCAGTTTATAGGAAAATAAAATGACTAAACTTAAAGATTTATTAAAAGAAAGTAAATACCTTGAAAGAGAATTTGGTGAACCATTACCCACACTTAATAGTGTTATGAAAAAACACCAACTACAAGAAGAGGTAATGTCCGATAGTGATATTGCTCGAATAAAAGACCTTACTAAATATAACAACCATACAATGGCAAGATATGAATTGGCTAAGTTGGCTAAAAGTAAACAACATATGAAATTCTATCAAGCCATAATGGATTTACAAGATGTTATAGGTCATTTACCACGAGGTTTGAGTTTAACAAGACATGATATGGAAAAACCATTTATGAGTTTGTTAAAAAGAAAATTTAAAAACTATGATGATATAAATAAGGCATTATAATGAAGATACTTTCTAAAGCCGATGGTATAAAAAAAGTAAAATCAATGCAAAAAACAGGTGGTGCACGAATTTACAAAGTAAAGAAGGTTAAAACTAATGTTCGTGGTAAAAATATCACCATGTATAATTTATACACTAAAAATACTCGACACTCTTCTATGTCAAATCCATATGGTTTAGAAATGATGAGAGATGGTGATAAAGCTGCATATTTAATTCCAGTAAATGAGGCTAAAGGTGAAGATATGGCAAATCTTCAACAAAGAAACTTAGCTAATTCTTATATAGCAAAATTTGATAAAGACATAAAAGGTATTATAAAGTATCTTGGTAATGCAGGTAATAGAAAAAAAGCTATGGATTTGATGAAAATCTACAAGAAGTATTGGGTGGAGTTTGTTATTCAATGGCAAAAAACACAAAAACTAAATGAAGAGAAGAAAAGAGATTATAAAGCAGAATACAAAAAATTTCAATCATCTCCAAAGATGAAAAAGTACAGAGCAGAATTAAATAAGTACAATCGTAAGAAAGGTACTTATGGAAATGGTGATGGTAAAGATGCATCACATAAAGGTGGTAAAATTGTTGGATTTGAGGCTCAATCCAAAAATCGTGGTAGAGCAGAAAAAAGCAGATTAAAGAAAGAATCCGTATGTGGTTGCGGTGGTTCTTGTTGTGAATAGGAGTTAGCATGAGTGATTTGACACCCAAAATGTGGGCAAAATGGAAAGATTTTAGATTAAATGAAGGTATTGATGACCATGAAGGTAAGATGGCTAAGGCACAACTTGAGAGGTCAATGAAATACGCAAAAATGATTTATAAAATAATTGATAATGTTGGTGAGGGTGGAGAAGTAGAATTTCCAGCATGGGTACAATCTAAACTTACTAAATCTATGGATTATTTACAATCAGTATATAATTATTTAGATGGTAAGGATGGTTTAGAAGATAAATTTCAAGAAAAATAATAATACTGATATTTATATCAAAGGAGATATATTATGAAAAATATACTAAAACTTATACTTTCAGCTGTAATTCTTTTCGGTGCGGTTCCTACAGTTAATGCTTCAGATATGAACATGGCTAACATGGAAGAAATCAAGAAGAAGAAAAAGGGAAAGAAGAAAAAAATCGGTAAAAAAGGTAAGAAATCTAAAAAAGGTTTCTTTTCTAAAGTGTTTGGGAGCAAGTAATGGCAAAATTAAAAAAACTTCTTGAAGAAAGCTTTTCTGTTGTGGGTGGTGTGGTTACTACACCAGTAATAAACAACCATGAAAGTAACACTTCATTAACTAAAATAATTGAAGATACATATGGTGAACAGAACGATAAGATAACTGCAAAAGATGTAAAAGAGGCAATATCACAGTTTACTAAATTTGGTAAAATTTTACAACGAGAAGAAAACCTAAAACAAGTTGCAGAAACACTTTCTGATATTGCAACAAAAGCAAAATCATATACATTAAGTGAAACTGAAGATTGGTTTGATAAAGTTACTGTAAATCGTAACATGAAAGAACTTACTAATCTCTCTAAACAATTTGGTAAAATTGCACAAGAATCTAATTCCCTACAACAAAGATTAAGTGGGTTGTATGAGGATATGGGCCATGTTTTGGGAAGATATTTTGAGATTGATGATAGTGAAGAAAACCCACAAGCAGACCAAGAAGAGGATATGGTAAAAGCAAAACTAACTGCACCTAAAGGAATTCAAGAGGGTGATTATGAAGAATTCTTTAAAAAAGCTATGAAAAAATTTGGTATTAGTTCACCAGATGAATTAGAGGATGATAAGAAAAAAGAGTTTTTTAATTATGTAGATAAAAATTATCAAGCAAAAAATGAAGATGCTAATTCAGATGTTAATGCGAGACGAGTTAAAAATCTAAGGTCACAACTTAGTCGTGTTAGAATGCAAATAAAACGAGCTGAAAACGACCCAGGTGCATCAGGTGCCATGGGTGGTGGTATCGGTTCTGCAGGAAGTAGACTAGCTAGTTTAGAAAGAAAACGAGATAACCTCAAAGCTCAAATCAAAAAACTAACTGAATTAAATGAAGATGATAGTACTGATAACCGAATCAAACAATTACAAAGACAGATTCAGCAAACTCAGCGTTCCATTGACCGCATGGAAAATGACCCTGCTACTGCTAGAAAAACGGGTAGTTTAGAAGCAAAGAAAAGGTCTCTTAGAGCTCAAATTCAAAAATTACGAGGAAATTAATGATAAAAGTTAATGTTCGTAAAGGACAAAGTATTGAAAAGGCCATTTCTATTTTTAAGAAAAAAGTAAAAGAAAGTGGTTTAATGTTGGAAATTAAAAATAGACGGTTTTATGAAAAACCATCTTTGAAGAGAAGAGAACAGAAAAATAAAGCAAGATTGCGACAGAAATATCGCTCGATAAAAGAAAATACACACTAAGTGTGATTATTTTTTAGTTTTTATATATTTATATAAAACAAAATACACTTTCGTACATTCGTACATCATAAAGTGTAATCATAATATTAATTATATTAAAGTTCCTAATAACTTTATTAATTCCAATAAGGACAATTAAAATGGATGATTTATTAAAAGATGCCATTGCAGATGCAAAAGCAGTTCGTGAAACAGCTTTAGCAAACGCAAAGATGGCTCTTGAGGAAGCATTCACACCGAAACTGAAATCAATGTTAGCTCAGAAGATTCAATCCGAGATTGAAGATGAAGGCGAAGACCAGGGTGACATGGAAGATGAAGGTTCATATGATGATGAAATCGAAGATAAAGGTGATATGGAAGACGAAATCGCATATGAAGAAGAAGGTGATGAAGATGAAGTCGCTGAAATCGAAGATGATGGAGACCACGAGGATGAAATCGCTGAAGAAGAAGGTGATGAAGACCATGAAGATGAAATCGCTGAAATCGAAGATGATGAAGAGAAAGAAGAATCTGTAAACGAAGAAGATGAAGATGAAGAAATAGAAGAAGCAGATGACTTGGACTTAGAATCTATACTCCGTGAACTCGAAGAGGAAGAAGGTGATGAAGACCATGAAGATGAAATCGCTGAAATCGAAGAGAACGAAGAGATTGAAGAAAACGATGTATCTTCTGGTATAGGTAAAGGTGATAACAAACATGATGCTAAATCTGGTGATTCTTCAAAGGTAGGACAAGGACCTGAGGGAGAGGGTTCCGATAAAGCCGCTGGAAAAGAACTTGGCGACCACGAGGTTGTTGATGACTTGAAAGAGGGTGAAGATAAAGATGATGATATCGAAGAGGAAATCGACCTTGAAGAAGTCTTGAAAGCACTATCTGAAGAAGAAGATGAAGATGAAACACATGATGAAGTTGCTAACCTCAAGAATGAAATTAAAGAGCATAGAGATGTTGTAAAATATCTTCGTGCTAAACTTAACGAAGTTAATTTATTAAACGCAAAACTATTGTTTTCGAACAAACTTTTCCGTACATTTGGTTTAACCAATGAACAGAAGATGAAAGTAGTAGAAACTTTTGATAGAACAAAGAACCTCAGAGAGATAAAGTTGGTTTACTCAACACTTGCTGAATCTTTTGGACAAACAAAAGTAGCTCCTATCAAAGAATCTGTTAGGAAAGGTTCAAGTTCCAAAGCTGTAGCTTCAACTAAACCATCTAAGAAAGTAATTTCTGAAGGTGATGACTTGAAGAATAGGTTTAAGAAATTAGCTAACATAATTTAAAACCCTTTTTTTAGGAGACTTGAAAATGAGTAAAAATGTCGGAACAATAGAAACTTTGATGGATGGATATAATCCACAAAGACAACTATTGGAACAAACTCGTAATTTAGTCAAGAAATGGGAACCAACCGGACTCCTTGAAGGATTGAATAAAGAACATAAAGTACATGGTATGGCTGTTCTTCTTGAAAATCAAGCTCGTCAGTTAATTGATGAGGCTTCAAGAACTGGAACTTCTGCTAACTCTGAAGAGTGGAGTGGAGTTGCACTTCCGTTGGTAAGACGTATATTTGGTAGTTTAGCTGCACAAGAATTTGTTTCTGTACAGCCAATGAACTTACCAAGTGGTCTTATTTTCTATCTTGATTTTAAATATGGTACTTCTCAAACTGCTAATCATACTGCTGATACTGATGTTCATGGTAACACTTCAGGTTCAGGTGATGCAAGTGGTGGTTTGTATGGTGCTGGTAAATTCGGATATTC
>CEOI01006328.1_pt1 | contig 12522 bp, 12 predicted proteins | sample 530351 | NCBI WGS metagenome assembly CEOI01 (sample SAMEA2619962, study PRJEB7988) | marine metagenome | biome: marine biome (ENVO:00000447); feature: deep chlorophyll maximum layer (ENVO:xxxxxxxx); material: "saline water (ENVO:00002010), including plankton (ENVO:xxxxxxxx)" | depth 17 m | reverse complement strand
ATTCAGCTGTTCGTGTAGGTTGAATGTAAATTTGACCTACTAATTTATTGTTATCTATAATTTCTGGGGTATTGTTTGTTTCATCCATTATTACTTCAAAAGCTGTTAAACCTTCTTGTTGTTGGACAAGAGATAAATAAGGATTAATTTGAGAAAGAAAATCTTCTCTAGTTTCAGGGGTATTTTGTTCAAAAACAAATTCATTTGCTACCCGAGATATGTAATTTTTTAAATTAATTAACAAACGTCTTACATTAATACGTGTTAAAGAAGTATTACGTTTTTGTAAAGTTTTTTGTCCAAATACAACAATAGAATTCCCTTGAGGAGTTATAAAAGTAGTCACAGGATTAATTCTATTTTGATATAATGTATCTCTAATACCTTGAGTTAATACTTTTTCAGTTTGAGTAGCATTACTAATAATTCCTCTATTTATGCCTGCAGGGGCAAGCCAAGGGTAACCATTTGAGTCATTAAAGGCATATACTCCAGGGATAAAAGTAGATGTAGGAGCCCATACTAAAGTAGAAAGATTATTAGGAAGAGGTGTTTGCACCCAAGGCCAATAAGTAGCAGCATATGAAGTATTTCTAGTTTGAGCATTAGCTATTATCTGGCCAGTGTTTTCATTGTATTTAGAAATATCTATTATAGCCATACAATCTCCTCTATTTTCTACCATAGATATTAATTGAGAAACAATAATATTACTATTAGGGTAAAAATTAGGATCAGCTATTAATCCAGGAGTGATTATAGTGTTATATCTATAAGCATCTTTATTAGATAATAAAGAAATAGATTCAGAATAGTTACTAGGAGAAAGACCTTGAATGTTTGAATCAGTAATATTTTCATAATAGTTACCAGCAGCATTTGTTGGTATATTATTTCCTAAAGCTCCTCCAAATACCCCACTTTGAGTAAGAGGCATTGAACTTGTATATTCAGATTTTACAGTTCCATCATTATTAAAATAATCTACAGTAGTAGCATTTACTTGTTTAACTCTAATAGTAGGGTATCTGTTAGGGTAATTGCCTGTGGTTTGAATGAAATACTCACTTGTTGTACTATCTTGGGTTAAAGTATGAATTTGGTTTCCTATTACTTTTTCAATATAATTTGAAGAATTAGGATCTAATGAAATAGGACCTATTGTGTGTAATACAGAAGGAAAAGTTGTAGTATCATTACCTTTTCTAATAAGTAAATTAAAAGTCCCATCTTCTACATTTGGAGATGTTATTTGGTATCTGTAATTATTTTCAGACCCACTTAATAAAGTACCATCTGGTCCTGTAGGACCCTCACTATTCATTATTTCTCCCTCAGATATAGTTTCTAGCACAAATGCTTCTGTATTTACACCACCTGAAAAAGTATATGTAATGTTACCACTAGCAGTACTTCCTGAAGTAAATACTTGGTTATTTCCTATACCTGCAGAGTTTTGTCCAATATATGTTAATAATAAATTATTTGTGTCTGCTGAGGATGATATATTTCCTAAAGAAGAACTATAAGCTGGTAAAGAACTACTAGCAGCTAAATGTTCTGAAGCTGAGATTACCGTATTAGCAACATTTGAACCTGAAGGGACATATATTAAAGTAGAAGTATTAGTAAAGTTTCCACTATAAGAAGAATTATGAGCACTACCTGTAATAACTAAAGTTATACCATTTATTGAAAAAGTTCCTGTAAGATTATCAGAAGAAGCACCTTGGGAAATAAAAAATGATGATGATGGAAAAAATGGTGTAAAAGGAACACTTGCTGAAGCTTGTATTTCTGTAAAAGAAGTTTCTATTCTAGAAGATGTAGCAGGAGTCCAATCTGTTACTGTACTACCACTTACAACACGAGTTATTAAGACTGATCCAGGTGCATCTCCTAAATTCTGAAAAAAGTTATACGTTGCTAAAGAAGTAAAATAGTTATAATTACTACTCCCACTTAAAAAATCATCACCATATTTTTGTATATAATCTTCATATGAAGTAACTATAGTAGGAATATTAATTTTTCCCCTTACTGTAGGGCCTATAATAGCAACATCAGCTTGAGCAGGTTGTTGAAAATTAAAAGTTTGATCATTTTCTGTTACGTCTACTCCAGGAGAAATAATAATTTCAGACATATTATTTTATTAAGTTTTGTTATAAATATAATTAAATTAAACACTTTTAATAATTTCCCCAGTTTCTGGGTTTAATTCACTAGTACCATAGGTTTTTAAAAGGAGTTGGGTAAAATCATTTTCTTTTTTAAGAGTTTGTTCAAAAATAGATTTAGCATTTTTTTCTCTAGTTTCTAATTGAAGTTTCATTACTTGGATTTCTCCTAATTCTAAAATTATTCCCTTAGTTTGGGATTGAATATCTCTTAATGTTTTAAGTTCTTCCTCTGTTAAAAAAACTTTTTCTTTTTGATTTGTAACTATTGCCATAATTTATTTTTATTTGTTTATTTTATAATACGTAAAATTTTTTGATATTCCAATTTTCTATTTTATATCTCCTGTTAAATCCCACTCATCGTTTCCAACTTTTTTTAAAGTTGCTAAAGAAAATTGACCATTAAGATTAATATTACCATTTTTAGAATTTAAAGTTACACCACTACCTGTTAAAATTAAAGTTTGCCCTGCTGATGAGGTTTGAAAAAGTTTAAATTCATTTCCTACATCACAAGTTACTAATGAAGAAGATTGAATAGAACAAGTCACATTTCCACCTACTCTAAAATAAAACCCTGCATTTAAATTGCTTGCTGTAAAATGGGTTGAAATAGAATTTGAAATAGGTCTTTGTAAGTTAGTTAAACCTGACCCATTACCTGTAAAATTACCACTAAAATTGCCATCTCCACTTTCAGCAAATATGGCTTTAGATGCAGTTGGTATAGGAGTATCTTTTAAAGCAAAACTATCTAATTTGCTAGCTCTAAATCTATGATTATATAAAGTAGGTTTACTAGGTTCAGCCATAATTTATAAAAATTATTTAGGAAGAGTATCAACAGACTCAATCCCTATTACAATTTTACTTTTACTGTTATATTTTTTAATAGCTGTTAATTCTTTTTGGATATTATCAGGAACTATATACCCAAACAATTTTATAGAAAAACTACCTCTTACAATTCTATCAGTATTATCAGAAACTTCTACAGTTGTTGAATAACTATCTATTGAAGCTTTAAATTTAAAACGTTCAGGGTCACCCCAATATGCATCTGAAGCATAATTAATAGCTTCTAAAATTTTATTTAGTTGATCAAAATAATAAGTTTGTACAACACATGAATAAGTTAAAGTAACATAATCAGGTACAACATTTACTATAAATTGTTCTGTAGGTATACGATTATTTAAAACATTAAAATTAGAATAAGCATTTTTTTTATTGTATACTGATTTATGGGTGGTGTATACATGAGGGTGATTGGCATCTAATTTATTAGCTAAAGATCTATTTTTATCTATTGTATCTCTTTTAAACATTATTAAAGGAGACATTATAGCTCCATTTTTATCTCTATAATAACCATCTTTTTGTACTGATTTCCATTTTTCAGGGGAACCATATATTACAGGTACAGGTATTCTGTCTGTGTTTTGATAAACAAAAGGACGTATTACATTATTAAAATAATACATTATAGATTCATCTATATCTTGTAAACCTATTGAAAATTTTTTTACTTTATCACCTTTTAAAGATAATTTTTCAGATCTATTAAAATCTAAACCACTTTGATTTTTATCAGTGAATGGTTTATAATCTAAGGGAGTATTAGGATTCCCAAGAGTTTGCCCTGTTTCAGGAAAAACATAAGGGTCTATCTGGTTATTAGATATTTCTTTTTGTGATTTGGGGTTAGGTTTTCTTGATTGGGGCATATTTTATAATCTTTCTCTAGTAATTTGTACTTTATCAGCAGGTACATGATGAGTTTTACATATTATTGATTCATTAGCACCAAAATTTTCTAGTCCTGGGTTTAGTGGATTTTCATTATATGGATATCTTGGGTCTTTACCAACAAATAGTTGGTTATCTACTACACTATCTACTTCAAAATATGCTTCATAGTACATAATAATATCTCCAGGTTCCATAACTACACTAGCATCAACTAAATCATCTCTAAAGAACCTAAACTCCATTTCTCTTCCATAATCAACACCCATATCTCCTGTAGAATAAGTTTGATCACCTCTTTCAATTAAAACATTAAATAATACAGGATCTTGATAGTATTTTTCTCCTGATGCTTCACCATATATGTTTACTTTAGTTTCGGAAATATTTAGTTTATACACAGCACATTGTTGAGTTATTATATCTCCTAATAACTCTCTGTTTATTTTTTTTATTAAAGAAACATCACGTTGTGTACCAAATAGTGCCATATTATCCTATAAAAATTGTCATAGGGGCTTGCCCTAAAGTTTTATTTTGTGCTTCACCTTCTGCTGCTTTTTTCTCAAGTAATGTTTTACGAGAGGTTGTTTCAAAATATGCTCTTAATCTTTCTATTAATGCTCCTTTTTCAGCTGTTGCAGCAGAAATTAAATCTGATTGGTTTAGAGTTACTTCAGATCCAGGGATGGGTATTTGTGAATATTTTCCTCTAACATATCCTAAAATTTCTTTTACAATTGCTAAACCATACTCAAATATCCATTGCCTACCAACTGAGTTAATGCGTGTATAGTTAGGATTTTCATATGGTACGTTAGAAGCGTTGGTTATAATTTCTCTACCATCTCTATCGTAATAAGGTTGGTTTGTATCATTTAATTTAACATATTGAAAACATAATGCTTTTATACTTCTTTGTATTGGAATTGGAAAAACTTTTAATTGGTTATTTACTAATTCAAAAGTATATTGAGATTTTCTAATTTGATCATTAAATTCAATTGCTTGGATTTTTTGCATATCATAATTAATAGGCATTAACATAAAATTGATAGCAGGAGAAAATGACCCCCAACCAAATGAATCCATCATTTGTTGCATTCCTACACCTGTGCCTGCATATGGGTCAAAGTATCTCATAATTGCAGGAGAAATTTCATAGTAAACTCGTTTAACTTCAATCCTACCTTCAATTGATTCACTTATAGCCCATTCATTTAAATCATAAGTTTGTTTTCCTGGTTCTAGAGGTAATATTCCTTTATGGTATGTTACAGTTCCACCTACTCCTGCTTCAGTTCCATATTGATTAGAAAGACGTACTATTTCAGAAAAATTTTCTTGAGGTAATTCTTCATTAGCAGGACCAATAGAGGAAGAAGCACCTTGAAAAGACAATAAATTATCTGCTACTTGATAAGCATATAACTCATTCCCATAAGTTGTAATCGCTTCTTCAAATGCTGTATAAAAATTTAAATCTTGCAATTCAACTTCTACAAGAGGATATCCTAAACGTTGAGCTGCAAACTTAGCAAATCTATCAGTATCTTGTTGGAATTGAGAATCATTATCATAAAAGCCAAAAGGTGTAGCTCCTGGGAAGAAACTACTTGATCCTGGCCATATAGGTATATTTGCCATGTTAGTATTTTGTTATAAATATTAAAAAAAACCTAGAGTTCTATAAGAACAGTATCATTAGGATTAATAAGGATATTACCTTTATTTGTAGTATATATCTTTTTAGATGTTCCTCCACCTTTAAATAAAGGTATAGTTAATCCAAAATCATAATCTGTAGATGTTAATGGTCCTGTATATGTTGTAAATCCATTTGCTTCAATGGTTAGGGTAGTTCCAGTTGTTGATGAACCTGTTGCTGTAAATATACCATCACTATTAGTTGTGCCAGATAAATTTCCAACATAATGTATAGGATTTGTTTGTGTAGATGTTATAGTTATGGTTGCTCCATTAATAGGTTCGGATGTTTCCCCATCAATTACAAGTATATCTCCATTCATGTAATTATTTGTAACTATAGAAGCACCATAAAAACGAGGTGTATCTGCAACTATAGATGCTCCATAAAATCTAGGAGTATCGCTTTGTATAGCTGCACCATAAAATAATATTCTATCATCTACTGCCATTAGGTTGATCCAGTCATGTTGGTTCTTAATGTAAATTTAAGTTGTAAATATCTTGCACTTGGAAAATTAAAGTTACTACCAGAGTTAAATGTTATATCACCACTTCCACTACCATTTGAATCTATATATGTTGGTAAACTAGTATCAAATATTTGATATGGAGTACTAGATAAATCAGAAGTATTTCCATAACGCATTTCAAATGTTTGTCTGGTTGGGAATTTATTGTCTACACTTGCAGTGTGTACTGATATACCTGTTGCTCCTAGTTCTGTAGAAGTAAATGAAGTTTTAATTTGTCGTATAACTTTAACACTCCCTTGATCTATAACTGCAGACTCTATTGTACCAGTTGGTACAGTTGATGCTGAAATTTGTAGGCCTCCTACATCTGATGCAGTAATATTCGTCCAAGTTGCTCCACCGGCAGTGTGAAATGGATTGGATGCAATGTCTTGATATCCATAAGCTGTTGCCATGTTGTTAGTACCAGCAAATCTAGTATTACCCATACGGGAATTTTGGAAATAATCTTTATTAGATGCAACACCAGATAGAGTGTATATTGCGTCTGACATCATATTAGATCCAGATATATCTGTGTTAAATGACATACTGACAACTTTAGCTCCAGCTTCCCAGTAATTGCCGTTGTTGCCTGTGTCAAAGAATTCGGCTAATGCAGATCCTGATCGTTTTATGGCGTTTTTATCCCTGTATACAGCAAATTCATTAAATACGCTATTTCTAACATTTCCATAAGCTACAGAAGCTGGTCCAGAATAATAATTAGTGATTCCATTATTTTCAGTGTTTACAAATACACATTCATTGGCTGATGGTTGATAAGTATTACTACTAAACTGACCACCAGTATCTCTATAACCTGGCATCCAACTATTAATAAACATACAATTATAAAAATTAAAATAGCGAGCATAGTGTGATGTGCTTAGGTTTGTGCTTCCAACGTTTTCAAATATACAACCAGTGTCGTTATAAAATGATAGTTCATTCATTGTTAAATCTATATACCAATCAGCACAATTTTTTATATAGCATTTGTGAAAATTTACTCGATTTGCATCGCTAGTTGATTTTTGTAGTGCTTGTTCAACATCAATTATTTTAAATCCTTCTACTACCCAAAACTTACCGTTGTAAAATGCACTGTCGCCGGTGCTACTAGCGTCAAATATTACTTCACCATCTGCTTTAAGGCACATGTATCTAGAACTATTTCCAGATACTAGTCTGTCTGTGTATGTTCCAGCTCCAACTATGATGTCATAATATCCAGAGGCTTCTGCTTCAGCAGCTGCTATTGCTGCAGGTATTGTTTTAAATGGTGCTGTAGATGTTCCTGCATTACCGTCATCACCGGCTACTGCGTCTACATAATAATCACCTGATAATGTCCATGCCATAATTATTTACTTTGTATTTCAAATGTTTCTGTTACATGCTGTCTAGTGTATGTGTTATCCTTGTATGTGTAGACAGTATTGCGTATATAGTTATAATTGTCGTATGAAGACTCAGTCCATTGTTGTTGAGTCATTCTTGGTATATTAGCATTAGCTCCAGAAATAAATGTTTTAACAGGAGTATTTGCTGTTTCTACTTCTTTAATAAATTGATACACGTTTTGGTCGGTTTGATTAAAATAATCTAAACCGGTGTTCCATGTTGATCCATTTGGTAGTGTGTATGTTGCCATAATTCTTTATTATAAATATTAACTTTGTATTATTTGTGTAACTAAACTTGCGCTATATGTTAGAGTGTATAATTTATTAACCCCATCTGATCCAGTCACGGATACTGATAAAGGATTTCCATCTTCAAATGATCCTGAGTATATTATGTTTGTTATTTGTTGGGTTGCACCAAAACTTTGTGTTACTTGTGTAACATTGCTTCCACTATAAACTATACTTGCTGTGGTAAATAAGGTTCTTGATGTTCCATTTGTTATGTTACCTGCAGATTCTATAGTTCCACTTGCACTTATATTAGATGATGCTGTAATAGGTTGTTCAAATGTTATTTGATCTCTAACTATTATAGGAGATAAACCCGTTAATAATCCAAATGAGCCCGTTAAACCTGTTACAATATTACTAGCACTAATATTATTTGATGCTGTTATATTATTTGTTATTATACTTCCTGTTACATTTAAAACAGCTGTTGGGTCAGAGGTACCACTACTAATAGGTTGTAATGTCATTGAAGCAGTTGGTTTATTTCCAACTTGAAATGTAATACCATGTCCTACAGATGCAGCTATAAGTTCTAAATTACCAGCATCGTATCCCCATCTTACTACAGCTCCAAATGGGTCTGAATTGCTGCCCATATAAAAACCACCAACAACTGAGTCTTGGGTTAATGTTGCAAAATATGTAGCTCCTTGCCCTTCAAATAACATTGCAGTATCAATAGCTAAATGTGAATCATATCCACTATCTCCATTTTTAATATATAGCTTAGGGGTTAACCCTCCTAATGTTGCAGGGGCAGACCCAGATCCTATAAATACATCCCCATCTTTAGTTATGATAGTTGGGGTTGAATCAGGGTTTGCTGAGTCTTCTACTAAAAGAGCAGGGCCAGTTCCTGTTTGAGTAATTCTTACAAGTTCAGAAGGTGTACTTCCATATACAATTTGTGATCCTGAGATAGAGGTGGTACTGCTACTAATAAGAAGAATATCATTTACATTATTTGCTCCTAAACCTAAAGTAAATCCTTCATCTGCTCTTATTTTAACATTTCTTAATCCACCCTTTATATTTGCATTACCATCTTCAATAATTCTAAATAACCCATTTACATCATTAGCACCTAACCATAATTGATTTCCTGAGCCTCCTTTTAGGCGTAAATCAGATTCTTTACTAATTATGTTTGCTACACCACTACCTGTGAATGATATTTCTCCATAAGTGTTAGTTGTTTCAAGAGTTAAATTAGTTCCTCCATCATGAGCTAATGTAACAGGTCCTATTACATCTAAACTACCTGTAATTATAGCACTTCCAGTATATGGGAAAGGATCAAAAGTTTCAACATTTAAAGCATATGAAGCAGTTAATACTGACATTGAAGATGTTTGATCATTTGTAACAAATGAACCTGTATTAGCTATTGGGCCTGGGATGCCTTGAGAACCTGAAGGACCTTGGGGACCAATCAATCCTTGAGAACCTGAAGGGCCTTGAGAACCTGAAGGGCCTTGGAGACCTCTAGCCCCTTGTGGTCCTGTAACTATTTCAACAATTTCAGTATTTGGTTGAGTTATAGTAACATCATTGTGGTTAGATGTTTTTATTTCAACCTTATTTTCTGTAACTGTAGGGGTTACTTGGACATTTTGACTTGAAATGCTTATTTTACTCATATTCGAGTTACTTCTTTACTTAATTTTACGTTCCCTTCTAATAATCTTATAGTAAAGGGACATTCACCACTTCCTGAATAAAGTTCAAGGTCGTACTTTGCTTCATTAAAAATTAAAGCTGAACTAGTGCAAGCTGCAATATAAATACCTATTGATCCTGATGTGGGGGAAGTAGATCCGTTTGAACCACTAAAATTTAATCCAGTTCCATCAGAATTTAAAGAAGATGATAATGTTAAAAATAGTTCACCACTATCTTGAGCATAAGTAGATCTAATTTGCAGTCTACCTGAATAATTAGTTAAATCAACTGGGGTGTTATTTGAATCTTTATATTGGATTTCAAAATTTGTAGTAGTTCCTTGTTCAATAGTAAAAGAATATTTTCCTGCAGCCATTATTTTTTATTATAAATATAAAAAATGTTGGAAAACTTACATCCCACTTAACATTTCAAAGACTTCATCAATTGCTGGGTGTCTGTGGTTATCATGTAAAATTCTTTTATACACATATTCAGATTCTACAATTTTTGCCATATCATGTATTGCAGAATAATTTTTATCTTTTAAATCTATTTGTTGATTATCACCACAAAATATCATTGTAGAACCTTTACCTAATCTACCTAAAGCCATTCCTAATTGTGAGCGGGTTAAATTTTGAAATTCATCTACTATTACTACAGAATTTTCAAATGTTCTACCTCTAAAATGAGCTAAAGAAACTAATTCAATATTTTCATCTGCTTCCATTTTTTCTAAAATAGCAGGTTTATTATACACCTTTTTCATATTAGAACGAATAGGTACTAACCATGGTTCCATTTTTTCTTTTTCATCACCAGGTAAAAAACCATTGTCTTCAGTTGAAACAGTAGGACGAGTTATAATAATTTTATTTATCATTCTTTTAAAAAACATATCAAGTGCAACTTGACATGCTAACATTGTTTTACCACTACCTGCTTTACCTACAATAAAATTATAAGGATGATGAAACATTGCTTGTTTAGCTGATTTTTGTTCTTCAGAAAGTGTTATTGAAAATTTAACTGCTCCTTTTGGTGGGGTTTTTTCTATATTTGATTTAGCCATTATTATAACATTTGATTATACATATACAAAAAAAGCCTGGCTTTCGCCAGGCTTATTTAATCTTTATAATTTATATCTTATAGTTGATGTAAATCATTTACAAAGATACGTCCGAAGAATTCAGGTCGAATCATCTTCTTCGCGTAACGAGTCAAGAGACCTTTACGTGGTGTAAATGTATCTGGATCGTATACTAGAGGAGTCATAATTAATGGAACATATGGTGCAAATACTGCTCCTGTTTCCAAGAATTGAGAACCTCTATAACCCATTAGGATTACATTTTCAGTCATGTATGGGTTCTTGTAAACCGTATAACGGTTATTCAAGTTACCTGCTTTTTGGATACCAAATGCATAAGACGCTTTTGCAGCATCACCATCAGATGTTGAAGCAAATCCAGGAATTGATTCTAGGACTGTAGCAACTGATGGAGAACATACTAACCAGTTAGCACCACCTCTAAGGGTCTTTTGGTGAATCTTGTTAGATACTTTCTGCATTTTAGTTCCTAAAGTTTGGAACCATTGTCCTTGTGTATTAAAGAATCCAGGATTATCATATCCATCACTGTTAGCATTTAGAACTCTATTGTTTTGTGCATACCAATACTCATCAGCAGCAGATGCATCTTGAATCAACATATCCAAGTTTTCCAAATCAATTTCTAATGCAATATATTCACTCATGATTGAAGTTAATTCCGCTTCAGCATCCAAAGATTGGTAAGCGTTCAAATCTTGAGCAAATTCTGGTGTCCATTGTGCTTTTAACTTACGTGTTTTAGCAACAATAGCTTCAGATTTCATTTTGATATCAATTTGAGGGATTGCTAATTGATCAGCAGTTGTTGATTCAGCATTAGGGAATCCACCTCCAGTAGTATCTTCAAAATCACCTCTGTTGTTATCAGTTGGTTGTAGGTTATAAGTAACATAGAATGGCTCATCTAAATCAGCAAATGAAGCTGAAGATTGTTCATAAATAAATGTTACAGTACCAGTAGCTGCATTAACAGAAGTATATTGTGGTAAGATATTTGAAGTTGTAGCAATAGAAGCTGAAGTAGCAGTAAATGCTCTAGCTCCTTTAAAATCTGGGTTTGTAGCACCAGATCCAGTTAACGTTGACATATCAATAGCAACCGCTGAATATGTAACTCCTGCTGCTATAGAAGCAGATTTAGCAGAATCATAATCAACTTGTGCCCAAGTAGCTGAAGAAATAGTACCGTCTAATGAAGCTGATCTTTGGTTAATTGAATAAGCAAATCTACCAGCACCATAAAGACCACCTGATGGGTCAGCATTAGCACCTGGGTCAGTATTACCATACATTGAAGAACCAGCAGTATAAACATCTCCTGCAGGACCGAAGTCTAGTTCTTTTTGTTGTCCATATTGGAAATCAAGGAAAAATACAAGACCTGAAGGTAGGTTCATTGGTTGAACAGACATGAATTCTTTAGTAGATAAAGATCCAAATACTTTTCTTACCAATGGAAGTGCTACACCAGCCCATTGTTCACCTTGTCCTACTGAAAAGGTACCGCCACCTTGGTTAGTAGCAGAAGCTTCAGTTACAAGCTGTTTAGCTTGGTTTTCGAGGATCATCGCCATATTGTTTTTTTCAATCTCGCCTCCGAGACCTTCTAACAATCCGGTTTTACCCCATTTTGATGCCATTTTAGCAGCATCGCTCTGCAAGTTTTTATAACTATTTGCAGAGTTTTCGAGTAATGAATTAATTGTTGACATTTGTTTTTTAGTTTTTGTCGTTTTTAAATTTATTTAATACCTGCCAATTTTTGCATTCTAGCGAATACTTCGTTAGATTCAACAATTGGTTTTTTAGTTGTTGGTATTGTTGTCGCTTTAGAAGCTCTACCTAAGTTTTCTTTAATAGTTGATTTTTTAACTTTTAAACCT
>CEOI01021386.1_pt1 | contig 12751 bp, 6 predicted proteins | sample 530351 | NCBI WGS metagenome assembly CEOI01 (sample SAMEA2619962, study PRJEB7988) | marine metagenome | biome: marine biome (ENVO:00000447); feature: deep chlorophyll maximum layer (ENVO:xxxxxxxx); material: "saline water (ENVO:00002010), including plankton (ENVO:xxxxxxxx)" | depth 17 m | reverse complement strand
AGGGAACGGGGGTTAAGTTTACTTGTACGAACAAATGACTAATCTAGAAAAGCGCTACATTATCAAAAACAACAATGAAGTTACCCGTAAGGAGAAAGAATTGCAACTTTGTTACCGTGGAACCGCTTACAAAAAAACTGTTCTAAAGTAATCTGGTGATTTATAGGGGGTTCGATTCCCCCTTTTACTATTGGTTAGAGCCGGTACGCCGATACCTCTAGCCGTCGACGGTTACGGAATGACCTGAATTAAATTCCAACAAAAATTTTTCAAACGTTTGAAGTCTGTTTAAATATTTTTAACCTAATTAAATGGCTTTTCAATCTTCTACTAACCCCGCGCAGCTTACGCGCCCGGGTCAGAATAATGGTACGGGTGATGCCCGCGCCTTGTATTTGAAACTCTTCTCCGGAGAGATGTTCAAAGGATTCCAGAACAACACGATCGCTCGTGATCTGGTTGTACGCCGTACACTGAAGAACGGCAAATCTCTTCAGTTCATTTACACTGGTCGTACGACTGCTGAGTATCATACACCAGGAAATAGCATTCTGGGTGATACTAACGGTCGTCCTCCCGTGGCGGAGAAAACTATCACGGTTGATGACCTGCTGATCTCCAGTGCATTTCTGTATGATCTTGATGAGGTCCTGTCTCATTACGACATGAGGTCTGAGATCTCCCGTAAAATTGGTTATGCTCTTGCTGAAAAGTATGACCGCTTGATCTTCCGTGCTATCGCTAAAGGTGCACGTCAAGCTTCCCCTGTCCAATCCGTTGGTACTGGTGGTTCTTTGGTAAGTATGGAAGAACCTGGTGGTACTCAAGTACAGGTTGGTACTGGTTCTGGTGCTCTGTCTGATGCATTTGATTCAGCTAAACTGGTTGCTGCATTCTATGATGCTGCCGCTGCTCTTGACGAAAAGGGTGTCAGCTCTGACGGACGTGTTGGTGTATTGAACCCACGTCAGTATTATGAACTGATCCAAGCTGTTGGTTCTAACGGTTTGGTGAATCGTGATGCTCAAGGTACTGCATTGCAGTCCGGTAATGGCATCATCGAAATCGCCGGTATTAAGATCTTCAAGTCTATGAACATTCCGTTCATGGGTAACTATGGTGTTAAGTACGGCGTTACTAATGGTCCAGCTTCTCCTGGTAACACTGGCGACTTTGTCGGTAGTGATACTGAACTGGAAGATGGTGGTGGTGTCACTGGTATGAACAACAACTATGGTGAGCAAGCTGCATTCGATACTTCCTGTGGTCTAATCTTCCAACGTGAAGCCGCTGGTGCTGTTGAAGCTATTGCTCCTCAAGTACAAGTTACCAGTGGTGACATTAGTACAATTTATCAGGGTGACGTAATCCTCGGGCGATTGGCCATGGGTGCGGACTTCCTGAATCCTGCTTGTGCAGTTGAGCTGCACGCAACAAGCACCGCTGGTTCTGCCTTCGGTACTACTTATCCTGCTAACGCTTGATAAGTTTTATTTATACGGGAGTCTCTTCGGAGGCTCCTTTTTTTTAGTTCTTTATTGAGAATAGATTTCAATTGTAATTATGGCCTTCCCTACTACTGGCTCCAACACTGAGCTACAAGCTGTTAATCAGATCCTGGCGTCAGTTGGTCAGGCTCCCGTCACTACACTAACAACTGATGAGACATTTATCCTCAGCAAAGTATCTAATTTTAGTGGTACTATTTCTGGCAGTAATTTAACAACAACAAAAAGTGACATTCCTGTTGGTTCATATATTAGTGGACCTAATGTAACTCTTGGTACTTCTGTTGCTGTTGCTGGCGTGGAAGTCTCCCCAGCTACCAACCCTGTTACATACAATTATGTTATTAATATTTCCCAAAATGTTAGCAACCAGACTTTAGTACTATCAACTGTTGAAACTCGCGTACAACAACAAGCCAATCCAGATGTTGCAATTTCCTTAGATACTCTTAGAGAAGTATCTCGTGAAGTTCAATCAGAAGGGTGGTCATTTAATAAAGAGTATAAATACCCTATTACACCAGATTCAAATAATGAAGTTATTATTGCTAATAATATTCTTCAAATTGATTTAAATAGAACTTATACTCAAAATAAGGATAGAGATAGTATTAATCGTGAAGGCAAACTTTATGATAAAATTTCTCATTCATTTGTTTGGACAGATGAAACTCTATATGTAGATGTTATTTGGTACTTTGATTGGGAAAGTATTCCTGTTCCTATTCAAGCTTACATTGTAGCACGAGCTGCAAGTATTGTATCAAGTAGGATTATTGGTGATCCTAATCAATATCAAATGCTTCTGCAAAAAGAAGCTCTAGCAAGATCTACAGCTTTAGAGTATGAATGCCGTCAAGGTGATTATACTTATTTTGGTACACCTGAAGGTGGAGATTTTTATCAACCATACCAGCCGTTCCATACATTACAAAGATAATGGCAGCAGTAACACAATTAATTCCAAATTTTCTTGGCGGTGTCTCCAAGCAAAATGACGACAAAAAATTAACTAATCAGCTAACAGAATGCATTAATGGATACCCTGATCCAACATTTGGGATGATAAAACGTCCTGGCATGAAATTTATTAGTAAATTAAAAAAAGCAAATGGCACTACTTTTACTAAAGCTGAACTTCAAGGTGCTGCTTGGTTTTTTCTTGATAGATCAGACTCTGGTTCTTATATTGGTGCGGTTAAAGGTAATAACATTTATGTCTGGACTGCTGAGCAAGGTACTTGGTGTACTGTAACAAATAATTCTGCTAGCTATTTAACTGGTACTGGTCAGGACGATTACCATTTTCGTAGTATCCAAGACACAACTGTTATTACTAATAAGCTTGTAACTACTGCTATGGTTGCTGATCCAAGCCCCACAGCAAATACAGTGACAACTATTAAATTGAGGAGTGTAGATGTTACAGAACATTCAGTAATTATTCAAAATGAAGCAGCAGTGTTTACCCCGCAAGCTACACACACTGCTCAGCATATGTTGTCATACGATGCAAGTGATGTCCAAACTTCTCAGCATATGATTGATGCTGTAAAAGCTTTAATTGAGGCACAACATTCTGCAAGTAATAGTGCATTTACTGGTAAATGGTATTTAGAAGGATTTAAAAATAGTTTAGTTATTCGTAGAACTACAGAATCTAATGGTGTTGTAATTGTAACAGATTCAACATCAACACATCCAGGAAATAACGTAACTTATGTACCATTTACAGTAAAAGTTACAGGTGGTCTTTTAAATGAAAATTTAGAAGTGTTCCAAGATACTGTAATAGATATTTCAAAACTACCTGTAGAATCTTTTCATGGAAGATATGTTCATGTATTAAATAGTGCTGGTGCTAATGATGATCTTTATTTTGAATTTGTAGCTTATGATGGTGTAAGAGGACCTGGTTATTGGAAAGAGACAGCAGCTAATGATATTGGTAATTCTTTTGTAGCTTCAACGCTGCCACATAGATTAATTAAAAATACAGCTACTTCTTTTACCTTTGAGCCGATACCATACGCACCAAGAAAAGCAGGTAATCGGAGCACTAATCCAAACCCATCTTTTGTTGGTAAAAAAATTACATCAACATTTTTCTATAATAATAGATTTGGATTTTTATCTGAGGACAATGTTTTCCTTGGCCAGTCAAATAATTTATTTGAATTTTTTGCAGAAACAGTAAATGTATCAGCAATTCGAGCCCCAGATCCAATTGATTTAAATGCGTCAAGTATACGTCCAGTAATTCTAACTGAAGTCCTACCTTCTCCTCAAGGTCTATTAATACTTAGTGAACGGCAGCAGTTTCAACTGCTGACAACAGATGCACAGAGTATGACATCTAATAACACAACTATTAGGTCTTTGTCTAACTATGAAATGGCGACAAATATCCGTCCAATTGATTTTGGTACAACAACCGCATTTGTCAGCACAGTTCCTGGTTATTCAAAACTTTTTACACTAGCTTTACAAAGTCAAAATTTACCACCTGTTGTTACTGATATTAGTAAAGCAGTTTTTGAATGGATTCCAGATACTGTTGATGAAATCGCTGTCAGCACACCTAACTCAGCAGTATTTTTAATTGATAAAGGTTCCTCTTATATTTATATTTATAAATTTTATAATAACGGTAAAGAGGATTTGTTCCAAGCTTGGACTAAATGGCAGATACCTACAACTATACAGAATGCTACAGTTATAAATGATGCATTGCTGGTAGTTTCACAGCATGAGGATGAGTACACTATTGGTTCTATTGAATTAGATGAGTTACCTTCAGGTGAAGCGTATGCTACAAGCAGCAGTTATGAGGGGAATATCGCCCTTGATTTAACAACACGTCCAGTTAAACCACACGCTTCTGTTGATGCAGTAGTATATGATGCAGTAAATGATCTCACAAAAATTTATGTGCCATATACTCCTATTAACAATAAAGAAGCAATAATGCTGCTTAATATACCTATTGCTGATAAGGGTACAAGTGAAGAAATTGATGCTTATCAGGGTTATTGGACTGGTGCTACAGAACGTATTGAATCTGGTACTAATTATACATACTTAGAAGTAAAAGGTAATTTTTTAGAATATGCTGATGGAATTGTAGTTGGCTATGGTTATGATTTAGACGTAACATTGCCTAAATTTTATTATCAAAAAAAAGATGGAGCAGATTATACAGCTAGCCTAACTATTAGTAAAATTAAACTTTCTACTGGTAGAAGTGGTGCTATAAGATTTAAATTAAAGGCAAAAAGTGCAGATGAATGGGAAGATGTACAGCATACTATTCAGGCTGGATCGTATGAAAGTAACACTAATCCTGTAGTACCAGAAAGAATTTTTGTCTTACCTATCCATCAACGTAATACTAATTTTGAATTAAAAGTGACAAGTAATTTTCCATACCCTGTATCGTTGGTGTCAATGATGTGGGAAGGTAACTATTCCCCACGTTTCCATAGGAGGACTTAATTATGCCAGCAGCTTGGTTTGCAGGAGTATCAGCAGTAGCTTCTATTGCCGGCGGATTCATGGGAATGGGTCAAGCCAAAAGTAGTAACGCTCAAGCAAAAAAACATTACAAAGAACAAAAAAAATTAGCAAAAAAATCTGCTAAAATTTCTAATAAATATAATAAAGAATCTTTTGCAGCAGAAAAGAAAGACTATTATGCTGCACGAGCATTTCAATATGAAATGGCTCTTAAGCAATGGAAGTATGATAGTGAAGTTCAAGATTTCCGCTATTTACAAGATATGCGGGCATATGAACAATCTCTTGAAAATTATGGTCAGCAATTGTTTTTTAATAAGGTTTCTGACATTACTGCTCAAGAGTCCCAAATGGCAGCTTTTAATGAAGTATTAGATTCTGCTGCATTTGAAAAACAAAGTTTATTGGTTGATCAATTAGAACAAGCAGGTCAAGCTCAAATGCTTCAAGCCGGTGTATCTGGTGGCAGAGCGATGGCTCTAACTGCAGCAAAACATGGTAGAGACCTTGCGGTACTGAGAGCTAGTTTGAAGAGTAGTCGTAATGAATTAACACGTAATCAAATGGATTTAGCATTACAAAGGTTTGGTTCTGATATGCAGGCTAGAGCTAATTTAATGTTAAAACCAGAAAAACTACCTGAACTTATCAAGCCAGAAATGGCACCAGAACGTACATTTGTTGCACCAGCTGAGGTATTACCAGGAGCAGTTCCACCGCCTAGAACTACAAATCCTTATTTACCATTAGTTCAAGGTATTTCCAGTGCAGCAAGTAGCTTCTCTAATCCAGCTTTCTTCCAATAACCTTCCAACACATAACACATTATGGCACGCAAATTCACAGGTGCTGCTCGACCGCGTGGGTTTAATCCTGTGCAAATTAGCAGTGCAAATATCCGTCAAATGCAGGCAGAAAATGAGCGTATTCTTGAAGGGATGCGTCAACGTCAATTGTCTGCTAGACGAAATGAAGAAGAAATTCTTCGCTCAATGAAAGAGGATTCTGAGTATGCTAGACGATCTAGGGATCGTAATTATAATATTAATAAAGGTAATATTGAAACACAAATTCAACAATCCCAATATGATCAGGCAGCTGATGCATTCCAAGCTCAGGAAAAATTAAAAGCTACACTGGGTATTGTTGAATCTATAGCTAATTTCAGCGATACAGCCTCTAAATTTGCTTTAGAAGTAGAGAAAGAACAAGAAAAAAGAGAGACAGAGGAGCTAACAGTACAAGCTGAAAATTATTTTGCAGAGGGGTATAGACCAGATTCTTTGAGGTCTCAAGAACGCATATATGATATAGAAGCTGAGACCATGGAAGAAACTGGTCAGCAAGCTGAAATGGCAAAATTAATGGGAGCGCAAGTTAAACTTTCTAATCAAGCTCATGCATTAAGTGTAATGAACTCTGACATTGGTCGAAGTATATCTGCTAAAAATACTGTTGACCTTGGTTGGAAATCTTTTTCATTAAAATGGATTCAAGAAAATAGCCCTGAAGCTTATGGTAATTCAGATGCTGTGCAAGAATTATTGCCAGAAATTTGGAAAACATTTAAAGAAGAAAATAATTTAAATGAAAATTATACTCCTGAAATTTTAGCAGAAGCTCTTAAGGAGAAAAACAAAATAGACAAAAGCCTTATTTCCGGAATTGATGCCAAGGAAAATGAACTTATTGAATCAGAATTGATAACAGAATATACTAACTTGGCAATGGGTAACTTACCCGAATATGGTGCTTTAGCCTATAGAAACGTCAGCAGGATTGAAGGAAACCGTGAAGCAGGTTTTAAATTAATTGAAAAAATTGCAACTTTACAGGATCCAGATGGTTCGTTTTTATACAGTGAAGATCAGGTAGGTGATCTTGTCCTTGATTATAGGAACGATGAAAGAGATCCTGAAGGGACTATTATTGGTAAAAAGTTTCGAGATTCAAACGCAATACGTTTTCTAGAAATTCAAAATAAAAGAGAAGAAAAAAGACGAGAATGGAATAGAAATCAAGCTACTACTGATAGACAAGATTACTATCAAATGTCAAAAAGATGGCACGAATTATTGAAAGAAGAAGGTTTTACTCCTGAAAATCTCGCTGCAGTTGAGGAGGCGTTTCAATATAATATGCGAGGAGTCCCTGACTGGGTTAAAGTTTATAAAGCATCAGGAACAGAGGCAAAAAGAAACTCAACATTAATTACTATTGCTCAAGATTTAAAAGCTAGAGGTGTTTTACCTCAAAGTATGGTTAATGAAATTTATAAATTTGATCCGCAGGAAGCTGTAAAACTTCAAGAAGATTTTAATAAACAAAATCCTTATAGTGCTAATGCTGATTATGTAAAGACATTGGAAATTGTTGAAGGACTTCCTTTGCAAAAAAATGAATTTGGTGGTAAAGGCACAGAAACTGCTGGTTCACTAGAATCATCAAAAGCACTTAAAGAAATGTTTGTCATGATCTTTGAGGGCCATGTTGCAAATGGCATGACAATGTCAAAAGCTTCAATCCGAGCATTGCGGGATATAGAAGAAGGTATTAGAAGAGATGCAGGTAATCCCAATGGTACATTTTTCAGGAAATCAACAACACAATTAAATGTATTTGAGTTTCCAAATTTAATACCAAAAAATTTTCAATCTGCTCTTGACAAGGCTGTTGAAGAGGAAACACTTTTTAGACAACAGTTAGATAATGGTTCTGTTGATCAAATATTTGCTAACCCTAATTCTATTTTTACAGATGAACAATTTGTAAAAGAAATACAAGAAATGCAACAACCAGGATATAAATTTAAAGGTAAAGTAGCTTTGTTATCAAAAAAAATAAAAGCTACTCCTTTAGAAGTTATGACCAAAATTGCTGAAACCAAAAACATGACACAAATGATGCCACCACCACCACCGTCAATGCAAGTAGCCAGGAATTATTCACCTGCAATACAGGCTATGCTTAATCTTCATAGTACTGTTGCTAATAACCGTGCACACGGTCGAGGCTCTTTTGAATTAGGACATGGTTATGCAGAACATTTAGTACCACAAGAATACAGAGGATTTATTCGAGATAGTGCTGAGCGTCATGGACTTTCTCCTGCCGAAGGTGCTGTAAAAATTGAAATTGAATCTGCGTGGAACCCATTAGCAGAAAGTTACAATGGAACTTCTTTTGGATTAGCACAGATTAATAGATCTGCACATCCTGAGTTTTTTGCCAATGGTGATTGGAGAGATCCTGCTTATAGTATTGATTATGGTCTTGAATATTTTGCAGGTTTGAAAAGGCAATTTGGAGGCGATGTAATTGCTGCTGCCATGGCTTACAACGGAGGTAGTGGTCATTATAACGCATGGCTTGCAGGGGTAAAACCTGAATGGGTCACTGATGCTGCGACCGAAAATGAATGGCAAAGAGTTAAAACCGAAATGATTAACCACGGCAAAAAATTTGCAAAGGGTCTTTATAAATATACTGGAGATTCATCTATTTTAAATCATCCACTTCTTAAAAGAAACTAACTTATGGAATACGATCCCCTTGAAGCTTATAGGGTTGATGAAGGTGAACTTGAGTTAACAGAAGAAGCTGCTGCTGTTATCGCAGAACAACAACAACAGCAACAACTGGAACAAATTTCTCAAGAAACTGAATTAGAACCCCCTTCTACAGAAGCGCTACAACAACCACAAGATCTCCAACCACAGGTATCTACGGAACCTTTTGACCCACGGAGAGATTATTCTTATTATGAAGCCAGGGGGATGAGCCGTGGTGAATGGAATAAACTCCAAATGAGTGGAGGTGTCGATGCAGAATTAGGAGCAATTGCTGATGATCCTAGAACTGCTTTAGAATTTGCTACATCAGTACCTACCGGTGCTTTAGATTTTGGCGTTGATATCCTTAATGCGGCTATTCAAACTGAAATCCCTAAACTACCAACATATGAAAATAGCGTTGCACAAGGTATTAGAAATATTGCCTCTGTTGTTTTACCTACTTATCTGGGAGCAGGAGCATTAAAAGCTGTAACAGCTGCAGGTAAATTAAGGACTGGTTGGTCTATTGGTAACACACCATTCTTTAGATGGCTTGGTAATAGAAGTGCTGAAACTGCATCTAGTCTAATAGTTGGTGGAATTAGTTCAGAATATACTGAAGATAATTTGTTAGGTATGGCAAAAAAAGCCTTACCACCACAATATGACTTTATCCCAGATTCACTAGCAACTCTTGATACTGATACACCTGAAGATAAACGACGTAAAAATATTTTCCAAGATTTAGGACTTGGAGTTGTCACAGAAATGGCCATTGGTTTAACCAGAATGGGTGCTGCTATGGTTGGTGAAACCTTACAGCAAAGTGAGGTTAATAAACTAATTGGTAATACTGCAGCAAGTAGAAGGTGGTTAAAAGAGGCAGAACCACCTAAAGCTAACACTATTGAAGAATCTATAGAACTTGGATTATTAAAGCAAGACGAAGCACTGGATGAAATTGGTGAATATGGTCGGTACTTAAATCCACGTATGGATGAACCTATTAAAGGTGTACATGACCTATTTGAGTATAGTGAAGTAGGCACACGTACTGTTGATAATTTTGGTATTGTAGGAGCTAGTGTTGATCAATCTAGAATTGCACGTAACTTAGATACTGTTGATGGTAGAATTGGAAACTTTATTTCTGAACCTTCTATTCAATATAGTTTGAGTAGTGAAGGAAATATTGATGATGTTGTACTCGGCCTTTCTAAACAATTAAATGATGCTGGTGACATTAGTGCAGCAGGTAAAGGTTGGAAAATTAGCTTAAACGATCAAATTAACGATACTTTAAACATTACTCAGCAGTTATTTGACCCTAGAATGAGTAGAGATGACATCCTTAGGATTGTATCTCCTCTAACATTCGTTAATGATAGCGGAAAACAGGTACTAACAGAGGAAGGTTTTGGTGTAATTGCAAAAACATTGCGTAATTTTGGTGAAGAAATCACCTCAATGGATTACACTAGGGCTCATTCTTTGTTAGCAGGTTCACTATCTGGTCGTGTTTCAGACCTTTCAGAAGGTATCCGTCTTATGGATGGCTCTGATTCAGTGATTACTGCTCAAAAAAAAGTCGTTGATTTGATGAAATTCCTTGTGCAGCTAGATGGATCAGCTTCTTACTATAAAATGCGTAAGGTTAATCTTATTGATCAAGTAAGAAATGGTTTTAAAAACATTGCTGGTTATAATGAAGCAACTGTTGAGGGTGCTGATGCTGTTGGAAGGGAAATTTTTAAAAAAGCAGAAAAATTTGGTACTACATTAGAGGCCATTGCTGAGGCAAAGCCACAATTAATGCGTCAATTTTTGCTGGCTTACGAGATGAGCGACGGTAAAATTAGTACAATTCGTGAATTAAACGACTATGTATTTGATAAAACCATTAATCTTGGTAAAGCTGTTCTTGATTTTAACCCAGAAGTAGATAATAAATTATTGTCTGGTATTTGGGGTAACCTTTATGCATCATACCTTTCAGCATTTAAAACACCTATTCAAGCTTTTACTGGTGGTGTTGGTGGTATCATTTCAAAGCCAACTACACACTTTATTGGAGCCTTAGCTCATTTTGATTTTAAAGCTTTAAAACGTAATTATCTTGCTTATGGTTCAATGCAAGAATCTTTACGGCGTTCATTCCCTTATATGGGATCAGTTTTTGCTAAAGCTTCAAGAAATGTAGATGAAGTATCTAGTATTACTAGGAGAGATTTACTTCTAAAGCAAGAATCTGAGATGGAATTGCTCAAAGAAATTGCAAAAAGCCGTGAAGCTGAAGGTAGTTGGGGATTAAGTTATATGGTTCAACAGATAGAGATGTTAAATGCTCTAGCTAAGGATCCTGTAACTAGATTTGGTTCTAATGGTTTGATTGCTACAGACGGGTTTAGTGGTGCTATGGTCGCTCATTCTGAAGCTTATTTTAGAGCTATGGATGAAATTGCAGATTCTGGTAAACCCATTACTAAAGAAACAGTTGGACCTATTGCTGAAAAACATTACAAACGAATGTTTGATGAAAGAGGTTTGATTAAAGATGAAGCAGTTAAATGGACAAACAATGAATTAGCACTTAACCTTGATTCACCATTAGTTGAGAATTTAAATGGATTTTCTGATCATGTAACTTTCATGAAACCATTCCTCATGTTCCCAACAACTGGTGCTAATGTTGTCAGTATGTTTGGTAAATATGCTCCATTTAAAACATTCCAACGTGATTATAACGAACTTACTTTTACCCCTCTTAAGCAACTTTTAGGTAATGAAGAATACATTGATCATCTACTAACTTCTCGTGGAGTAGATATTAGTTCAATGTCTTCACTTGCTAAAGCAAACCGTATTACTGATTTAAAATACGAAGCACAAGGTCGTAAATTTATTGGACTTGCAGCTGTTGCTGGTGTCTTTGCATTTATGCAAGATGATAGGATTACTGGTGATGGTCATTTTGATAAAGAAACGCAAGCTTCTCGTACTAAACAAGGTAATTGGAAACCACGTAGCATTAAAGGTTTAGATGGTAAATATTACTCATACAAAGCATTAGGACCTATTGCTGATTGGATTGCAACTACAGTGAATGTATTTGATAATTTTGATTCGCTTGGCTCTACTGGTATTGAAAATTTTGCCCCAAAACTTGCTTTTGTTCTTAGTGCCTCTATTACTGATAATACTGGTTTATCTACTGTTAGACCTTTATTTGATATGTTATCTGGTAATGAAGGAGCTAGAAACCGTTGGGCAGCAGGTATGTTTAACGGATTAGGTCCTTTAGCTGGACAACGTGGGGAATGGAGTAGAATTTTTTCTGATGGATTACGGATGGTAGATAATGATTTACTAAGTTACATTGGAAATAGAAATCGTTTTGCTGAAGGTATTCTTGGTTCTACAGCAGCACCTTTTGTTTACAGCCCTATCAGTGGTAAGAAAGTTAATAGTTATGGTTTTATGCAAAGGCTTTGGAATGCTTACTCTCCAATAGCAATACATGCTGAATCTTCACCAGAAGAGGAGTTTCTAAATGCAATTGAATATGATGTAACTACTACTTTTAAAACAAAAGAAGGTGTTAAAGTACCTATTGCTACTCAATCCGAATTGTTTAGAATTATGGGTGAACAAGGTTTCTTTAAACAAGCTATTCAAGAAGTAATGCGTAGCAATAAAGAATGGAAATCAATGGAATCATTTGAAAAAATGAGGGCAGAAGGTAAAACAGTAAGATTAAAAGAGTGGCATAATATTCATAATAGATTAAGAAAGGCTCAAAAATATTCTGAACAGATGGCCTATATGGCTTTGGATTCTCAATTGAAGCAAAACATTATTACTTCTAAAATTGAAGACCAAGAAACAGATCGAGCTTCTAGACTTGGAGTAGATGTTGATCAACTACTAAACATTCGTAGGTAACTAATGGCAACCACACAAAACACATATACAGGTAATGGTTCAACAACGAACTATTCATTTACATTTGAATATTTAAAACAATCTGACGTTAAAGTTACACTTAATTCAGTCCCTACAACTGCTTTTTCATTCGTTAACGCTACAACTCTAGGTTTTAACACTGCTCCTGGTAATGGTGTTGGAATTCGTATCTATCGTGATACAGCAATTGATAACCTAAGTTCTACTTTT
>CEOI01022040.1_pt1 | contig 13053 bp, 8 predicted proteins | sample 530351 | NCBI WGS metagenome assembly CEOI01 (sample SAMEA2619962, study PRJEB7988) | marine metagenome | biome: marine biome (ENVO:00000447); feature: deep chlorophyll maximum layer (ENVO:xxxxxxxx); material: "saline water (ENVO:00002010), including plankton (ENVO:xxxxxxxx)" | depth 17 m | reverse complement strand
AAGTTAGAGTTCGAGTTGGTGATAGACATGTCACCACCAGACTCAGCAAGGAAGTGATCTGCGTTACCAACAGCAAAGACCGAAACGACCTGTAGGAATCCATCGTTGGATGCCTTGATGTGGAAGTGTCTCCAGTCATCTCTGTAAACAGAATCTGGATCAACTCTATATTCATTACCTTCTGCATTTGTCTGTACAACACCTTGAGCAGTGTTAGAACCAACAAAGGCGCGGTTATCTTTCTGTAGACCAATACCAGTGTATTGGGCGAGAACCATCGACTTGAATCCAGTTGCACGGGAACCATCAGCGTGCAGACCGTTCATACCAAAGACAGAACGGAGAGATACGTTGAAGATATAAGGAGATGCAGAACCAACTGTATCAGCAGTGGTTGCTTGTGCAAGAGAACCAACGATTCTGTTTTCTTCGATTCTCTGGATATAGTCCTCAGAAGAAGGAGCAACAGCAGGAGTTGTTCTTGTTACACCAGCAAGACTCGATGGAGTACTAATTGTATCAGTTACAATTGTAAACAATGTTGTGATTGCAGATCTTACGTTTGCACAAGAATTAGGATCGGTGTTAGAACCAGTTGCAGCATCTGCAGTAATTGTAAGGTCCTTAACCTGAGTCAGTGAAGTATCACCTGTTTGAACAGTAACACTTACGTTATTAATAACTTCAAGTGCAATGTTTCTTGCTTGGTTGAAAGCGTAAATAGACTCATTTTCTTCACCAACCAAGTGTTGGAGAGCACCACCGTTAACATAAAGGTTAGCAGCATCCCAAACTTTGTTGTTTGCACCGTATGCAACGTTGTAAGCAACTGCCTCGATTACGTCTTCAATATCATCTTCGCAGTTAACTCTACCACCAGGAACACTGAAGGATGGGAAGTTGGTAAGCATTCTACTTACAGCAACTTCAGCAATAAACTTCTTGTTTGCTTCGAGAAGATCTCTTGCGTCACCGTATCTATTACCTTGAAGTACAATGTCATCGAGAACACTGAACTTATCAATCTTAGAGTAATAAGTACTCAGATCTGGGTAACTTGCGTACTCAAATACGGTAACTTTGTGGTGAGATGCGGGCATAACATCCGCACCAGTACCAGTATATGTAGAAGATGCACTCTTATAAGTGTTATTTCCGAGAATCGTGTCCTTAACAGTGAACTGCCAGAAGTAACAACCACCAGTTACACGGAACAGAGCGGTATTTCCTGCGGAGTTATCAACAGGAGAAGGAACGTACTTAGGACGGAAGATAGTCTTTCTAAGGTCAAGACCAACAATCGAAGTACCACGGGGAACAATAACACCACCAGTGACGGCATTCATCTTATAGATGTTCTCCATCAGAGTCGCATCAGTGTAACCAGTTCTTACTAGTACGTTTGCGTTAGTTGCATCACCAGGACGGTTATCAATAGTGTACTCACCAGGGAATACGATAATCGTGAAGAATTCAAATAGGTCAGCACCATATTCACCCGCTTCGTCACCAGGACCATTTTGCCAGGATTGAACTGCTGCTTCAAGAATAGCTCTTTCAATGGTTTTGAACGGACGGTTCATACTACGTCCGTTATTAGTCAGAGAGTCAGTTGCGAGAGTATCATTCGCACTAACGTAGATATTTCTAAGACTGTTTGTGATGTTAATCGAAGATCCAGTCGATCCAGTAGGAAGAACAAGACCAGATGCATTAACAGAAAGTTTTACGGCGCCGTTTGAAACGAAGTCGATTTGACCATCACCAGAACTGAATACACCAGTATCAGTATCACCTTCGTAGGCGATGGAAGGAGCAGAAACACTGCCTTGTGGTACGATGAGTTGTTTTCCGTTAGCAACATTCAAACTACCAGAGTTGAATGTGACAATTGGACTACCATTGAATAAGAATGGAGTCGCTGCTCCCGATGGGAAATTAAGTCCGTTTGGACCAATGCTTAATACGGTCGTTCCATTGGATGTGAAATCAATGTAACCTGCCGCAGAACTATACAGACCAGTATCTTCATCCGAAGAGAACGAAAGAGAAGGGTCGCCAGTCAGGCCTTGCGACAGGACAATTTCAACGCCTTTGGAGATACCGCGAGTTGTTACTTGAGTTAGCGCCATGTTTGAAAGAGCCCGTTATTTTAGCGTTTTTCTAATCAAAACTATTTATACCTTTTCGGTTTCATTAGTGGCTTCTTCCATTTGCTTCTGGAAGTCGTCATGATCAAATAATTTATAAGATTTACCTGTAAAATGATTATGAACGTAAACTCGATTACCCCATCCAGTAGGAGTAAAACTAATACTAAAGTATCCGACGTTCATATCATAAATTGGGATTGGAGAACCCATATCCAAAGATTTCTGTTGAATCTCTTTTTGAGTTTCTGTAAATTCTTCAGATTTTAGTTGCTCCTCAACAATAATCCTATTTTGCTCATCCAACCACTTACTAAGTTGATCTTCTTGTTCCAAAGTCAGTCCAAAAGTCAAACCCGAGGGTAAATCATTTAATTCGCTCATTTTATAGCCAAAAAGAATCTTGAGTTATTTATATAGTAGGACGAGAGGGACTTGAACCCTCACGATCACAATGATCGACAGATTTTAAGTCTGGTGTGTCTACCAATTCCACCACCGTCCCAAAAAGGGCCACAGTCAATTTTGGCCCAGAATTTTTTTCCGACGTTTTTGGTAACTGAGGCCGGTTTTTCGCCTCAGTAAACGTACTCGATCATTTCCTCAGTCAATGTTTCATTGACAAAGCTGCACATAGCAGTGAAGTCACTTGCACTTGCTTCAATCAATTGAAGTTCTTCTCCACCATCTCCAAAGAGATGAATAGTGCGGTTGAGGATGTTGATCTTGACACCAGCGAGTTGAGTGTCTGCAGGGATGTCCGTAATGTTCATACGTCTCATTTGATTACCTCTCTACTATACCACCGTAATCACTGCTTGTCAAGCTTGACACAACAGCTAATTCTGACTATAATAACTCTGCCAAGGTTCAGAAAAACTAATTAGCAAGTAAGCTTAATAGCTCCTGCAACGTCTAGGTTAATAACTGGAGTAATTTTTGAGAATAAACCAATAGAGTTTTGGAAATCTGCACCTAAAACATTTTTCATACTTAGTCCTAATCCATTTCTGAGTTTTGCAGATATATTGTTTTCTGCTTTTGCACCAACTTCAGTTTCAGATGCTGCACCAATCTTACATCTGGTATCACTACCAACGGTAACATTTTGTTCTGCTGCAACCTTAAGTTTTGTTTGAGCACCAGCAACTAGATCTGTTTCTACTCCCAGTGCTGCTCGAGCGGTAGATCCCAAATTAAATTTAGTGTCACTCAGACCATTTAATCCAAGAGAATTGAGCAAACAGAATTTGTTGTAGAATGTTGAGAAAATATTGACAGATCCTGTTGCTACTGTGTTGTGTTCTGTACAGAGGTTTGTGATTGTAGGTGCAATAGCATCAAACTGACCAGATGCAGAGATACCAATTTTAGAACCAGCAATTGCTAAACCATTATGTGCAGATAATTCGGAATCATTTTTATAGATTGTTTTATGTTCACCAGAGAATGTAAATTTACTCTCTCTAACTGCGAACATATTCATTTGACCACGAACTTCTAGGTGATAGTTGCCACCTACTTTCAAATGATAATCTCCTTCGACTTCTAAATTAGCGTTACCTTTAACAATAACATTCTTATCTTTGATTGTAACTTCTGTACCATTACCTGTCGTGGTAACTTTCACGTCACCATTGTCATAGATGTGTGTACCAGACTTACTAGGACCATGTTCAAGGATCATCCTAGTAGATCCAGGAGTGTCATCCATCAAGACCATACTGCCAGATTCAGATGCTTGAACAAACATCTTTGAATATTCTGGTGACCATCGTCCAGGAATTGGACTGGTAATAGTAAAATTAAATGGACTACAATTATTAGCGGTAACAGGACATGTTTCCCAATCTAATTGATATGGAGATTCTGTATCTCTGTTACAACCAATTCCAAGTAGTTGAAGAATAAATCCAACGATATTACCAATACTAGCAAGGTCAGTTAGATTTGTTAAAGATTGAATGTTACCAACGGTGTCAATAATATCTGAAATACTATCAATAACACTCAAAATTTCATTTGCAACTTCTACAAGTTGGAAGATAGAACCAAAAATTTGATTGACACAATTCTCTGCAAATCTGACGAAGTTTTCAGCAAGAGATGCGAGATTGTTGAGGATCTCATCGATGAATGCTTCAATGAATCCCTCGATACCACCCATGATTGCATCTACAAGAGCACCATCGAGACTGCAACCGATCATGCGAAGAACTTGTAGGATGATCTCGGTTACACCTTTAACGAAAAGTGGAATTGGACTGACCGATGCAAGACCAATTGCATTCAAAATTGTTGTAACCTGTTCCATTAGGAACGCCTTTAACTGGTTTACGATATACCAGATTAGGTTTCTAATAATATGGAAACAGTGCTGCATTGCAGCTTGTAGATCAACAGGAGTGTCTACAAAGTTACCCACAACTTCTCTTGCAGAATCAGTCTTCTTAAGAAACTCAACCTTAGTTCCTTTTTTATGAGACTTAATCTTTGACTTCTCCATACCTCTCTTTACGAGAGTTAGACCAAAGGAGTTAGTTCCGTTGTAACCAATGACCTCACCACCAATCTTTACCTTTCCTCTTGGTGGGAATGTTGATGCTCTAGATACAGGAACAAATTGTGACTCGGAATCTAGATCTTTTGTGAGTGAAGTATTTTTTGGATCATAGATTTTTGCAGACTTGAATATGTTTCCTAGGTCATCAATACAAGCTTGAATTTCTCTTGCTACAGTGTTTGCAACACTATCTTTACCGTTGGCAACAGTCTTTGGTTGAGTTTGACCTGATGGATTTGTTCTGGATTGTGGTAATGATGCAGCAGTTGTTGATGTACTTACTGGTGTCTCTGCTGCTTGATCATCGTTTGCTTCTGCAGCTGCAGCAGGTTGTTGTGATACAGATGCATCGTTACCACCGCCTGGTTGAGTCGTCAACCCAGAGTTCATTGTGTCTGCGTTTGCCTGAGTTCCAGGTTCGTAAATCTTTTTGATTTCACTGAACAGAGTTCCCATGACAACTGGTTGTTGACAGTCTGGATAGTCAAGGAAAAATCCCATGACTAAACTACCAGGCTTCAAGTTGTTAGCGGAATTACCAACCCCACTTACCGCTGGATTAGTGGTTGGTTGCATGACCATACACCAGGGTAATTCTGATGGTGGTGTATCCTTGGCATGGAAACCAAAAATTTCTACTTTGGCTCTCCCAAGTTTAGCGTCCTTATCGTCTGCATTGACAACAGTTCCGAGCCACCAGGAAAAATCCTGGTGTCCCAGAAAGGACGGATTATCAAGGGTTGGATTTAATGACATGTATCAGTCGTCGTAAATTAGACACTCAGGTTCAGATGGGTTTTGATCACAAAATAGTTCTAAGTATGATGGATCGTGATGATCACCTGCTTCAATTTCTGCTTTGTGGTTTTCAGCGTATTCTTCTAGGTCATGTAGTTCACCTTCTACATGACGACGCATTTGTGGAGATACTGTTGGATCGTGAAGAATCTCCTTATCCTTTTGGATGTGTTGTTCGATACTGTCCATGTTAGCTACCTATAAATACTTGTTTTTCGGTGCGTTTGTCGTCCGCAATGTTAGTTCCACCGAATGAATCTCTAGTTAAAGTAATTCTGGTACTCAACTTATCTCTATTTAGTACATGTGTGACAGAGTTAACTAAGTACTTACCACTGATCCTCTTATCCTTTTTAACGGCATCTTTATTGACTCTTGGTTCTGGAATATCAACATCAATAAGATTACCTGCTCTAACGTCTAGATCACCAGGAACTGCAATATCTAATGTGTTATATTGCATGAAATAAAATCTGTAGATTGACTTCTCAAAAATTTTGTTTGATTCATCTACCATATTTTTATCATCAGTTGGTTGATCTTTATTCCATTTACCGAATGTGTTTAGAGTAGATGGTCTATAAACTACTCGTCCAGATCCCCTACTAAAATCAACCAGATCTTCTGAGTTTCCCCCAGATCTGTATGGTTTTAAACCACCAAGATGTTTACTCTTGGACCAGAAGTCATCTGCAGTAGTTCTAAAAATTCTGGCAGTTCTATGATTTGGATCAATGTAGATTGCATCATGGGCAAAAGATCCAGACCTTGCATCATCAAATACATTGAATACCTTTGGTGAAGAGTAGTTGATAATTCTAAATTTACTCTCCGAGAGATCAGTGTTACCTTGTGCGAAACCATATCTAGTGCTTTTGTTTGGATATGGATCTTGTTCAAACAATGTATCTACTGATTTAAAATTAAACCCATCAAAAGATTCCCAGAAAAGATATCCCACAGAATCTTTATGTGCAGTTGCAACTGTTCTAGTTCTGAACCAAGCACATGTATCAAATAATCTCCAGTTAGGAATATACATGTCAAACTTATGTAGACTTTCTTCTACATTAATTTTTTTATTTGTGATTGTGCGTAGATTTTCTTCTACAAACTCGTGTGCTTTAACACCATCAAGTCTTTTTACAACTCTCTGCGACTCATTCTTTAATGCTTCTAAACTACAACAATGAAGAACATATCCCTGGTTCTTTTCTTTCATGACTCTACCGTCAATGTTGTAAACGTAGAAGTCTTGTTTTATTTGTTTACTACCAGCTCGTACTACCATTTCGATGCGTTCTTGACCCATCATTGGTAGTTTACTAATAAGGTTCTCCTCAATATCTTTAACTACAATACTGCAGTACAAACTAGCTGAAAGAACACTCTCCTTCAGTGTAATTTCACCTACAATATCTTTGATGTCAATGGAATTGCCATATGAATTTTGTACTACGGGATGTAACTTAAGAGTTCTTAGTTCAAAATCCCCTTCAAAGTTTTGACCTGACATCAGATTCCTCTCTTAACAAGTTGAGGTTTATTAGTACTATTTAATGTACCAAGCATACTAACTTTTTGAGAACTAATCAATGTATCACCCTGGTTGTTGACGATCACTGTTACTTTTTTCCTAGGTCTGCGTCGTTTACTTTGTACTACATCCATACTTACATCAGATAATCTGTTGTGTCTAGATGGAATTTGTCTTGGTAGTCCACCACCTTTTCCACCATATGGTGGACCCATCTGTTTAAATTCTTGATAATATCTTCTTTTCTTTGGCCAACCAGATTCAATACCACCAACAGCACGAAGTGCTGATTCGATATCTTTTGGACTACCTCTGTCTTGCATATAAGCAATCGTTACTTTTGCAGCAATATCTTTATCCATCAAAAGTTCTGGATTGCTCATAAAATCTACACCAATCTTATCACCATATTTTTTATAGTTGTGTCTACCAGTGATTTGAATAAAACCTCTGCCAATAAAGTCTGATCCATCATTAGTGTTTGGTCTATTACCAAGTTGATTACCAGACCAACCGTAAACTTCATTGTAAAGTGCTCTCCAACCACCAGAATCTAATAATTGTTGTGCTTCTTCTCTAGAAATATCCCAGATCTCTGATGCTCTTTGTGCAGAAGTAATAGGTATCTCAGCAATACCTTTAATACCAGATTCACCTTTAGCAATTCCAAGTAATGCTGCCATATCACCTGTGTAATTCATTTCCTTACCAGCTTTTAAAATTGCAGCAATATTTGACTGAACGTCAAGAGATGGTGTACCACTGGATGTAGTAGTGTCACCACCACCAGTAGTGGTTGAGGTATCAGATGATGTCACATCAGGATCAGTTGCTTTTTTCTCAAGCATAGCCTTCACCTGTTCAGCTGTCATGTTATTTTGTTTCGCAACTTTTTCAAGGTATGCTTTTTTCTCTGACTCACTCATCTTGTCATATTTTTTGTCCATCGCCTCTCGGACAATTTTCATTCTCTTTTCTTCTTCCGCTGTCGGTTTTGGAGCATCTTTACCAGTTATCAAATCATAGATTCTTCCACCCAACCAGTCACCGATTAGGTTACCTAAGAATCCACCAACGAATGTACCAATACCTGGGAATACAAGAGTACCTAAACCAGCACCTAACCACTGACCCAAGGAAGCACCAAGAGCTTTGATGATTGCTTTGTCCCATGGATCACCGAGAGCAACGTTAATACCAGCACCAATCAATGGACCGACGATTGGAACTTTTTTAATAAAGTTAATTGCGGGAGTTGCAATTTTTTTAATAACTGGAAATAAAGCTTTTGCACCTCTCTTTGTTAATTGATCCCCAAGAACTGTAGCAATTCTTTGCATCAAATTACCGAGTCCACCTTTAGCAATTTTACTTGCTAAATTAGATTTAATCTTAGAAAGAATACTCGCCATCTTGGGGAAGGCAAACTTAAGCGCTTTACCAGCACCTTGTTTTTGCCATTTTTTAAAGAAAATATTTAACTTCCTAAAACCTTTAGACTGAATCGCTTTTCTAATTGTATTAAAGTCTTTGAATAATAATGTTGGGTTTAAGAAATATCTAAGACCAAGAATACCTGTTACAACTTTAATAAATCCAACAAATCTTTCTAAGAGACTATCTCCCCCTACCATTTCAGAGAAACCAGTCAATAAATTATCAACAGATCCAGTTACCCACCAATCAATAAATTGGAATATTCCTCTACTAACATCTACAATACCTTTGAGGATTGCCTGGTTTTCTGGTTTAGAAATCCAATCCAGGGCAAGAAAACCTAGTAGTTTACCAATACTACCAAGGAGATCACCACCAGCTTTCTTTGCCTTATTTCTAAATCCACTACCAACTTTCCCTAAGAAACTATTGTTTTCATTTTTAGCTTCTTCCTTTCTCGCTTTCTGTCTTTCGTTTAGTGTCTTCTCTAACTTATAATATTTTGCTTCTAATCTATCTCTTTGTTGTCTCTTTCTGAGTAGTCTGAGTACAGATGCTCTTACATCTCTTGCAGTAACTTCCGCTTTCTTTTCAGTCTCTTTCTGCACAGGCACGATAGCACTCATCGACTGCTGTGGTTGAACCATAGCAGAAGATTTATTTGCCTGATAAGGTACGATAGCGCTTTTAATTGCCATTATGGATTAATTGGGAAGAATGCTTGATGGAATGGTGGGAAGTTGAAACCCAAAGATGGTACATCATAATCAACATCCATACCAGTCTGAAAACTTCCAGACTGATCCAAATTAACTGTTTCTGTTGTTGTTTCTGCAGCGGATTCCTGTTCCCCAGTAACTCTATTGTTTTCATTCTGAAGATTAGATAAGATGTCTTCAGTATTCACCGCTTTACCACCCATCATTTCTGCCAAACTATTTGCGGCATTCAGAATTAGTGCTTCTTTACTTAATGTAGGTGTAGTAGTAGCTGGAGGTGTAGTAGTGGTAGTAGTTCCAGAACCATCAGCCTTATCTTTCTGTTGTTGAGATGGTGGATCTGCAGACAAATCAGTCCTCACCCCAGGTTGTGTTGGTGAAGTACTTTCTGTACCACCAAAAGGTGCTTCTTTATTATATTTACTTAGAGGATTAATTCTTGAGAGAACATTTGCTTTCGATCTTCCTGTATCGCCAGGGTTGGTTGCAGTTTCCCAATGCAAGTGTGGACCACTAGATCTACCAGTATTACCAGTATATCCAAGAACTGTACCTTTATTAACTCTCTGTCCAACTTTAACTCTTGCTGGTTGATTCATGTGGGCATAGAAGTTACCCAGTCCTGTTTTCTTATCAACCCAACTTACATAGTTACCATAACCAGGATCTCGTCCAACACCTTCTACGAAACCATCATTGATTGCTTGTAGTTTTTCACCGATACCAGTAGAGATATCAACACCCATGTGCATACCAGGAGATAATGCAAATGATCGGTTACCCATGCCAGAAGTAACAACATGACCACCTGCGCCCATGCCAGAACCTTTATAACCACTAGGGAACATACCAAAGTTAATTCTATCAAGTGCTTGTGTACCAATTGCAGCAACAGCTTTTTTATTCAGTACATATTCACCACCTTCAGCATTGATATTAACACCACCACCTGCATGACTTGGACCAGATAATGCACCACCTCTCCCCATTTGTGGAAGTCCTTCATTATCACTCTTTCCAGGTATTACTGTTCCTTCTTTTGTTTCATGTCCAGGTATATCTACCGTTTGTGGTGCAGTGTCATTCTCTTGATCCTTATTAGGATCTGGCATTGGTACTGTTACTTCTGGTTCTTCTTTTGGAATTCCTAAGAACTCCATGAAAGATCCAACAATCATTTCTCCAACCTGAGAAAATAATTGTGGAATACTGCTAACCCAATTTATAGCATCGTCCAATAAGTTCTTAACACCTTCAGTAAAGAATGTGATGAAACCATTGAACTGTTCCATCATTCCATCAATATCAAGCCATTCAAAGGTGAAGAATTCTTCTATACCTTTTGCGAATGATTTGATTCCTTCGATACCTGCTTCAACAGTTTCGACCGTCCAGTTCCAACCATCTCCAATTGCTGTACCAACTGCAGTCAGGAATCCCCAAACACCTTGGAAGAATCCTACAACTGTATCAATTTTCTTTTTGTTTTCTGGATCAGATAACCAGTCAAGGATCTTGAATCCAATAAACTTCATTCCAAGATCCATCAAGAACTGGAAGATTCCTCCAGCTTTCTTCTTCATGCCCTGAACAACAGGGTTACCTTTTTTTCTATCTTCTTTCGGTTTTCCTTTTTCTTGTTTATTCTCTTCTGCAGCTGCAGCATCTCTTTGATCTTCTTTAGCAGTTTCCAGAATTCTATCTTGGAGTCTTGCTAAAGCACTCTCTTCAATACCTAACAACTTCTCCAGATACATCTGGATTTTTTCCAGATGATTTACCGTCCTAGTTTGAGTATCAGAAGTACTATCAGCACCAACACCACCAGCAGGTGGTAACGCAGCTACAGTCTGTGTTGGTCCACCAGATAATAACTTTTGAGATCCTGGTTTAGTTGCAGTTGCAAATCCTTTGAATCTTGCCTTTCTTTCTTCTGGTGTTAAATATTCTCCTGTTTCTGGATTAATACCATCAACTCTTGCTTTATAATCATCTGAAGTTTTGCCCGTCATTCCTTGGGCAAACTTCTTGAATCCTTGTTTTGCAGCACCTTTTGCTGCTTGACCAGCCATAGCTCTCGCACCACCAGTCGCCGCCCCACGTGCTCCTGCACCTAGTAGACCTTTTGTGAATGCTCCTGCAATTGCTGGTAGTGCCATTAGTTATCTTTGTTGACTTTTAATTCGTTCATTTTCTTCTTCGATATAATCGACAAGCATTTGAACGTAAATTTCTCTTTCCCAAGGCATCATATTTTCTAATTGTTCTAGGTCCCACTTGTGATGTTGGACCATTACAAAATTGGTTCTGTAATAGTTTTCAAGGGACTCGTGAGCTAGAACTAATCGAAAAAACTCTGTAGACCCTCAATAACAACATCACTCTTTACACCAGTCTTGGGGTTAGTGATTTCAACAGTGTGAGATAGTTTAGGCATCGTTTCAAAGAACTTCTGAACCGACTGGAATTGACTACTATCCATGGTATCCATGAATTCTAATAGTTCTTTCTTGGAAAAACTACTAGATTCGTATACATCCTCACCTTCTACAACTTGATCAATACATCCAATTGTAAGATCAAAGATACTATCTACATTATTACCATCACCTGTGATGTTATTCTTGACGAAAGTTTCCATACTTGGATACTTCATCACCAGAGCAACTTCCTCAGTTAGTTTTACAACACGATCATGACCTTCAGGTTTTTGAACTTGAATGTCTTCGATATCAATAGTCACTTCGACTTGAGTTTCGTTGTCATCTGGGCAAATGAGATTCAACTTAACTTCTTCACCAACAGACTTACCACGGATATTGAGGAATAGATATTCAATGTCAAAGACTGACAAATCATCTACTTTAACTCCTCTAGATAGAATGCAGTTTTTTAGGATCTGTTTTACAGCTCCTTGCATTTGTTTCTCGTCCTCGGATTCCATAGCAACCAGAAGAATCTTTTCTTCTTTAACTAGGAAAGGACGGTATCTAATCTTTTTTCCTGTGGAAGGAAGTGCCAACTCATACGTTGGAGCGTTTAGCTTTGGTAAAGGCATTACAACAAATAATATAATCTGAAAATATTTATAAGGTTTATCTGAGGGCAGATCTAGTAGGAGTACTAGTCTGTAATGACTCATACTCAAATGAAACAGAGAACTGAGTCATCTGACCAGCATCAGAAGAAAGACTCATCGAGTCGATAGACTTTGGAAATGCATTCTTCATTCTTACGGCATGAACTGCAACATTATCTTTGAAACCAGTAGTTGCGTCACTCTCACCATTTGGAATAATTCTTCTACCTGGGAGATTATTCGCGAAAGCTCTATTTCTTACAGAAGAAGTTGCTCTTTCATATTTAACTACAGTGATATCAGCAATGTACTCATCTTTATATCTAGTTCTTAAAACACCATCACCAGCACCTTGGAATGCTGAATATGGATAAATGACGTTTGTCCACTTATCAAACAACTTCCTGATATTTGAGTTTGCATCCATCAGAAATGTAACACTAAACTCATTAAAGACTGCACCATAGGCATATTTTAACTGAGGTGTGTTGGTGATTCGGTATTCACTATCAGACATAGTAACACCAGGCATAGTACACTCAGTTGTATACAACCTCATCAACTGTTGAATGTCACTTAGAGTTGCACTACCCTCATCTGTTGCTAAATTAAATCCATTAGAAAGTTCGGTGTATAATGCACTAGATTGATATACATCAAATTGAATATCATATAAGTTGGCCATACTATAGCCAAACTTACTGACGTTCGCTTTGAACTCATTATAATTTGTTAAAACGTTTAGATTTGATACTCTCTCTACGGTCATT
>CEOI01018410.1_pt1 | contig 13061 bp, 15 predicted proteins | sample 530351 | NCBI WGS metagenome assembly CEOI01 (sample SAMEA2619962, study PRJEB7988) | marine metagenome | biome: marine biome (ENVO:00000447); feature: deep chlorophyll maximum layer (ENVO:xxxxxxxx); material: "saline water (ENVO:00002010), including plankton (ENVO:xxxxxxxx)" | depth 17 m | reverse complement strand
GATGTTGAAAGGTTTTTCAAGAATAATGAACCAGAATACGTTTATCTTGCTGCCGCAAAGGTGGGTGGAATTGTTGCTAACAGAGATTATCCTGGACATTTCATCTATGATAATCTGATGATTCAGTCGAACATCATTCATGCTGCTCGTAAGTTTGGTGTTAAGAAACTTTTGTTTCTTGGATCTTCCTGCATTTACCCAAAACTGTGTGGGCAACCAATCAAGGAAGAGTATCTGATGACTGGTCCTCTGGAACCAACAAATGATGCATATGCAATTGCAAAGATTGCTGGTATCAAAATGTGTCAGGCATATCGTAAGCAATATGGACTTAATGCAATCTCATTGATGCCTACTAATTTGTATGGACCTAATGACAATTTTAGTTTAGAAAGTTCACATGTTCTCCCTGCACTTATTCGCAAATTTCATGAGGCAAAAGATAAGGTAACTGTCTGGGGTGATGGTACTGCTATGAGAGAGTTTCTTCATGTGGACGATCTTGCAGAAGCTTGTTTTAAGTGTATGAAAGATTATGATTCTGAAGACATCATTAATGTTGGAACTGGTGTTGATGTAACAATCAAAGAATTGGCTGAAACAATTGCTGGTGTTGTTGGGTTTACTGGTAAAATTGAATGGGATGTGACAAAACCTAATGGAACTCCACGAAAATTATTAAATGTAGATAAAATTAAATCACTTGGATGGAAACCTGAAATTGAATTAAAGAATGGAATTGAAAAAACCTACAAGTGGTATAAAAATGAACTATAAGTGGCCATTAATGAAAAACAATGTCACTCTGGGTGACAGATATAATCTAGCTAAGTTTGTATTAACTTCTGATCGTTTTACTAACGGTAGGAAAGTTAGAAGTTTTGAAAAGGAATGGTCAAACTGGTTGGGTTGCGAACACTCATTATTTGTTTCTTCTGGAAGTACGGCAAATTATCTTCTACTAGCATCAGTAAAAGAGTATTATGGTCTAAAAGATGGGGACAAGGTTTTAGTACCAGCAGATACTTGGGTAACAAATATTGGTCCAGTTATTCAGTTGGGGTTTACACCAATCTTCTGTGACATTAACTTAGATAATTATAGTTTCTGTGAAGAAGATTTGAAGTATATTGCAAAAGAACATCCAGATATTAAATTAATCTTTACTACACATTTAATAGGATTTCCTGCAAATGATAGTAAGTATGCTGAATTATTTCCAAATGCTATAATTATCGATGATGTATGTGAGTCCCATGGATGTAAGAATCCAGATGGATCTAAAGTAGGATCTGATAGTATTGGAGCAACCTTTAGTTTTTATTTTGGACATCATATGTCTACAATTGAAGGTGGGATAGTTTCTACTAATAATTACGAACTTTATGATTTGATGAGAATCAAACGTTCCCACGGTCTTGCAAGAGAATCTGAAATGTTTGATCGATATAAAAAATTGTATCCAGATCTTTCTAAACAATTTTTATTTGTTACTGATGGGTATAATTTTAGAAATGATGAACTTAGTGCAGTTCTTGGATTATCTCAATTGAAGAGACTTGATTCATATATCAAAAAAAGAAATGAAAATTATTTGATGTTTATTTCTTTACTTGAAAAGTATCAGAATTTATTCCACGTACCTAAGTATCATGAGGGAGTAAGTAATTTTTGCTTCCCTATTGTTTGTAAAGATGTTAGGTATGCTCATAGACTAAGAGAAGTCTTTGATCAAAATGGTATTGAACATCGTCCTATTATTGGTGGAAATTTACTTAAACAACCATTCTTGAAAAATTATTCTGTAACCACACAGAAAAAAGAACTTAATGTTGATAAAGTTCATTACAATGGAATTTACTTAGGAAATAATCATTTCATTGGAAAACAGGAAATAAATTTACTCAGTGACATTCTTTCTTTACTATGAGTTTTTCTATCAATCATCTAGGAAATAGTGGACATCTTGGTAATCAGATGTTTCAGTATGCTTTTGTCAAATCATTAGCAAAAAGATATAATACAAAATTTTGTATTCCACCTAAAGAAGTTTTTGGAAAACATTATTATCAGAGACTTTTTAGTAATATTGATGAAGCTTTTGATTTGAATTGTCATCGTGAAACATCTGCATACACAGATGTGATTGAAAAAGTTTTTCATTATGATGATGAACTAGTCAATTCTTTGTCGAGTGGAGATTACAATCTTGTTGGATTTTTTCAATCTGAAAAATATTTTAAAAATATAGAGGATGAATTAAGAACCAAAGACTTTGTGTTCAAAAAAGAAATACAAGATGATTGTTCTGATATAGTTGATCAATATAAAGATTCGATTGCCATTCATATTAGAAGGAATGATTTTCTAAAAAATGCAAATCATCCTGTTCAAGATAATCAATATTATATTGATGGTCTAAATCAGTTTCCTAAAAATATTCCAGTTCTTGTCTTCACTGACGATATTGAGTGGGCAAAACAGCAAGATATCTTTTCTGATGATAGATTTCTTATTTCAGAAACTGATGATCCATACTATGATCTTTACATTATGAGTAAATGTAAGTATCATGTAATTTGTAATAGTACTTTTAGTTGGTGGGGTGCTTGGTTAGCAAATAGTCAAAATGTTGTAGCACCAAAGAACTGGTTTGCTGGAAAATGTGCGAATAATAATACTGATGATTTGTATCTTTCTCATTGGAAAATAATTTAATTTACAAATGATTGCAAATGACGACTTAGGAAATCTGGGGAGACTTGGTAACCAAATGTTCCAGTATGCATCCTTAAGAGGACTGGCACAAAAGCATGGTTATGATTATTGTCTTCCTCCAGAAGAGGTAATCGGCACAAAAGACGATAAGGTTAAAAATTCTGACATTACTATGTTTGAATGTTTCAATATACCCGATGCTCCCAGAAAGATAACAAATTTTCCAAAAGTAATGGAAAGTGTTAATTATAATTTAGATGAATTATTGTGGGATAGATGTCCAGATAATGTTAGTTTGATGGGGTATTTTCAAACAGAAAAATATTTTAAACATATTGAACAAGATATAAGGAATTCCTTTACTTTTGTAGATGAAATTGCGTATCCAACGGAAGATGCATTTCGGGAAAATTTTGGTAACTCTGAAGTAATTTCTCTTCATATTCGCAGAACAGATTATGTGCAACTTCAAGATCATCATACTTTAGTTGGGGTTGATTTTTATAAAAAATCTTTAGATCTTTTACCGCAAGAACTTAATGTTATGATTTTTTCTGATGACATTGATTGGTGCAAAAATCAAAAGATATTTGATCAAGATAGATTTATTTTTGTTGAAGATAATAATAGTGCAGTGGATCTTTGTTTGCAATCACTTTGTGCATATCATATTATTGCAAACTCTTCGTTCTCTTGGTGGGGCGCATGGTTATCTAAGAGCAAAAAAGTTATAGCACCAAGTAATTGGGTTGGTCCTGACAACATACATAAAAATGTAGATGGACTAAAATTTAATAATTTTACTTTTTTAAAATGAAAAAATATTTGATGGTAATTGCAAATTACCCAGACCACAGACAAGATTTTTTTAAAACTCATTTTTCTCCAAGAAATAAAGAATATTGTAAAATTCATGGTTATGAATATTTGGAATATCTTGGACCATACAAACCATTTAGAGACCATCCAACGTGGTGGAAGTTTACTATTGTTAGAGATCTTATAAATGATGGTACTTTAAAGGAAGGAGATACTCTTACGCATATTGATGCTGATATGTCTATTCATAAATTAGATCTTGAATATCCAGCACACAAATCTTTTACTTATTGTATTGATTCTGGAAATACTCACTGCATGGGTAACTATTCGATCAAGGTTAATGAATGGTCTAGAAATATGTTTGATCTTCTTCTTGATGATAATAGGTATGAAAATTTAAAAGATAAGATTACAGTTCATGAATATTTTGGGCATAGAGATAGTTTTTGGAGTGTATTCAGAGAACAAGCATCATGGTATTCTTTGGCGGGTATAAAGAGACATTCTAATATTCCATTTTATAATCTTGCACATTATGGTTGGCATTCTGATAAGGATGAATGGACGGTATACTCTTTGGAAGAGTTATATGAACATGTTGAGGTGTTACCTACATGCTGGAATGTGACTGAGATGCCTGGTGAGTCTGGATGTACATTTAATATTAATCCGGTAGAAAGGAAGGATGTCATCATTCGTCACTTTGCTGGCGGTCAACCTTGGAGGGATGACTATTAATGATTAATTTGCAATATAGAGGACAATCTGATATAAATTCTGGATTTGGAAATCATCTTTTTCAGTACGCATGTTGTAGGATTTTGTCTAAAAGGACAAAGTATTTTTTAAATGCAAAGAAACCAGGAAATTTTTATGAATCTGATTTGGGTGAAAATAATAATGTAATCATTCAAGATAATCCAATCATTTATTCTGATATTTGGCAAATGGATTATGACAAATTGTCTGAACATAAAGGGATGATATGCATTAATGGATATTATCAAGTATATGAAAACATAAAAAATGATAAAGAGTATGTGAAAAAAATATACTCTTTTGAAAAAAATCAATCTCTTTATGATGATGATTTAATTGCTGTTCATATTAGGTTGGGAGAATATTATAGAGATAATAATAATCTTCCATCTGAATATTATATTGATGTCATAGAGGATTCTAAAAAAGTCCCAGTCATCTATACTGATGAACCAAATCACTCTCTTATAACTGAAATAAAAGATGTGTTTGATTGTGAAGTTGTATCCAATAGTGAATGGCAAGACTTTGTTGATATTGCATCACATAAAAACATAGCAATATCACAATCGTCATATTCGTGGTGGGCTGCTTGGTTATCTGATGCAACTAGAATTTATTATCCAAGAACTTCCAAAAAATATTGGCAACATCGTAAAGATGGAAATGATATAGATGTAATTGTTGATGATGAAGCGAGATATATTTACGTCTAATACATAATATAAAAGAAACAATTTGAGGTTATTTAATGATTAAAATTGATGAATTCACAATATCTTTGCATTGTGGTTGTGATCGAGATCTTGTAAACAAGCAAATGGAGGTGTTAAAACCTCTGGAAGAAAAATATAAAGTTCATTGGAATAATAGAATTGATAGACATCCTGGGATGTACCCATCATTTTCTGAGTTGGTAAATCATGCTGTTGCAACTTCTCCAACTGAATGGATTGTTTTAATGAATGATAGATTATTTCCTACTGTTGAAGAAGTTGAAAAGACACTCAATCTTCTTGAAAATGGGTATGCAACAGTGTATATTTTTAATAGTGCATTCATGGCATTTTCCAAAGAACTTATTAGAACTATTGGTTGGTTTGATGAAGAGTTCTACCTAGGTGGATGGGAAGATAGGGATTGGGTATACAGACATAAGTATAATGATTTGTGCATGTATGAAAGTTTGGAGGGTAATTATGATATGCACTGCAAAGTTTATCCAAAATCTCCATTAAATGGTCCTCCTGGAGATGCTGAATCTGCTCCTAGATGGAATCAAAAATATTCGCATTTTGGGGATCGTGTCATCAAAAATTGTCCAGAACCGAAGTATGATAAATGGGACTCGATGATTGGTGAAAGAAGAGATGATATTAGAAACTCTTGGAAAAAATGGGATGATTCTGTGCTAGGATATATGTACAACCAAACAGATAGACCAGGGTCTGGACCTTCTGCGTCTTCTATGTTTGGAAATCGTCCAATTATTAAAGGGTATTGATTAATTTTAATTATGGAAAACAAAAAAATATTCTTGACAGGAGGAACTGGTTTTCTTGGGCGATCAATAATTCAAAGATATTATAATAAAAATCATATTACGGTTTACTCTAGAGATGAATCAAAACAATATCATCTAAAGAAAAAGTATCCAAATCTGGAATGTATTTGTGGTGATGTTAGAAATTATGATTTAATGAAACGTGCCAGTAAAAATCATGACATTGGAATTTTTACTGCATCATTCAAACAAATTCAAGCTTGTCATGACAACTATGAAGAAGCGAATCAGGTGATTATCAATGGTGCCTTTAACAGTAGAAGGTGCTCTGAGGAAAATAATTTTGAAGCATCTTGTTTTATTTCGAGTGACAAGAGTAGATCTGCAACCACAGTTTATGGTGCAATGAAATATGTTGCGGGAGAATCATTTATTTCAAATTCTAATAAAAGTGATGTTAGATTGAGCACCGCAGTTTATGGAAATGTTTTGAATAGCACTGGTAGCATTATTCCCTTAATGTGGCATAGTATAAAAGAAGGATTTAGTTTGTCTCTATATGGTGAAGAGATGACTAGATTTTTCATTAATGTTGAGAATGCTATTGATTTGATTGAGATCGGACTTAAAAATGATGGATACAATGTTATTCCAATCTTACACAGTATGAAAGTATCAGATCTTTTTGAGATTTTTAAAGATGAGTTTGGATTGCAGTACAGTGTTTCTCAACCAAGAAGTTGTGAGAAAATTCATGAAATAATGGCATCTCAAGATGAAGTTGCTAGAATGAAAAAGAATGATGACCATTACCTGATGCATCAAACAAATATCTACGATGAAGTAAGTTTTCCAAATAACCAGTATTCCTCAGAAGATTGTGTTATTGATAAAAACATGCTATATTCAATCTTAAAAGAAAAAAATTTTTTTAAAGTATAAATTATGACCACTAAAAAAACACTAGTATTATCTCCTCATGTTGATGATGAGTTATTGGGATGCTTCAGTTTTTTGAATGAAGATGCTCATGTTGTTGAGTGTGGTGTTGATGTATTTCATGTGGTGAGTAGAGAGGAAAGATTGCAGGAGTTAAAAAATCTTTCCGATCATTGTGGATTTAGTTATGATGTATATCTTGAAAACAAGGTAAACAACTATGTAATGCAAGACTTGATACCTATTTTTGAAGAACAAATTAATAAGGTTAAACCCGATAAAGTTTTTATTCCTTATCCATCTTATAATCAAGATCACATTGCAGTTTACGATGCAGCATTAGTTGCTCTTCGTCATCATGATATCAATTTTTTTGTTAAAAAAGTTTTAGTTTACGAAGAAGTTCATAGTTTTTTGTGGGATTGTACCCACGATCTTAATAGTTCTTTTAAACCAAACTACTTTTCTCCATTAGATATTGATGATAAAGTTTTTTCATATAACTTTCTGAAATCGCAGGTAAGGGGACATAGAGGTCCTGATACTCTAAGACAGATGGCTTATTTGAGAGGATTTCAATCTAACATGCCAAGTGCAGAATCTTTTCAAATCATTAGATGGGTTGATTGATGAAAAGCATTTTATTATGCTCATATAGAGAATGGTCTGATTTAATATGTTCTCAAATTCAAAAGAAGTTTAAAACTGAAGATGTTATATTTTCTGTTTGTAATACTGATAGTAAGTTTTCATATTTGATATCAAACTACAAATATGATTTAATTTTTTTCATAGGTTGGAGTAATATAGTAGAAGAATCTATAGTAAAATCCAATACGTGTATATGTTTACATCCATCTCTATTACCAAAGTATAGGGGTGGAAGTCCAATACAGCATCAGATTATAAATGGAGAGACCGTTAGTGGGGTTACTTTATTTTTGATGGATAGTGGAATCGATACTGGTCCAATAGTATTTCAAAAACAATTCGGTATTGAAGATTGTGATTTGCAGGAAGTTTTTGAAAAAATTGTAAGTATTGGTACGGAAGGGTGTATAAAAATTATTGAAAAACACATAGCAAATTTATCTTTAAATCCTGTAGAGCAAGACAATTCTAAATCTTCGTATTTCAAAAGAAGAAAAAAATACATGAGTGAAATAAAGTTGGAAGATTTTTCTAACTACACATCGAAAGAACTTTTCGATAAAATTAGATCCTTACAAAATCCATACCCAAATGCTTTTGTGAAATGTAAGGATAATACTATTCTATACTTAATCAAATCTACTTACAAATAATTATGAAAGTTTACATTTTTGGTGCCAATGGAATGTTGGGTAGATATCTTACAAAATATATGAGTTCTTTTTTTGATATAGTTCCTATTACAAGAAAAGAAATTGATTTATTGGATGACTTTAATTGCATTACTGAGAAATACAATTTTAGTAGTGATGATGTCATTATTAATGCTGCGGGTGTTATCAAACAGAGATCATATACTCCAAATGAATTGATCAGAGTAAACTCACTTTTCCCTCATTTTTTGTCCACTCTTAAATGTAACGTAGTTCATGTAACTACAGATTGTGTTTTTAGTGGTAAGGAAGGATCTTATACTGAAGACAGTCTTCATGATTGTCTTGATGATTATGGTAAAAGTAAATCTTTGGGGGAACCAAATAATATAACAGTAATTCGCACATCAATTATAGGTGAAGAGTTGCTTAATAAAAAATCTTTGGTTGAATGGGTTAGGTCAAATAAAAATACGACTATAAATGGATATCTAAATCATTTCTGGAATGGACTAACGTGTCTGCAATTATCAAAAGAAATTGTTTCAATCATTAACTTGGGTTCATATTGGAAAGGTGTAAAGCACTATCATTCCAAAGATACTGTTAGTAAGTATCAATTAACTTCTTATATTGATGAAATATATAATCTGAACAATGTGATAAATCCTGTAATGGTTGACTATTGTGACAGAAGTTTAAAAACAAATTATACAAATACTGTTGAGTTGACGGTAAAGCAACAAATTCAAGAAATGTACTCCTTTAAAATTTCATAATGAAAAAAATAAGTCTTGCTATTCCAGAATACAATACATCACAATATTTTGAAGACTGTATTAAGTATGCAGTAAATGATGATTTTGTTGATGAGATTGTTGTAAATGATGACAAGTCATCAGATGATCACTTTGAAAGATTGTTTTCTACTATTAAAAAAATCAATTCACCAAAAATTAAAATCTTTGTAAACTCAGAAAACGTTGGTGCATTTAGAAACAAATATCTTACAGTTAAAAACTGCAAGAATGACTGGGTTTATTTGTTAGATAGTGACAATCATCCTTTTGAAGAAAGTTATCAAATCATTAGAACTATTCCTGATGACAATCCAAGTATTTGTTTTTCTCCACAAAATCTTTTTTGTAAGAATGACAATATGAGTGATTATGAAAATATTTCCAATTATGATTTTGGATATGACTTAATTGGAATTGAAGAATCCAAAAAGTCATTATCTGCTAGTGTAGAATGGTTCAACTGGTTTGTGAATTCTGGTAACTATATCTTCAATCGCAATACATATCTTGAATCATTAAAAGAACCGTTTGAAGATACTTCTACTCCCCTTCTTCATGCAGATACGGCAGCAGTATTTTATTATTGGTTGAAGACTGGTAATAAATTCAAAGTGGTTAAAGGTCTTAGACATAATCATAGACTTAGACAAGATAGTAATTGGCATTCTTGTGGATCACAATCTATGCAGTCAGTTAATTTTTATGAAACCGCAATTAAAAATCTATGATTAGAATCGTTGATACTCCACAACAGTGGATCCCTAAAAATACATTTCGATATCCTCCACATCAAGGTTCAAACCCTTTGATTGAGGAGAGAGCATTTTCTTATTTCACTACAATGGATATTGATAGTGATTACCTTTATATTCCCATTCAGTGGACTCAGTATCATTGTTCAAACAACTGGGGAAATGATACTGGAAAGATTGCTGAGATTCAAAACTGGGTAAACGAACTTCCTAATAAGTATCCAGGCAAAAAGTTCTTTACCGTTGTTCAATATGATGATGGCACTTTAGTTTCTATTGATAACTGTAAGGTATTTGCTGCATCAAACTCTCCTAAGTCTCCCAGAGCAGATACTCAAGAATATATTCCTATTCCTTTGCTTTCTGATCCTCATCCAGGATCTCCAAACGAGGTGAGGATGAATAAGGTTGGATTTGTTGGTAGAAGTGATACTCACCCAATACGAAAGGTGATGTGTGACAAACTTATGGGAATTTCTGATTATAAGTTTGCTGTTAATATATCAGGAGATCTTTCTCAGGCGTTCAGAGATATTATTTACGATTCTGTCTTTGGTCTCGCACCTCGTGGATATGGTCCTACATCATTTAGAATGTATGAGACGATGCAAATGGGTGCAATCCCAATTTATATTAGTGATGTTTTTTGGTTACCATTTGATGATGAGATTGATTGGGAGAAGGCTGCTTTATTGATTCATCCTGATGACATCGATACAATTCCAGAAAGAGTTGATGCTATACTAGATTCTGGTGAATATGAAAATTATATAGATTATGGTAGAATTGTATATGAAAAGTATTTGACTTGGGATGGAACTCTAAATCAGATCGCTAAAATTATTTCAAAATAAAATGCTAATAAATTTAACAACAATTTTTCAAAAGTATAATATGAACATCAAAGGGACTGTTCATATTGGTGCTCACTATGGTGAAGAACTTCAAGACTATGTGGATAATGGTATTCAAGAAATAATTGTCTTTGAACCATTGACATCCAACTTTAATACTCTTCAAGAAAAAGTTAAGAACGTTAATGCTAATATTCAAGGACATCAAGTTGCTCTTGGAAGTAAAAAGGGCACTGCTACAATGTTTCTAAGTAGTAACGAAGCACAGAGTAGTTCAATTCTGAAACCAAAACAGCATTTAGAGTTGCATCCTGATGTTACATTCAATGGAACTGAAGAAGTAGAAGTTGATTTGTTGGATAACTATGATGTTGGGCAATGTAATTTTATTAACATTGATGTTCAGGGATATGAACTTGAAGTTTTTAAGGGCGCAAAGAAAACTTTGGAACAAATTGATTATGTTTACTGTGAAGTAAATCGTGATGAAGTTTATGAAGGAAATGCTTTTATTGGAGAAATTGATGATTATCTTTCTAATTATGGATTTGAGCGAGTAGAAACAAAATGGCCAGCAAGTTACTATACTTGGGGTGATGCACTTTATATTAAAAAGAAATGAAAATTTGTATTTTAACGATCGCAACAAATAAGTATATTCAATTTGTTGAGAGACTTTTGAATAACATTGAAGAAAATTTTTTGAATGATCATGAAATCGAGTGTGTTCTTTTCACTGATCATGAAATTGAAGAATGTTCTGATAATGTAAGAATTAGTCAAATTGAGCATGAACCTTGGCCAATGCCTACCCTGAAGAGGTATAACTACTTTGTGAAGGAAAAGGAATTTATCTCTCAATTTGATTATTGCTACTACTTTGATGTTGACATGGGAATAGTTGACAAAGTTGGTGATGAAGTTCTTAGTGATTTAGTTGCTACTCAACATCCATATCAGTCTTTCCATTCACCCGCACAACAATCTTTTTGTAGGAATGAGAGGTCTCTTGCATATGTTCCTTACGATGAAGAAACTGTCACTTACTATGCTGGTGGATTTAATGGCGGATCTACAGAAAAGTTCCTTGAAATGTCGGAGGTTCTTGCTGATAGAGTGACTAAAGATCTTGAAAATGGTGTAATAGCAACCTGGCATGATGAAAGTCATATGAATAGGTATTTGATTGATAATCCACCTACTTTAAGTCTTTCACCTTCATATTGTTTTGCAGAAGAAATGATGGGTAATTCAGATTATCCATATGAACCTAAAATTATTGCCCTGAAGAAAAATCACAGTGAACTTAGATCTTAGAGAAGTACCTGCAATTTATATCAATTTGGAACATCACAAAGATAAGAATGAGAATATGCAAAATATTCTCAAAGAATGTGGGTTCAAAAATATCATTCGGGTAGAAGGTGTTCCCCGTCCAGACCGTCCTGTTGCTGGATGTGCTTCCGCTCAATATAAAGGATTATGTGAAATTGATCCACCCTTCATTCTCTTTGAGGATGATTGTATGCTCAAAAATTTCAGACCAGAAATCGAAGTCCCAGATGATGCTGATGCAGTTTATCTTGGTATCTCATCTTGGGGAAGGATGAATGGTCACTCTGGACCTTATGTTCAGTATGAGCAAGTCAAAGATGATTTGTATCGAGTCCACAATATGCTTGGTGGTCACGCCATTTTGTATTTGACAGAAGAGTATGTTAGAATGTGTCAGCGGATATGTCATCATGCTGGTTATGTAATCGAAGATCACTCTGATATTGGTATTGCTGAAATTCAAAGGTGGTTTAATGTTTATACATTTGACGATCCTTTCTTTTATCAGATGAGTGGATATCACGGAACTGTGAATCCATTGACAAGTTATCCAACAGAAGAGTGCTTTAACTATAAGAAGCAGTATTTTTTACCTCAACCAATTTTATGAAATCACTAGTAACTGGCGGCGCAGGATTTATCGGATCTAATCTTGTAGACTATCTTGTAGAACTGGGTCACGAAGTTATCGTTATTGATAACGAGAGTGCTGAGTCTAACGAACAATTTTACTGGAACGAAAAGGCACAGAAGTGTGTCTATGATATCCGTGACTATGAGAACACCCGTCCTCTGTATGAAGGTGTAGATTATGTTTTTCATCTTGCCGCAGAGTCTAGAATTCAACCAGCAATTCGCAATCCTATCAATGCAATCAGTTTGAATTCTGTTGGAACCTGTACGGTTCTTCAGTGTGCTCGTGAAGCAGGTGTCAAGCGTGTTATCTATTCTTCTACATCATCTGCATATGGTATGAATGAAGCACCTAATGTTGAAACTCAACCTGATGACTGCTTAAATCCTTATTCAGTTTCTAAGTCAAATGGTGAGAAACTGTGTAAGATGTATACTGATCTGTTCGGTTTGAAGACAGTATCGTTCCGTTATTTTAATGTTTATGGGGAGCGTCAACCTCTGAAGGGGCAGTATGCGCCTGTTGTAGGCATCTTCCTTCGTCAAAGGGTTGCGGGTGAAGCATTGACGATTGTAGGTGATGGAGAGCAGCGTAGAGACTTTACCCACGTTAGTGACGTTGTTCAGGCAAACTTTCTTGC
>CEOI01026567.1_pt1 | contig 13080 bp, 9 predicted proteins | sample 530351 | NCBI WGS metagenome assembly CEOI01 (sample SAMEA2619962, study PRJEB7988) | marine metagenome | biome: marine biome (ENVO:00000447); feature: deep chlorophyll maximum layer (ENVO:xxxxxxxx); material: "saline water (ENVO:00002010), including plankton (ENVO:xxxxxxxx)" | depth 17 m | reverse complement strand
CATATTGAGGGTGTGACACTTGGTCGCGACCATCAAGGAAGTACAACTCTTCGAGCCATAGCGTCCGAGCGGCCATAGCTTGCACGTCTTCCGCTCCAGGTTTAGCGGCAATCATGGGATCAGGTCGTTGCATCAAGCGCTTTCCAGTGCGGCCACTTTGGCCTCAAGCGTTTCAATTTTAGTGATGGCTTCCTGCAGCGCAGCGGTCAGCAGGGGAACCAGTTTGGCTTGGTCAATCCCTTGGTAGACCGGGATGGTGTTGCCATCCTCGTCCAGCTTGTTATCGCCAACACTGACACCATCAGGTAAATCGCCATTGCCTTGATCATTTGCGTCCCATACTTGAACCTCGTTATGTGTGCCTGTTACAGCCTCTGGCACGACTGTTTGCGCTTCATGCGCAAGGAAGCCATCGACTGTGACGTCAGGTTCAACCGTAAAATTAAAACGCTTAGGAGCAAGCTGTTTTACGCGAGTGATTGCGTCATCAAGGTCAACAACATTTTCTTTAAGACGATAATCAGAGGAGGTTACATAATTAGTCGTTGTTGGAGTAACGTTGATGTTGCCGACAACAGCGTTGTTTCTCTTAAATTCAATCGCGACACCATTGTCATTGTAACGCTCGACAATCACTGGAAGATTGCCGCCGCCAGTTCCTTGCGCAGCAAAATAGGCGCTGAAATTACTAGAAACTGACGAGATGGACGCACCAATTCTGGGTGTGAAGTTTCTGATTCGGACGTCACCGCTGGGGGTGATTCTCATCCTGTCCGTTCCATTGGTCAGGAAATCTAAATTGTTAGCCGATGGGGAATTTATGTTGCATCCGCCGCTAAATGTAAGCGTTGGGTTTGATGCGCTAAGAGTAATGTTGCCCGCAATGTCAGCATTGCCATCAACATCCAAGCTGTCGCACTCACACTCGCCGACAACATTTACGCCGTCTGATTTGGTATTAAATTTTTGAGATCCATAATAATAAAGCTTGACTTCTCCAACGCTACCATCGCAGCGAACGTAATCAATTATGCCACCAGAGCCGTTATCAGTGGCAAGGACTATGTCTTCATCATTGGCGTAATTTATAACAACAAGTTCTCCAGTTGCATTGGTTATGTAGCTATCGGAAGCGTTGTGGTAAATCTGTAAATCATCGCCAGTGCCAAGCAAAATTGTGTCACTATCTTGCAGGTCTAAGTTCCCGTGGAGCGTAAGACTTCCTGAAATATCACCATTGCCGTCAATGTCTAAACCGTCTGCATTTACGGTCCCATCAAAGTAACCGTCGCGCCACTGATTAGAGCTTGTGCCTAAATCGTAAGAGTTGTTTGCTGCAGGCTTGAAGTTACCACTACTGTCGACATAAGCCCTGTCTGTTCCCGGGCCGCTTCTTAAAACAATTCCATTGCTCCCACCTTGAATATACAGCCAGTTGCCGTGGTGCTGAATCTTGCCTGCATGATTCCCAGTCCAGTTACCATTTGAAAGCCGAATATCACTGTGGGCATTGATGCTTACCGCACCAGCACCACCGGAAAACAAAATGTCCCCGGATGCTGTGTCAGCTGTATCACTACGGAGGAAAGAGGCACTGTTGATGCCATCAACAGTGTCAGCGTCTAGACCCGAGCCAGAGCCGTCGACAGTTTTAATTAGAGTAAGAATCTCAGAGGCGCTTTGATCAGCAGTTGCGCCAGATTCAATGCCGTCGAGTTTGTTTTTTAAGGTTGTCGTGAAATTGTTGTCTGTTTGAGAGGCAACCGAGAAATCGATTGTTCCATCACCATCTTGGTAAGTGACCGTAATACCTGACTCAGTGTTGCCACTGAGCATTGCACCAACAATATCTTGGACCTGTTCGTTTGTTAGCGTTGCGGTGATATAACCAGCGCCATTAGTTAGCTGATTATTGTTTGTTGGAATTGTTGGTGTATTGGTGAAATTGTTGTAGTTCAGATAATGCGATCCATGCTGCCCATCAAGCAAGTCGGCGTCTAAACCAGAACTTGCGCCGTCAACAGTTTTGATTGCTGTCAGGATTTCGCTGGCACTTTGATCTGCTGTCGCGCCAGATTCAATACCATCAAGTTTGCTGTGATGAGCTGTAGTCATCAAGCCTGCTGCTGAGTTTGTTGCCTCAGTCAGAGTGACGTTGTTACCAGTAGAACTAACGATCGTGTTAGCACTGGCTGTAGTTGTCCTAGAGAGGTTCGTACCAACGTTTACCTGAGCACCTGCCGCAATGCCATCTAATTTTGAACCGTCAGATGCAACATCACGACCATCAACAGTACCGGAAACGACGACGTTGCCAGTTACGCTAATACCAGAAGAGCTGGTTTCTAATTTTTTTGCGCCGTTGTGATAAAGCTCAACTGCGCCAGCAGTAATAAATCTTCCCATATTTTGGGAATTAGCGAAGTCAAATACAGCAATTTCCCCGCCGTTTGATTGAATGGTCAACGCACCAGTACCATTCTCCCTAATGACACTGTTGCTGCCGTCATGAAAAATCTGCAGGTCATCTCCAGCGCCAATGCGGATGTTATTGTTGTCGCCAAGGTCTAAATGATTATGTAGAACAACATTTCCGGTAATGTCAGCGCTGCCATCAACATCAAGCGAGTCACACTGAACCTCGCCAACGACGTTTACACCGTCTGATTTAGTCTGAAATTTGTAAACGTTATTGTGGTAAGCAGTGAACGCTCCGCCATCAGTTGCATTAAAGTAATTTGCATTATTTGCCGCGTTTTTAACACTTAAATTGGTGGCGTTAATAATTAAATTACCACTGCCATCATCTTTGATATAGCTATTGTTTCCATCGTGATAAATCTGTAAGTCGCTGCCTCCGCCAAATACCGCCTTGACGTTGTCACTAAAGGAAAGATCACCTGAACTTTTGGTGTCAGCAGCATCGCTACGCAAGAAGCTGGATCCCTGAACGCCGTCAAGCGTGTCAGCGTCTAAACCAGAGCCCGTACCATCAACAGTCTTGATGGCCGTGAGAATCTCGCTAGCGCTTTGATCAGCAGTTGCGTTTGCTTCGATGCCATCCAGTTTGTCGTGATGTGCCGTAGACATCACACCAGCGGCACTCCCAGTGGCCTCGCTAATTGTTGCGTTGTTGCCGGTGCTGCTAGTAACAGTGACCGCGCTTGAGGTTGTTGAAACCCCTAGGTTTGTAGAGCCACCAGAAATAGAAACTACTGAGTTGTCGTCTTTTTTGGTGAACAGAACGCCAGTATCAGTTCTAATGGCGATTTCGCCTGCAACCAGATCAGAGGCAGAAGGGTTTGAACCGCTGCCGCGCTTGTGCTTAATTGTGTTCGACATTTGCTACCTCGATCAGTAGGTGCCGCCATCGACGACGTAAGAGCTTGTTGCCCCGTCGGCGATGAAGGTCACAAGATCAGAGAGTGCCACCTGCTTCATCGTGCCTGCGTCATTAACGATCAAGCGATCAGCTGCGGCAAGAGTAGTTGAAGTTGCTGACGTTCCACCGTCCAACAGGTTCAACTCTGTTGTGGTTGCAGTTACCCCGTCCAGCAGGTTCAGCTCTGCGGTGGTAGATGTAACGCCATCCAGCAGATTTAACTCAGCGGTGGTGACCGTAGCTCCGTCAAGGATCGCAACCTCAGTAGATGTAAGTGCGACTAAAGCGGTTGCTGTTGCAGAACTTGCTCCAGCAAAAGTGTCCAGCTGTGCGTCATATGCCTGAACATCACTGCCAATCGCAACGCCAAGACTTGCTCGTGCAGTAGCGCCAGTCTCCAGTACAAAATTGCTGCCATCACCAACAATGAAGCCACCGTCAGTGACGGATAAGCCGGCTACATCAGCAAGTTGAGCGTCATACGCTTGAACGTCTGTGCCAATCGTCAGCCCAAGAGAGGCTCTGGCCGTAGAGCCACTTTCGACAACGAAGTTAGAACCATCGCCGACGATAAACTTCCCGTCTCCAGGAGTTAGGCCAGCAACATCGGCCAGCTGGGCATCGTATGCCTGAACATCACTGCCAATTGCTACCCCAAGATTGGTTCGTGCAGCAGATGCAGATGTTGCGCCAGTCCCGCCATCAGAAATAGCAAGAGTGCCAGTGATGCTGGTTGCATCCAGCTTCACAGCCAATTCGGCGTTCTCAATAACGATGCCGCCGTTTGCTTTGATGTCAGCAGACAGGGTGTTGCCAGACTTTTGCAGGCCATCACCTGCAGTAATTTGCCCAGCACCGGAGAACTGAGTAAAACTCAGTGCGGTAGTGCCAACGGTGATTGAACCGTCAGTTGTCAGCACAAAACCTGAGTCTGCGTTCGCTGTGCCTTGCTCAACAAAAACAAACGCACCAGATGTGACTTCAGAGTTGGCATCAAAGTCACTGGACCGAGCCCAAGTGCCAGCCTTGCAGTCGTAAATGCCGTTTTCTGAACCAGTCGACTGGTTCTTAACGAGCACGCGCTCGTCAGCAGAAACGGCAACACCGTCAATGGTTTGCGTGCCAGACAGTGTGATGTTTGCCGTAGTGGCGACTTTTACAGAGTCTTTTACGTCAAGACCAGTTTTGACCGCATCGACGTAAGCCTTCGTCGCAGCTGATTGTGCCGACGTGGGGTCAGAAACATTGGTCAGCTCGTTTGAGTTGATGTCAACGTTGCCCGTTGGGGCAGACATTTGATCAAGACGGTTAGTCCGAACCCCAGTGTCAAAGTCACTGATCTTGGTGTGGGCAATGCTGGGAATATCAGCAGCAACTAAAGCGCGGAACGTTGGGTTTGCGTCTGAACCGGTAGTAGGTCCAGCCAGCACTCTGTTTGCGGCTCTTGCGTCAGTTTTGCTGAAAAAAGCTCCTGACCCACCAACAGTGATAATTGAAGTGGCCTCGCCATTACCGTCATCACCTAAGCCGTAATACAGCTTTAAGTCGCCACTATTTTCGTTGAATGCCAGCTCACTTGGGGCGAGAGCGGATGGAGCACCAGCCGCGCCTGAGGCACTTCTCTTCTTGATCCTGATGACGTTTGCCATGGCTTAGAAGTTGCCCCCAGTGACGAGTGTTTGGATGGTCCAAGTTGCGTCCGCCTTGAACTCGCCAGACGACGAGTCGTAGTAGACGATGCTGTTATCTACTTTAGCGGAATCATCGAGAGAGATTCCCTTAGGGCCTTGAGGGCCAACAGTTGTGGCCGTAACCACTGATGTCACAGGCGTCTCAACCACAGTGGTTGCGCCTTGCTCAGTGACACTGACCGTGTTCTTGGTTGTAGTGACGTTTACTGTCGTCATGGAGCGGTATAGCCTTGGCTTACGGTGATTTTGCCTTCCAAGTAATACTCGCGAAGACCGCTCGCATTCTCAAGCAGAACGTCGTACTGCACCTCATCGGAAAAAGTAGTCGTTTGAGTGTCGGTCAAGCTGATAGTCACTTGACCATTGGTTCGATTGGTATAAGCAACAGCAAAATCTGCGTATTTAGTCCCGCGGGCAGCGTCCCAAACCTGCGCGTAAACCGTATAGCCACTCAGATCAATCACAGCATTGCTGCTGTCTTTGAATTGCAGCAGCACGCTGTAATCAGCTCTGCGCTGTAGCGTGATGTTGTAAGTCCCAGGTTGAATAGCCATCAGGCGGCCTCCAATGCAGCCATTTTAGTCTTTAACGTTTCGATTTCAGAGATTGCTTCTTGCAACGCAGCGGTTAACAGTGGAACCAACTTGGCTTGGTCGATGCCCTGGTAAACCGGAATAGTGTTTCCGTGTTCATCTAGTTTGTTGTCACCAACGCTCACGCCGTCGGGCAACTCATCATTTTCTCCCCAGACTTGAACTTGGTTGTGCGTGCCAGTGACAGCCTCTGGAACAACTGCAGCCGCCTCATGCGCCACAAAGCCGTCAACTGTTCTTTCGGCATCAGCAATAAAATTAAAACGACGTGGCTGTAGCTGTTTAACACGGTTGATCGCACCATCTAAATCAACAATGTTTTCCTTAAGTCGATAATCAGATGAAGTGTTATATGCAGTGTTAGACGCAGTAACAGCAATATTGCCGACGACTGTAGTGTTTCTTTTAAGCTCAATAGCGATACCATTATCACTATGCCGCTCAACAATCATCGGGATGTTACCCGTGCCAGTTGAAGTAGCGGCAAAGTAAGAAGTAAAGCCAGTTGAGCCAACCGTAAGGGCAGCGGCAGTTCTAGGCGAAAATTCTTTGATATTTACGTTGCCATTGTTATCAACCGTGACGCGCTGCGTTCCACCAGTGCTAATCCCGACAGTATCCGTGCCAGCAAGGAATACTCCGTTTCCAGCGTCCGAGGCGAAACTCAGTGAGGGCGCGGCTGCCGTTCCATCAGGCAACGTGCGGAACAGGTTGGTCGCTGTGATCTTATGTGTTTCGTCCGCGCTTACGTCAACAGCAACCAGCAGGTCGCTACCATCCAACGCTGTGATTGGATCCAACTCGGTCAGCTTGATATTGGCCATAGCGCTTTACGTTTTAATGACGTACAACAAAACAACGTTACGCGGTCTTGACCCGTCTGTAGACCCATCATTGGCCACACTTACAGAGGTGCTAGCCGTAAGGGTTTGATCGGTAGTCCTGCGGATATAAGATGTTCCGGAATTAGAGCTACTTGCGTCGTAAGTAAATGAAGCAACTGCACGATCTGTCCATCCGCCTGCATTGTTAGCGGCAGCACCAATCGCGTCATCGCCAGGGAATAGGTGATTGTGCGCTGACGGGCTGATGCTTGTAGTAGCTGTAGCAATGTGATTGTGCTGGGCGTTTTGACTGGCCTGAACGTTTTTGTCAAAACCACGTCCAGCATCTACGCCACGGCCATCGTCCCAGCCTCGCACAAACTCACCGCGGAGGTCTGGAACGTTAAACGTGCTGCTGCCATCACCAGCGCCGTAAGTTGTGCCAATGATTAGGAACAAAGCAGCAAATGTTGTCCTACTGACTGCCTGTCCATTGCATTTTAAATAACCGCTTGGCACAGTATTAGCTGCCATCATGTGGACCGATCCAGTCGGTACAGCCGCTGGCAAAGCGGTAAAACTTAGGTTTCCGCTGCCATCTGTTTGCAGCACGTCATTAGCGTTGCCATCACTAGCAGGCAGCGTCAGCGTGATGTCAGCAGCCGAATTGGCTGGAGCGCGTACAGCAACAAAGTTGCTGTTGCTGCTGTCCCTAAACCTCAGTGCTTTGCGGTCACGAATGGTGATGCCGTTGCTGTCGAAGTGAGCACGGCGGGTTCCACCAGTAACGATGCTGAATTCATTAGCACTATTTTTAAAGAAACCAGTGTCTGTATCGCCTGTGAAACTAAGCGGCAAACTGCTGACCGTGCCAGCAGGGATCGTGACATTGCCGGTAAACGCAGGACTTGCCTTAAGCGCTAGGCCGAGATTGGTCTCGGACAGCGTGCCAACGGTGATAAACGCAGAGTCCGCAGCATTGCGGATCTTCAACGCATCGTTTGCCGAATCGGCAAACCACATAAACGCTGTGGTGACTGACGGCTCAGACGATCCAGAGTTGTTGCTGAACAGCGCGTCAAAGTTGTTGTTCAGGTCAGCACGGACGTTTGAGCCGTTGTCGTTTTGGATTTGTGCGTCAGCTTGTGCCATTAGCCCTTACCGTGTCCGACAGCGTTCCAACGCACCGTTCGTGATACACGAGCGGGGTTCGCACTTGCATCATAAACCGACACCTCAAATCCGGTAGCGGAGAGATTCTCAATCTTGTAGAACTCGCCAGTGGCTTGGGCATTGAAGATGATGCCGACAGACGGATCTACATAGAACCCATTGCCCGTTCCAAAAGCCACAGACACGTTAGCGCTGGTGCTGGTCGTCACCGTGCCAGACAAGGTGCGGTAAGGCATCAATGCCCTGACGCGCAGCTGGTCAACAGAAATTTGCGCGGTGTTGTCGTTTGTCTCGAACTCAGCTTTTAACTCAAAGGCACGGCACTTAATCTCTGCATTATTGAAATGACGCCAAGAGGTCCAAGTTGGAGAACCTGAAGGGTCATCTTCAGTGGTTCGCACATACATCTTGACGTCACAAGTCGTCGGCGTCGTGCCATCAAAATCAGCAATGGCATCAAAATCGGCAACGCTGTCCAGCCGACTGGCGTTAGGAAAGGACGAGCGGGCGCGTATTGTGCTTTCGAGCTTCAAGCTTCCAACTTTGCTCAGCGTAAATGGATTCCCATTGAACTCATACTCACCAGTCGTGTGCAACACAGCGCCATTCGCTGCCATCTCCAGCTCTTGATCTGTGCTATCTACAAAAAGATTTGTCTTGGTGCCTGGGAACGTTGGATCTTCTGTGGCCGACAAGGCTGAAACCTCTTCACTGCTTTCAAGGTCAGGCTTGGTGTACTCAATCAACGCAAAATTTTGACTTTCACGACCGCCAGAGTCGATGAACTTCATTGAATACGTTCCAGACTTCAGGTCTGCGTAGGCTTCTGTTGCCGAACCTGCGATCTCCTCGGAGATGCTGGTTGAGTTGCTCCAAGTGACGTTAGAGGTATTGGGTGAATGGCGCAGCCTGACGTGACCGCCATTCCGCACGTCAAGGTCAAGAGATTGACGCCAAGTCAACTTGGCCTGCCCGTTGACCGGGATCATGTCAAAATTGATGTAATTAGGATCAGAAAGAGTTGTAATTAGCTGCGGCGGAGCGGTTTTGCCTTGGAGGGTAAATGTGCTAGTTGTAATTTGACTGCCGCGATTTAAGTAGTTTCTGGCCTGCACCTGCACTTGAAGGCTGCCCGCTCGAATATCGCGGATAGTAATCGACGGCGATGCAGTAGTTAGTGTCTCAAAATTGTCATTATCAACACGATATTGAACACGAAATTCACTGACATTAACGCGATCATGTTGCCAGCTAATTGACGCGCCAACAAACACACCCTGACCTGTCTCGTAAAGAAACTCATCTACCGCAATCGCGGTAACTGCATTTGGTATTGCCGAAAGATTAGTAATATCTCGCGTAGTCAGCTGAGTGTCTTTTTCAACTGCGTCGTAAATTGAAGCGTTGTAGGCGGCTGCGCTCACGCCATAAACACCATCCTCTGTTTCAGTAACAGAAAGAACCCTGAATTGCTGAGACTGAAGATCTGATGTTTGCACTAAAAACACTGCGCCAGCCGTCGGTGTCTGACTAAATGCAGCTGTCACGTCAATCGTTGCCGTCCCGTTGGCCTGTGGTTGAATACCACCCGCAGGGATGTCTCGGACTTCAGCAATACCGCTTGGCAACATGACTGTTACCTTTGGATCGTTCGTACTTGTGGCCAAGCTGCCTGACAAGTTTGTACTGTTGTCAACAGTCAGCTGAGTTGCTGTAGCAGAGCGGACACGACCGCTGCGACGAACACCAGCTCTTACAGGGTCTGCAATATCAACAACTTGGCCAGGGCGAACAATAATGCCGCTTTCAATGCCAACAGAAAACTGACAAGTCTCGGTCAAATTCTGCTCTGACAACAAGGTCCATTTGCCGATTCTGTGCGCCTGACCTTGGCTGTAACAACCAACAGCTTTGATGTCCTTGTTGATGATGCCGTGCTTGGCTACAGCATCATGGTCCTCAACGTATTCAAACTCTGTGTCGCCTTGTGTGTCGTAGTTCTGGTATGCAACAGTTGCAACGGTATGGCGAGCTTTTTGGGACGTTCCAGTGTATGTAAACAGCCCGTCGATTACGTTTGATGGGCCAAGTGCATAACTTGAGTCGGTTGGCTTGTCTTGGTTGAGCACTAAAGAACCTGCGCTGTAGTAAGCAATGCCTCTAAAAATGGCTGTCATTTCTTGTATGACGTTATAAACCTCATCGCGACTATTGATCAGCATGTTGAGGCTAAAACGTGGCTCCTGGCCAGCTTTGCCGTCATCAACAAGAGCGTTGCAGTATTGGCTTGCAGAAAAGAAGTCATACTTGTCGAGTGTGTCTTCAGGAATACCCGCGCCATAGCGATCTGAAATCAACAGGTCATACAGACACCAAGCTGGATCGTTTGTCCATGTTGCCGCTTGGAATGTACCGTCCCAAACGCCGGAATATGTAATCCGTCCTAGGTGTGTGGTGGTGTCTACTGTTGCGTTACTTGGAATCTTGACCTTGATCCCACGAATCAAATACTTGCGAGTTGGGATGCTGTTAAACTCGCGAGAATCAAAGCGAAGTGCAACTAAAGCAGAGTTTGGATAACTAAGCTTCTCGTCAACAATTTCAGTAAAGCTCTGAAAGAAAGTAGCACCTTGAATCTTGCTTGTTCCATTGGCGCTCACTCTAAGTACACGAACTTGTACGTTCGTGCTGCTGCTCAACGTAATCATGTAGTCACGCTGATAACGGTTGCTGCTTTTGCCGGTAATAGTGTCAGACCCGCCAGGAAGAACGTCGGCAAAAGTGCCCCCGTTATATGAAATTTGAATCTTGATTTCTACGCTATTGCCAACAACGTCTCCATCGTCTTCGATTTTTTGAAGGCTAGGAATAGTCAGCGTTACGCGAAGACGATCAACATTCGTCCCGGTGACACTACGAGTTACAGGAGTTCCGTTAGTAACTTCAACATTAACTACCCTTTCGACTTGGGTTGATCCAAAATCGCCAGGAATGTGAGTTTGCCCTTGAGTGCCGTTGCGCGTAATAACGGTGTAGCCAGAAAAATTATTACTGCCATCTGCGTTTTGAACTGGTGTGTCGTCAAGAAAAATGCTTTTGTTGCCGTCGTCTAAACCTTGAATCTCTCCTTCGCTAATTAAATCCAGAACATTGGCAAACTGAATCGACTGCAGACTGTCATCTGCCTCGGTAGGTGTGCGACTGCCACCACCACCTTTACCGCCGCCACCACCAGCACCTTGAATGTATTTGGTCTGTGTCATACTTGAACCTGATCTACATCAAGACCGCTGGATAGCACTGCCGATCCAACGAACACTCGTCCATAGGCTATTGGCACAGGTAACCCCTGCTTGGCTGTGTTGACAACATTATTGAAAACAAAAGATTCCAGCTTGGCGGCTTCTCGTCCACGCTCTAATCCAGGTTCAGGCTGAGGTGAAATGGCTTGAGCAATTCCCCCCAGCACCAAAGCGATACCAAGGTTGCCTGCAAAAGCTGCAAATCCACCACCAGCTGCAGCACTAAAACCAACACCTGCACCTTTCACAAGACCGACCCCAGCGGCAGGGTTTGCAATGGCAACAGCAATCAAAGCAGCGCCAACCAATATTTGACCAAGCCCACGACCAGCACCTGCGATTACAGGAGTGATGCTAAAAACCTCCCGATCACTAAAAGGCATCACCAAAGGTGTCATATCTTCCTGAGTCGCCTTTTCCTTGCTGATTGCCACTCGATAGCCAACACCATCTTTCTCACTATCAATCAACCACTTTTCCAGTCCAGGAAAATTGACGCACAATGCCTTGATCGCCTGCGCTGGTGTCGCTACGTCAAACTCAAACCGGCATTGACCAAGCCGTTTACGCAAAGCGCCGTAGACCTTAACGACTTTCATGCCTCAAGGCGCAGGCAGTGCTCTTCCCATAGTAACCGCCATAAAGGTCTCTGCTAGACAGCCTGCCCTGCACATGATGCAGCACTTGCTGATCCCCCATATAAATCGCCGCATGATTTGGTACGGGTGAAACAAGATTCATCAAAATCAAGTCACCGCGCTGCACCTCCCCCACTGGGATTTTATGAAAGCCCTCCTTGCTGAAGTTGTCCAAATACAGGTTTTGACCGTGATCCCACCACTGATCGCGCCGGTCATAGTCACGCAATTCAATGCCGTATTCCCTTGCGTACCAGTCACGCACAAGCGTGTAGCAGTCCACAACGCCGTGAACAAATTCACGTCCCACATACGGCAGCTCGAAACCAGCTGGCTCGCAGTAGCCCCATTCCTCAGTGCTTGGATTGACGATAAACCAAGGCAGTTCTGACTTTTCGCACGCAACGCGATCAGCTGTAGATGGCTCAGGATTCATGATCGGGTGGCTGTGAACAATTGCAATCACCTCGCCTTGGTCCTCTACTTCGTTCCAGCCGCTTAGAACGAAGTGCTCATCAGGTGTTTGAGCAATGTTTTTGCACGGAAAGTACTTACGCCGTCCTTTGACAACAGCAACCAAGCCACAACACTCATGAGGTGCTTCAGCCTTAGCGTGCTCAAGAATCTCAGCCTTTATGACTGGCGATAAACGCATCACCTTGTCAGACCCGCTCCAGGGAACGACCCAAACGGCAGCTCAGCATTATCACCGAAACGGCACTTGCAACTAGCAATTCGCTTGCTGCATACGTCTTGAGCATCGGTCGTCACGCCATTGTTATTGACATCAAATCGAGTGTAATTAACACCGGCAATCGACTTGCCAGGCCCGGTAGAAGGGTTGTAACCACACTCCGGTGACTTGTAAATCCACTGGCAAACGTTGGCAATAACCTGACGTTTAGGCAGTTTTTGACCGGCCAAGTCAAACTTGCTGGCCAGCTCAAATGTCACTGTGTCGCGTGACTCGCTGGCTTTACGGTCGATAAACCAACGTTCCTGAGGAAACTGTGCGTTTGGATCAGGCACGCCACTTGGGTTGCCAACAGTCTCAAAATTGAAGGTGTCACCATCCTGCGTAGTCAACGTGTCGCCATCTTGCGCAATCGCAACGTTCTCAAAGCGAAAGTTGATGTCGTCAAGGTATTTCTTGAGCGTACGGATGCGCCGAACCTCCGCTCCACCAAGGTCATTGCCTGCTGTTGTCGCGTTGACCAACGCGAGCAGCACGGTCAGGGTGCTATCAAGATTGCTGACCGTCAGTGTTGGACGAGGCAGTGTGCCGGTGCTGGTGTACTCAAACCCTTCTGCCTTGATCGGCAGCCGCGTATAAGAATTGCCGTTAAAAACAACGTTGATGTTTTGATTACGGTCGTTTCGACTCATGCCAGCATGAAACCGATACACGTCAGAACTTCCGTGCAAACTGCTGTTCAGACGCAGTTCAAACAACTCAATAACCGCACTAGGCGCAAGC
>CEOI01011863.1_pt1 | contig 13109 bp, 4 predicted proteins | sample 530351 | NCBI WGS metagenome assembly CEOI01 (sample SAMEA2619962, study PRJEB7988) | marine metagenome | biome: marine biome (ENVO:00000447); feature: deep chlorophyll maximum layer (ENVO:xxxxxxxx); material: "saline water (ENVO:00002010), including plankton (ENVO:xxxxxxxx)" | depth 17 m | reverse complement strand
AGTATTATTTGGATTTGGATGACCCAAGAAAGTGTAATAATAATTAGCGGTCGTACCAATACCCGTCAAACTTTTTGAAAAAGTTTCCGCATTCAATATTCTAAATTGATCAGTGATTATGGCAGGCATGTCGAGCGTTTTTTTGATTATTTATACTGAATTTAGTAAGCTACTCTTAATTGCAGGAGTCTTGACACATGCGCTGATGTTTCAATACCAGCGATTCCATTTTGATTATAGAAAGTAAATGACTTAGCAGTAGATACTGATCTAGTTCCTGTATTTATGGAACCCCAACTATATGTTCCAAAAGTTGCAGAATTTGGTTGATTTGCAGTATTAATTCCTGTAAGAGAATTGACATTAGCAGATACACGAATTGTTGAAGATCCAATAGAAGTAACTTTACTTGCATAGTAAACATTATCAATGAAACTATTACCTATAGCAACAACAGAATTCACATCTCCAATAATTGATGTGACTCCTGCACCAAGAGTAGTATTTCTAATTACAAAATAATCTCCAACAGCAATTCCTGGTTTAGAAACTTTACCTGCAGGGGCAGCACTATCATAAATCACATCACTTGGTCGTAAATCGAATTCAATCATCGGTGTTGTAGTGTTAATGCCACTGGTACTAGCACCAATACTGGTAATCACACCATAATCACCAGAATAAGTAACATTCTTAAATTCTTCCACAACCACTGTAGTTCCAACACCAACTACTCTAATGTCATTCAATGTTTGTCCAAGATTATCTACATTCTGGAATGCCCAAGAATCATTGATGTACATCTTAGTTGAAGTCTCATCAAAAGGAGCAATAAGATTACTTGCTGGGAAGTATTGTGGTTCGAGATAATCTCTTTCTTTGGAGATAACAATACCATCAATAATTAAGTCAGAAGTCTGCTTAGTCCATTCTACAGGTCTCTTAAATGTGGAATCAGTTACAATCCCAACACCACCATATGTTTCAGTCTCTACAGTATCCGAAGCAATTAATTCATAAATGATTCTTTGATTCTGTGAAGGAATTCTATTTTGCTGCTGTAGTCTAAGTCTATCACCAGGTTTGATAGATTCATCAACATCAATCTCTCTAAAGTCAGCAGAAGAACCAGTGTAGAAGTAAATTCTGAAATTACTTCCAGGTTTTGGTGCTTCTTTAAATTCTAAGCGTGTGCCACTTGTAAACACATAATCAACATTTGGTTTTTGTAAGACATCATTTAAGAATATCAACAGATTGTTAGCAAGTATGATTCCAGAACCCTGTTTTGCTACAATACTGTAGTATTCTTTGTTTACAGTTGTTCTAGTAAGTAAGAATGATTTTCTAAAACCATTGAATTGGTTGCTGAAATCATCCAGTTCAAGAAGTTGACCAAATGTCCATCCAGCAAACTTATCTTGATACTTATTGACAACAGTAACTACAAAATTACTTGTTCCAATTCCTACTGTATTGAATGGAATACCAGTGAGTGAAAGAACATCACCAACTTCATAACCTGATCCACGATCTGACATATTGAAGTTTACAATACTTCCACCAGTGCCAACTACAACATCCATTTTAGCACCAGATCCATTGCCACCAACAAGACCTAAGTTCCTATATGGAGCAGGTGCCTCAACTGTAACTAATGGTGGGTTTGATGCACTATATCCAGAACCTCCTGCAGCAACAGTAAATCCAGTTATAACACCATTTGCCACAGTTGCAATTACTGAAGCACCCACACCAACGCCAAGAGTGTCAGCGATAGAAACTCTAGGAGCACTTATGTACCCAGATCCACCTGTAGAAACTCCAACAGATTGGACGGCACCACTGGAAACAGTTGCAAATCCAACTGCTTGTCTTGGAATTTGATATCCACTACCAATACCAACTGAGAACTCGTTGATAATACCACCTTTTGGAAGATCACCATTTGGTCCAGTTCCAGTGAAGTCAATAGTTTGACCAACACCAGTTATCTGATAATCTGAATTTTGAATAGATCCAACATCACCAAAGAATGGTTTTTGGAAAATATTGTCAATGAGAATAGCACCAAAACTAGAGTTAATTCCTGTAACCGTTTGTCCATTTAATTTGAGATCAAATGTATCAGTAGAACCATCAAACTGCTCAGAAATATCATCGAGGATTACATTATTAGTATAATCTAGTCTATAATATGCTCTACCAGCAAATGTGGATTTGGTGGTTAAACTTCCAATTCCAGTTGGACCATATGGAACATCAGTGAAGTAAAGTTTTCCATGGTCAATTCTATAGTCTCCAGAAAGAACTGTGGTTGCAGCACCTACAGTATGTGCAGCGGCAACTGTTCCCATTTGACCACGAATGACAGCAAGTCTGTTTGTTAATCCAACTCCTACTAACTGAACTTTAAGTATCTCATCTTCAATCTTGATAAGAGACTTACCTTTGATATTTGAGATATCATTTACTGTTACTGTGGTTGAACCAATTCCCACTGCTTGTGAAAGACCAATACTGACATCCTTTCTGGCAACAGGACTTTGAATTATATTATCAACTGTGATAATTACTCTAGAGGTTGCAACATCACTTGGGACTGCAAAACTATGTGTAGATCCAATTCCTGTTATTGAATCGAAATCAACAGATGTTCCTGCAGTAGCCTCAGATGATCCTATTGCAAGTTTGAATTGATCGTCAGTAATCTTAATAGCAAAAACTTCACTTGGTAATTTATCAGTTGAAGCAATGCCAATTCCTGGAGAACTTGTAGTATTGATTCCAATAGTTGTGCCAGTATTCTGTGAATTATTGGTTGGAGAATATACAAGTCTTTCTCCAGTATTGAAATTATGTCGAGGGATTGTTATTGTATTTGTTGATGTATCAATTGCTGCTGGGTCAAAGGTATGATAGAAAAGAGTATCCCCACCAGTAAAGACAGAGAATGTGGACATACCCACTATTCCACCACCAATACTAGTTGTATATCCAGTAAACTGAGAACTGATATCATCAATCAGTAATACCTTGTTTGTAATTGATTCGTTGTAATCGGTGATCACCTTAGAATCAAATATAATAAACTTAGACAAGTTTGCTACATTTGTATCTTCAGACGCAAGATCATAGAACATTCTGGTATGTACAGATGCACTACTTGGAATTACAACATCAAGATCAAGTTGAGTATCTGTAATACTCATTCCGACTCTGGTTCCAGCACCATTAAGGACTTGAAGATCTGAGAAATTTTTGTAACCAGAAGTGTGATCTAAACTGTTGACAGACTCTTTCCAATGCTCATATGCAACTTCACCACGAATACTGTATGAAAATCTTTGATAATAGTCACTATCGTGAATATTTTGTAAAGAGGAATTCAATTTACCAATATCATCTCTCCATTCGCTTGCATCTTCTACTGTGCTTCCAACATTTATATCAAAATCAAACTCAAATACATCTTCAACAGTTGCTTTAAAGTTTCCAACCTGTCCTCTAATAATATCTCCTCTCTTAAAGGATTTTGAGACATTTTTAACCTTTAATGTTTGAGTTTGTGCATCCCATCCATTTGAAGCAACAGATCCAAGTACTTCTCCACTATTCAGAATAATTTTTTCATTTTCTAAGAATTGAATCTTTTCAAACTCTGGAGTAAATACCGCCAATTCATCTGCTTTAATGACTCTACCAAATGAATTTGTTGCATCAAATGATCCTCCAGTAGATCCAATTCCTACAATAGAATATGATACACTTTCTGTTCCAGATACAGTATTAATTCCAGTTACAGTAAAGTAATTATAGTCATAATCACTGGAATTATATCCATCTGCAGTATTTGTGATTTTTATATTTTCAACGAAAATTTTATCATTGATTGCAAATGGGAATGGATTTGCTGTAGTAAATCCAGCATTAGGTGCTCTAAGAGAAAGAGTATTTGTTCCCAAACTAGAAACAGCATTAGTTACTCTAACGCCATTGGAGTTAACTGTTGGAACAATTCTAAGATCTTCGCTCAGATTACTATCATTGGAGATAATTTCAACATTAAACACTGAACTACTTTGAAGAGTTGTTCTAGTCTGAATATTTGTGTTTCCGATAGCAACTACAATTGGAGCAGATGTGTAATTTCTTCCTCCTGTATTGATTCCAATGCTCTTCAGAGTTGAAACATTTTTTAATTTAAGAATTACATTTGAATCTGCTTTTGGTGCTAAGGTTTTATCTTCTAAGAATTCAATTCCTTGCTGAATTACCTTATCATCAGAAATTTGACCAATCTCTGTGGCATTTACCTTTAAGATAGCAGCAGACCCAGTAGTTGATGCAATTGATGTTACAACTGGAAGTTCTCTTAAATCTTTTCCAGAATTAACAACCTTGATGGAATGAATTCCACCTTTCTCAAAAGCAGAACTTGTAGAATAAAATGCACTACTAAATCCTGCAGAAGTATATGAAGTTGTTTCCGCACTTCCAACTAAAGTAAAGTCAAATGTGGTAGATCCAACTGATGTGATTCTATGCTTTTTGTTATACCTGGACTCAACTACAGAAATATTTGAATATAAATTTACATCGGTATCAGCAGATGTTGGATAAGTATTTGTATACTTTATTCCATCACCTTCAATTCTGTAAAATAGTTCTTTTGGAAGATCATTTGAAACATCAATACTAATTATTGTGGATGTATTTGAATCTCCAAATGTTCCTATTTTTTTAATTGAACTAGACTCATATCTAGACTCAAATTTATTATCTGTATAGAAGTTAATATCATAGTCAATAAGACTTGCATCTGAGGCAGCAATAGAAACTTTTCCACCTCTGTAAAACTCTAGTCTTGGATTGATCTTAGATATTTCATGTGTTCCATGACCTTGATTTGAGATTATAATATTTTCATATGGGAACTTAGAAACATCTAATTTATTATCAGCTAATTTGATCTTATCATCAGAAATTTTAATTACATAATACTCTCTATTATTTTGTAGTGGAGTTGCTATACCAACAGAGTTTGTATAGATTACAATGTCACCAGTCTCAAAATCATGTCCCTCAATAGTAATTTCTGATGTTGATCCGACAGCAACTGCAGTAGAAGCAAAGGATACTGGATTAACTACAAGTTTCTTTGCTACATTATTGAACTTAAATGCATATTCTTGTGTTCTACTAGGAGTTACATTTAATCTAACTTCATCCTTTTGCTTTAATGTATGTTGAGTATCAAGAACAACTTGTGCAGATACTTTTTTAGCAACAGCAGTAAGATTTTCCTTCTGCACCTCAAATGAATGATTGTTACCATTTACACTCGTAAAGTAAATGTAAGCAGAGGTAGAAATTCCAGACTTCGTTGTTGAAATACCAATAAAATCTTTTGCAAATTTTACCGTATATAAAGATGATGCAACATCATCAAGCAAGAAAGTACTACTAAGATCAAAATTTGGAGATGCAAAGACAGATCCACCAGCAGAAACATATTCTACTTTGTCACCAGTATTGAATCTGTGATTTGGAAGATATATTGCTCTAGGAGGAACAGAAACTGTAATATCTGTGCTACCAGCAACTCCAACAATTACTGAACTATATGTTGTTCCGATTCCAACAGAATTTGGTGCATCAAATGTCTGCTTGTGTCCAAAATCAATATTTTTGTTTTCTAATTTAGTTTCAAATTCAAATGTAAAGAGTGTTGGAGTCTTACTTACTGCAACACCATTATTATGTGCAGTTGCTGCAGTATTATTATGTGATCTGGTAACTTTATATTTGTTATTGACTGTATCAATATTAGTAATCAACATTTGTTCATTACCAATTGTGATTACATCACCTTTACTAAATTTGCGGGTGATTGTAGGTTCTGATATTTGAATTGATGTAGAAAGACCTGTGACAGTAGTTGCAGCAATACCAGCAGAAAGAGTGGAAGAAACTGTACTTACACCAATGGTTCTAAATCCTTCAATATTTTTGTAGAGTGATGAAGAAATGCCAGAAATTTCTACAATATCAGAATCAACAAATCCATGAGGTAGTGTAGAAATACCAGTTATCTTATTATCCTTTACTGATAAAGTTATATTTTCAACTACATTATCAGTTGTTGTTATTGAGTTAATATTTTTCCCAAGAACTTCTTGAATTTCAGCAGAAATAGATGTATCGGAAAGATTAATCTGTTCTCCGACTTTGTAATTCTTTCCAGAATTTTCTACAGTAACAGAATTGATTTTAGAACTCTTTACTGAGGAAACTTCAATAATAGAATTAGATTGTAATATTTCAGAAAGGAAAGGATAATCTCTAGAAGGATCATCTAATCCTAATTGCGTCACAACTCTCTTATACTCTCCACTATTAAGGTGTTCATCTAATTGATTAACTGATAAGTCATAATTAAATTCATCAGAGTGATTGTAATGGGATTTAGTGATATATGGATATGCAAGATTTCCATTAACATCTAATGTTGAGAAATATGCATATGTTCCATTTGGGAAATCTGAGTTTACAAGATATCTACCATTATATTCATCAAGGTCACCACTTGCTTTATAGACATAATCTTGTGCAAAATATCCATTAGCGAAACCAGGTGGTCTTAAATCAGGTGTTGTGACTACATCTACCTCATAACTTGAATATATTTTCTTAATACCACCAGTTCCAGTATTATCAGGAATTGCTTTTCCATTTCCATATGGACCATAAATTGGATTTCCATCATATGCCCAACCAATAATTGGAGAGTGTGAAAGTCCTGTTGTTTTCTCTGCTAATGTTCCTCCACCTTGAGTAACAATATTGTCACTAAGTAGATTTCTATAAAATTTACCTGGATAGAATGAAACTAATTTATTTTGTCTTGATGATGAAATTGATTTAGTTTGAACCAAATCTTTATATAAAACATTACTTAGAATATTTGAGTATCTCTCAATATTATTAATTTTCCATTCGTGGACTTCAGAATTTAATTTTACATCCTTTCCTGTTGGAATAACTTCGACAACTGTATCATCGTCATACCCACTTCCGCCATCAATGATAGTAATTGCAGTAATTACACCATTAACAGTGGTTGCAGTTAGTTCTGCAAGTCTTCCCTTTCCAACAACTCTTACAGTTGGTGGTGTAGTATATTCAGATCCTCCATCTGCAATATAAACACTTTGAATTTTTCCTGCAGACACTAAAGGTCTAATGTCAGCATCTTTTCCTGTAAGAACTTTTACTTGTGGAGTCTTATTGTAATTTACAATGTCACTTGAACCATATCCAACTCCACCAGAGCGTATAAAGACACTTTCAAGATTACCACGCACAATGGGAGTTCCAGTTGCATTATAGTATGATGGAACACTAGTGGTTTCGCCAACAGATACCAATCCATTTATTGTAACTACAATATCAGGATATTTGAAAGTATGTGTTCCTACTCCAACGCTAGTCAAATCAGCATAAACTTGATTATCATAATTTACACTAGTAATACTTGACGCTGTTCCTGCTTCACTTAGTTTAAATCTATGATTATCTAATACAGTTACTTTATAATATGATGATGCTGTTAATCCTGTTATAGAAGTTCCATCTACAGAATATACTACATTATCACCATTTTTGAATTTATGATTTCTTGCATAGATGTAATTATTTTCTACATTCACTCCAACAAAAGAAGAGAAAATATCTTTTTGATCTGAAGGAGGCCAAGCAATACCATCAACAACTACCTTTTTGTTTGAAAAGTCATTGCTACTTTGATTTACAACGATTTTATCAATTACTTTTCTAATTTGTCTTGATCTCAATGTGTGGTCTTGATTACCAAAGGCATTGAAATCAATCAGATTAGTTTTTGCCAGAGCATCTGCTCTTGAAATAGCAAGGGAGTATGATGTATTATCATGCTTTGCAACAAAATAAGTTGCTCCAGATGATAATCTATCAGTAGAAAAACCAACTGCAGTGCTACCAATACCAACTGGTGTTCCAGTTGCAACATATGTAACTTCTTCACCATCTAAGAATCTATGTTCACTTGTGGTCGTTACTCTGTCAGTTAAAAGATTTACATTAAAATCTGTAAATGATGATGAATGAGTAAATCCTCTCATTCTTGCTTCACATATAGATGATGTTCCATTTCCACCAGAAATAGTTACAGATGGTGTTTCAATATAATTGAAACCAGGATTTGTTAATACAATTCCTTCAATTTTTCCTTCAAAGTTTCCATGGACCACTGCTCCAGATCCAACAGTATCTGCAACAGAAACTTGTGGTGCATTTATAATATCAAATTCAGATCCAGCGTCTAAAATGTTGACTTGTTCAACTTGACCATAAAAAATTGCATCTGATGAAATTGGTGAATCAAACTCAACGCCATTTAACGCTACACCTACAGATCCTATAATATCTTTATGATTTGTTGCTGGTTTTGGTGTTTTATTGATCTTTTTGAAATTATTCTGATTGATTAATGAAGAACCATATAAAGATGATGGAGTTATGTTTGTTTGATCACTATAAACCTTTTCTCCATTCAAAAATCCATGTGCATTGATATTGATTACATTAGTAGCATATACTTTGTTCTCAATAGCAGATGGACTAAGTGCTAATCTAATATTATTAGTATCAACTACATGCACATAGTAAGTTCCTGTTGCAATTCCAACAGATGCTGCTTTAGCACGATTTGTGGTATCAATAGATTCATATGAAGGATATCCAGAGAAGGCAACATATGTATTTTTATTTTTATCTACAAAGGAATTTTGAATATTCGATAATACATTTCCACTCAAAAAATTTGTGGAAACAAAATTTAATTTTTTCTTGACAATATATGGAACATCATTTTGTAATGTTCCAGAACCAATCTGAAACTCAAGTGAATTATTGACAGAAGTTACTTGAGCATCTAATACAACTGGACCTCTAGTTTCTTTTAAGAGGATATCGACTTTATCACCAACATGCAAATAATGATCAACTTCTGTAGTAAGGGCATTAGAAGCGGGTACTACAGAAGTAACATTTGTGAATGTAATATTGTTGTAGAACCAGGTATTGAATTTTTTATCATCTTGATCCGTTTTTTCGCCCAGATGCTTTACACCAACTCTATCTCCACTGGAAAATAATTTAGTGGTGTCAGAATTTTTAGCGGATCCTAAAATGGATCCCACAATTCGCATTCTTACTGGTTTTGATAAATCATTATCCTCGAAACCATAAAGATATACACCATCAATAATTGGACTATTCTCTACTAATGTGGTTGAGAGTCCTACACAATTGAAAAATTGATTACTAGACTTTCCGCTATAAGTTACTTCTGCATATGATCCAAGATTTGTTAAATTATAAAAACTTCCAGATTCTGGAAATCCAATCGTAGAATCTACAGTCAATGTAGTATTGCTATTATTGGTTCCCAATACTTTAGTTCTCTTGCTTACAGATAATGGATTAGTAATTGATCCATTAGATAAGAATAATTTGTAATATATTTTATTTCCCAAAGAAACTTGAGTAACTCTAGAAACCGTTGCTTTTGCTGTTGGATTTATAAGAGAATTTTCTAAAACAGTGGTAGCAGCAAGTTTTGATGGATCCCCATCGATCTGTTCAACTATAATATTATCAGTAATTGACCAATCTGCAGAAGATGCTAAAATAGTGTTATCAAATGGTTTTATGACATCAATAGTTTTTCCAAAAAGAACACTGAACAAAATTTTCAGTGAAGAATCGGTTCCCTTTGAACTATAAAAATCTCTTGCTCTAGAAAGAATATTGTCTACATTAACACCTGTAAATTGTCTCTCTTCGAATCCAGGTAAAAATTGAGATTTATACTTTCTGTAAAATTCTTGTAAGAATACTAAACTAAGATTTTGAACAACAGAATCTACATCGTGACTATCTGTTGAAGTAGAATTGAAATTTAAGAATTCTGGTTGAAGTTCACCTTCAATCCTATCAATTCCACTAAATCCTCTAATACAACCTGTAAAACTAGTATTTGTCTTTCCAGTATATGTAATGATCTCATTATTAATTTTAATCAATCCGTAAGTGTTTGGAAAACCTGCGGTTGATGATACATTAATTACATCATCAAGGTCTAAAACCTCTTGCGTTACTGTTACTGGTACAGCAGCATATGTAAGTCTGGAAAATGACCCAATATCCTTTAGATCGCCAATACGACCAGCAAGATCACTAGTTCCATATTCATGTTCTTCAGAAATGTAGTACTGTTGCAAAAATTCTTTGAACAGGGGACTTTCTGCCTGAATGAATTCTGGAATCTGGCTATCCAGAATGCTAGAGATTTTTACCTTTTTATCTAACATTTCTTATCGTGTATATTTTGTGTTGCTAATGAAACTTGATGGTGGATTATAAGATACTCCAGATCTATTTGATCCAGAAGAAATCAAATCTTCTTTAAGTGTTAATACACTTTTTCCTGTAGTATCTAGGACGATATAAAGATTCTCTTTTGCGATGATATCATTAGATTCTGGAGTCACTTCAATTTCAATTCTATTTTCCAGAACAGTAGATGTGATTGTCACTGGATAGATGATAATTTCACCTTTAATGTAGTCAATTTTACCAACATCTTCATTAATATACTTAACAACTCCATCAACTAAGGTGAAGAATTGGACAACACCTGTTTTTCCACCAGGATCTGGTAAATCTGTCAGATATACTGTTCCTTCAACTCCATCGAGAGTAAATCCAGTAGATCTAATATTGAAACCTTCCAAATCAGCATGGAACTGATTGGCATAGCAAAGTTCATAATTTGCAAGAGCATTGTATGCAGGAACCATGTTCCTTCTCATTATGAGTTTTGTAATGTTTGATGTGATTGCTCTATCAACTTGGTCAATTTGTGAGAGAAGTTTACTATACTTCAATCTTCCACCAAATGAATTGATATCAGAAGACCTTGAATAGTTCTCAATGGACTTTACAATTCTGCTGTACAAGTCATCTGAACTACTAATGAAACTTGGATCATATGAAACAGTTGAATCATACTCAACATACAAATATTTCAGATCTAAGAATTCTTGTTTGATTCCAGCAATTGTATATTGCTTTAAATCATTTTTAATTGAATCTTTTGCAACATCTGAAAGGAACTCACCATTTTTTGGTTTGATTGTGATGAAAACTTTTCCATATTGTGGTGGATCGAGTTCTTCACCACCATATGCACTTACAGAATCAATATTTGGATACAGGAAAGGTATCAGACTAGCGTAATCATTCGCTGTAACCGCTCTGTATTGCGATGCATAGACCCTAGGAGCAAGATACTTGATGCTATCAATACTTTCTATGTCATCACCGTTTTCTGCCGCTTGTAGGGTCGTTATAGCGGAGATGCCAGTGGATACTTTGTACTCATTTCCCGCCTTAGAGTAAGTGAGAGCACCAGAAAAAGTGAAGTTTCTAGCACCATCTGCTGCTGCTCCACTACTCACAAGATATGTGACCTCAATGGTTGAACCATTTTCAGGTTTTTTGCCTAAAATGTTGTCTCCGAAGAGAATTTGGTATCTTTCGTCGTCAATTTCTTGTGTAAGGAACAATCTAGTTGTTGGACTTACATTAAAAATGTTTGAATACGGTGAATATTCTTCTGTTGCCGTACCAGTTACCGAAACACGAATCGTAGAAGTGTCGATATTTCGATTTGGGAGGATATATTTCGCATCTGGTTGAGAATCATCAACTACAAAGGTCTTTTTCAGTAAATTTCCTTCATAAATTTTGATTCCTGAGAAAGCAGCGATCCCATTTGTGTCTGGAGTGACTGTAATATCGTCTGGAATCGAAAAAATGTAGTTTGAGTTCTCTGCTCCACCTAATGCAACAACACCTTTCTTTAATTTTACCGATCTTGCATCAAATCCACTCAAATCTACAGTGAAAGTGATGTCTGCAGTTGCTGATTTTGTCGATCTTGGGACATATCCGATGTTTCTCGCTAATGAAACGACATTCTCACGCAATGTTGCGCTATCAATGAACGATTCATTGACTGCCATGCTAGTATTATAGGCAGTGATGTAAGAATTATATGCTAATGTATCAATCAGAACAGAAAAATTCGACCCTTCAAAGTCAAAATCCGTGAAGTTACTGTTCGCTCTCAGATATTCCTTAATCTGAGATCGCAAATCATTGAAATCGAGGTTAGTAAACTGATTGAATGACATTATAGTCTAGATGGTTGTAAGATAAACTCTACATTCTGTGTAGGGATGGGTAATCCAGTGATGTCATATTCAATCTGAACCAATACAGTGTTTGTGTCAGGTCCAGATTCCACATAAACATTGGTCAGTTTGATCCTAGGTTCAAAGTTTTCCAATAATGTTATGATTTCTTCCCTTACTTCATCACCAACATACCCATTATTAAGTTCAAAAAGTGTATTGTAAATGGATGTGCCCAGTAAATCGTTAAAAAACCTCTCATCGAGACGAGTTTGAACTAAATTTACTACGGATTTCTTGATCGCATCCTCATTTTTCAAGACAGTTACATCATTTGTGATTGGATGTCTCTTAAATGCAAGACTTATATCTCTAAATCCGCGAGAAATCTGTACGGTCATCCATTTAAATACACTTTAACATACTATCTATAATGGTTTTCAGTATTTATTTGTAATCAATATCGATTTGGAATGTCCTTATACTCCTCTGGAGAGAAAATTTCTCCTTCAGAAAGGTTTTCAGTGCGTTTTGCTTTATGATGCATCACTTCATTCAGTTCCATTTCCTCTGGATCTTCTGTTTTATGAGGCAAAGACCAATAATCTGTCATCAAACTCGTTGTTCCCCACATTGCTTTCATGTATTCTGTGTTACGGTCTACAGGTGAATTACCCATTTGTCTCCTGATCAGTTGAATCAGAACTTTTTAAGGGGTTGCCATCCCTTGAATCGTATTTATTTTGCGGATATTCCTCCCTCTCTCCAGGTGTTGTCCAGAAATAATCATCACAATCACCTAAACGA
>CEOI01035215.1_pt1 | contig 13129 bp, 3 predicted proteins | sample 530351 | NCBI WGS metagenome assembly CEOI01 (sample SAMEA2619962, study PRJEB7988) | marine metagenome | biome: marine biome (ENVO:00000447); feature: deep chlorophyll maximum layer (ENVO:xxxxxxxx); material: "saline water (ENVO:00002010), including plankton (ENVO:xxxxxxxx)" | depth 17 m | reverse complement strand
TCAACACCATCAACACCTTTATAATAATAAATTTCAACTTCATCTGATGGTAACGGTGCTTTGGTAAATGCAAATGAAGTTCCACCATCAAATACAAAGTTAGTCACCGGTTTTTGAATAATGCCATTTATAAAGATAATCAATATGTTATTGATATTTTCCGCAATTGGTGTTCCTGGAGTTGGTTCAAAACTGAGAAGTTCTCCATTGTATGAAAGTGGGAATCTAATTCTTGTTCCGTTTTGTAAATTTTTAATCGAATCAATATAATCAAGTTCACCGAATTCCCAAGCAGCAAAATTATCACTATAAGTATCAATAACAGTAATTTCAAAATTTTGCAAAGGAGAATTGAGTGTTGAGGCAGTAACTAAACCAACTGGTTTAAATCTATCACCCCTCCTGAATGCATATCCAGGTCTTGAGAACTGGAAGTCTTTTACTTCAAAGTAAGTAGATCCTATGCCTGTTGCTGAGGTAGCACCACCAACTATGACATCCATCAATAATCCAATACCAGTAGTTGTTGTGTTACCAATACCCTCTCTATAAACACCAGTAATAGGGAGATTTGAATATGATGGATCGGACACAAATATGGATGGACTTGTATATCCTGTTCCTGCATTTACAATATTGAAAGTCAAAGTTCCACCAGCACCAACATTTGCTGTTGCTGTTATTTCTGCTGGAGTTCCAGAATGACCTTCTTCAAAAACGGTTACTCCAATAGAAACCAATCCATTATATCCAGATCCAAGATTGTCAGTTGCTCCCAATCCAACAGATGTAATAGCACCTGCACCATTAACGACGGCAGTTACAGAAGCACCAACAAGTGGTGCAAATCCAAGTCCTGGTGTAGATCCATATGAAACAATGATTCCACCTCTAGGAACCTCATTTTGGTTAACGTCATAGTCAGAAACCACATATTGAAGTGGATCATCAGGTCTAGTAATTCCAGAGAATGATACACTAGATATTCCTGCTACAGTATCTTCTAGAATTTGATAATTAAATACTGATGGGTTATTATCAGTTTTTGGTGATTGATAAATGTTGTTGATAAAGACAAGTCCATTACTTGCCTCTGTTCCAATCCCGGCGGTGTTGGCACCACCAACTGTTAAGGTAAATGTTCTTCCTATTCCTGTGAATTTATCTGATATGTCATCATAAATTTTATTATTATCATAATTTGATTTCAGGAATACTCTACCATTGAATGATGAAGTTTCATAGTCCACGTTAGATTCTGTTTTATCAATTTGAGGATTACCTCTTGGTGGTTGTGTAAAATGAATATCACTATCAACAATATTAAAGGATCCTTTATAAACGTCTACAGTAGTAGAACTTGTGTGAGTTGCCGCAGAGGTTCCAACAAACCCCCTTTCAACTTCAACAAGTTTTACATTTCCACTATTAGTAATAGGACCAATACTGGTTGTTCCAAATCCAATATTAGTTACTCCCATATATTCATCATCAACTAATAATATATCATTAGGATTAATTGAAGAAATACCACTTAAAGGAATAATACTTGTATTGACTCCCAAGTTTTCCGATAAACTATGACTTATTCTTGCAAATGCTATTGGATATTGAACAAGTTTATCAACACTAATAATACACTTAGTGCTTCTTTCCTTCATGGTAAATCTATGAGCATTTCCTTCACCAAAAGATGAGAAGGTTACTCCAGTACCACTTTGAGCTGCTGCAGTTGTTATTGCAACTTTAAAGGAATCCTCATTTATCTTAATAGCATATACCGTGGAAGGTAAAACATCAGTTGCATTGGTCATCATGGCACTAGTGCCGACTCCAACAATAGTTGAATTTGGAGTATAAATTAATTCTTCACCAGTCTGGAAGAAATGATTTTCTATTGTAAATACACCCGTAGTTGATGCAAGTGCAACAGAATTTGGATTAAATTGTTTTGAGAAAATTGGGATCTTATTATTTCTCAATGTAAATCTAGTTCTATTAATTCTATCTCCATTAATCGCATTGTAGAATTTTTCATCAACACTGTCGGTCACAGGACCATAAACTAAATCTTCATAATCATTGAAAGAATCTACTACAGTGTAGAAAGATTTATTGAAGATTTCAATATCAATTTGTTGATTTTGATCATCCGGATAGAATTTTAATACTAAATTAGATCCAGATATTTCACCTCCAAATGTACCAAGTCCAGCCACATCATCAAGATTATCTGTATTAGATGCTGAAAGAATTGGTAGTTGCTGAGTATAAACATCAGTTCCATCAGAAACCATCATGACTTGATGAAGTGCTTTAGTCGATCCCGCACTTACTTGAACTACGGATTTTGAAGAATCAAACAGTGTTCTATCTAAAGAATTAATTACTGTAGATGCAGAAGATACTGTTGATTGATAGTTTGAATCATAAATTACACTTCTTTCTTGTCCATCTGCTTGATCAAGTGATTTAAATCTATATGTGCCTATTCCAGTCGCAGTTGCACCAAATCCAACAATGTTAGTTTTTATATTGAGTAAATTAGATGAAGTATTTTCATGTGTTATTGATAACACTCCATTATCCAAATTAGAATAGAAAGTGCCTATTTGATTTCCTGTAGATGCGTTTAGTGAATTGTCAATATAATATTCTGAAAGATAAGTGTTTGTTCCATCATGTGCAACATATAATCTTGCATAGTTCATGTCATTTGTCACACTATCCAAGATTATTGCATTAATATAAAGAGATTCAAAGACACTTGAGTCAACAGAAATTATTGTTGTTGTGCCCAAACCAACATTAGTATTTTCTGTAACAATAGATCCAGTTAAATTTACAAATCCAACACTCTGCGTTCCGACTCCAGTTGATGGTGTATTAAATATTTGTTTGACATATTTGACATCATAGTTTGTGTTGAAAGGATCATTTGGAGTAAATCTTAAAAATGTTTCATCAAATTCATTTTCAAATATATCAAAACTTCCATATGAAGTATCGGAATTTTGTAATGACTCATTTTCAACTATAGCAGTTTCAGTTCCATCACTTAAAATAGTAACATCCGTTAATTGAATTTCACTACCATCTTCACTGGTAACTCTGAACAAATAGTTTGTATATAAAAGATCATCGACTTCATCAATTGATAAAAATTCAGTATTTTCTGCTTCCGAATTTGAGAATAGATTGCTAATATCATCAATTGATAATACATTAAGGTTTCTCAATTCAGCATAATTGGTAAGCCTTTTATTCTCAAGTTTTAGGAATTTAGAGGTTGAATTAGTAACATCTATATCAATGGTGTTGTCAAAGTTATTAATAGTATCTACTCTTTTTTTATCAATAATATCGTAAATAAGTGTAAATCCATCTTTTGGAGTTGTTCCTACTCCTGCTGATACAGAAGATGTTATTGCAGTATCGGCAAAATTCTTTAATCCACTAGTATGAACTAAACTTTCTACAGGAGATTGTTGATCTTTGTAAGAAATAGAACTCTTTACGGAATAAGAAAGGTTTTGATAATAATCATTATCTGCAACGACTTGATAATCTTCACTTAACTTACCAATTCCATTATTCCATCCAATACGTTTTAAGTTTGCATATTCAACATCAAAACTTGCTTCATTAAAATCTAATGATTCTATTGTTGCGATAACTCCAGAATTAGTTCCTTTAATAATTTCTCCAACAGATAATTCATATAAACCAGAAACTTTTAAAGCATTTCCAATATTTTTTGCAACCGACAAATCTCTGATTATTTCATTTGAAGATAATGTTTCTCCTTCAAAAAATTGTGATAATTTTTGAGATACATTAAATTGTGGATAATCATTTTTATTGATTACAACTCCAGAATAATCTTGAAGTGTTTTTGCAATGCCAGTGTTTGTAGTAAAATCAGATACATCAATCGTTACGGTATCATTAAGTCCGAGAGAATTGTATGCCTTTACCTCAAAGAACTTGAATCCATAATCTGAAGAATTAAATCCATCACCATAACTACTATCCTTTTGAATTCCCTCAATATAAACTTTATCACCAACATTAAAAGGTTGAGTAATAAAAGTAGCTGCGGTTCCTATGCCTGGTGTCGATATTGTGCACGTAAAAATACCGGTATTTGAAGAATCTACACTTATAATTGAAACTCCGTTAGTATTATTAGTTGCAAATATTTCTACAGTTTCGTCTGGCAAACCTGCAGGTTCTGATTCAACATCTACCGAGGAAATTGCTGATCCTGTTAAATTTGCTTTCAGAAGTCCAGAATCTATTATGCTTCTGCTAATAGGATCAACAATAATCAAAGTTGGTGGATTTGAATATCCTTCTCCATTATTGATAACGTTTATTTCATCTATTGTATTAAAATCTTTTAATAAAATAGTAGGAGATACACTTGCCTTGGGACTTAATGTTTTATCAGAAGAATATGTAAACCTATCACTCAAAATTCTCTTTTCTTTTATAGATCCAACCGAATTTGATTTAGCATTTACAATTAAATCAGATCCAAAAACAGAATTTGTTGATTCTAAAGTTGGTAAAGACTTGTATCCAGATCCAAAAGATAAGACCTTTAGTGAACTTACTGGTCCAGATGCAAATGCAGATGTTGTTGAATATTCTAAAACAGAACATTCGGTAGAAATATATGAAGATTTTTCTGGTTTTGCTGAAATATTTAAATTAAAAGTAGTTTCTCCTGCTCCCGTTACAATAAATGTATCATTGTAGATACTCTCTTGATATTTTATTTCCGAATAATGTTCAACTTCATTATCAGAAATAATTTTAACACCTTCTTTCTCTAAATTATAATATAAAACTTTGGGATTATCGGATTGATAATTTAACGTCAAAGAAGATGTGGTGCCTACACCAACAGTTCCTACTCCAGAAACAACAAAGGTATCTGTAGATCCCGTGGAAACAAATTCATTATTAAATTTAGAATCGGTGTAAATTTTAAATTCATATCCCGACAGACTTGAATCTGTCAAGTCAAATACCAAATTATTATTTTCAATTGGATTTAATCTTGGATTTATTAATGACAGTGATTGTGAAATACCTCCAGTTGAAGCAAAACTTACAACCACTGGTGGATTTTGTTGAGAATCAGAATAAGTTTGGCAAAGATTAAATTTATTATCATCAATCTTATAAACAAAATATTCTCCGTAAGAACTATCTTCATAAAGAACTTTGTCACCTGTTTTTAGTTCATGATCATTTATCGTAAAATCATTTGTAATAGTATCAATTGCTGTTGAATTAAATCCAATTGGATTTACTACAATATTTTTAATTGTTTCTTTGTAAATAACACGAACTGAAGTAGAAGTTCCAATTCCTACCGAAAGTTTTGGATTAACATTTAATGTTACAGTATCTCCATCTCTCAGATGGTGTGCAGTAGAAACAGAAACAGCAATTTCACTCTTTTTAACATCACCCAATATTTGAGTATAATTAGATTCAAGCATGTATTGATCACTATCATCTGCATTTGTATGGAAGAATAATTCTTCACCATTAATAGCAGTTTTCAATCCAATTAAATTTGGATTTTTATTAACTACAAAAAGATTTGTTGGCAGATCAAACGGTGATAATCCATCGGTAGAAACAGTTATGTTAGTTCCATTAGGAGTATAAACAACTGATTGATTAGTTACAAATGGATGATTGTGAATATTAATACTCTTAGATGGAATATCATTATTCACCGAAATATTTCCAAAAACAAATGAAGTGCTATATCCAACCCCATTTATGGTAGAAATTCCTACAGACTCTCTAGGGTTAAAGAATGCTTTATCATTTACAGTAGAATTAAATTTATCTAATGGTTTAGGGATAGAGATATTGAAAGAATCTGGTAAGAAAGAAACTGCAGTACCAACTGTATGTGATATTCCTGCTATTCCTCTTTCGATTCTTAAAATATTTTCATTTCTGAATATGCCAAGAACTTTTAAGGTTTCTGTTCCAATACCAATACTGCTACCAACTGATATTTGCTCAGGAATTGGTTCCACATAAATTTCCGTTGTAATTCCAGATGATGTTACAGTAGATAAACATCTTGCATTTGCATAAGAAGGAACCGAAATTCTATGAGTTCCATTTAATGTCGAAAGATTTGTTGAGAATCCAGATATGGTAACATAATCCAAATTCAAAAGATTATGATTTGGTAATATTGAAATTTTTATATCTTTGGAAGAATTCCAAGTAAAAATAGAATCTGGATATAAGGTTGAATTTATTTGTATACTATTGACTTCTTTACCTTTTATAGATTCTACTTCAACATCCAATCCACTTCCAAAAGTATTAGTTTCATCAAAAATGAGTTCATCACCAACTTTATAATCTACGCCTGAACTTTGAATTTCTAAAGATTCTATTGAACCTGGTGTAACTGAAATAACTTCTATTTTTTGATCTAAAACATCACTTGTTTCATTAACAAAATCATAATTTGCATTTTTTTCCGATACCTTGTATGGTAAGGTATTTCTTAACAACTCAGAATTATTTAAGTCAAATGATTGATCTAGTTTATAATCAGAAGGCAATTGAGATCTATACTTATTACCTATGAAATATGGAAATTCATCAATAGTGGCATGATATACATAAATTCCGTTTGGAAATAAATCATTCTTTTCATATCTTCCATTATATTCATCCAAATCACCACTATCATCAAATTTATAATCTTCAACAAAAAATCCATCATCAAATCCAGAAGGTCTATCTACAACATTTGAAGAATCGAGAGTATATCCAGATTCTAGTGTTTTTACTCCTGAAGGTATTGCGGGATCAGGATATCCATATGGACCATAAATTGGATTTCCATCATATGCCCAACCAATAATCCCAGATCGTGAAGTTGCATCTTCTAAGAAAGCATTTCTCAAAGTTTCAAAATATTTTGAAACTGAATATTGAAGTTTATCATTTCCAGTTTTTAAAACCTCACCGTTAGGAAATCTTGTGTGATTATCATTGACTGTTAATTTTCTTATTTGTGGATCAATAAAACAGTTTTTCCCTGGAGAAACTACTTCGATTCTTGTGTCCGATGTAGAGTATCCAATGCCCGGATTGAGAACTTTTACTTCGGTTATTATTCCATTATTGACTATTGCTCTTAATTCTGCTCCAGTTCCTGATCCAGAAACTACCAAATCTGGAGTTGAATAATATTCAATCCCCTCATAACTGATTGAAACGTTAGTTATTTTATCACCAATAACATTAGGAGTTAGTTGAGCAAGTTTTCCATTTTTTATGTTAATCGTCGGATTATCTTCATAATTTAAAATTGTTGATCCATATCCAACTCCAGATTCATATACATATCCATCTATAATATTTCCCTTTACCACAGGAGTAGTTACTAGATCTTCATATTGTTGTGTAGATGTTCCGATTCCGGAAGTTGTGTATTTAATCGAAACGGAAATATCTGGATATGCAAAATATTGATATCCGGATCCAGTAGATTCTAATGTTTCAAAATAACCTCTTTCATAATTTGAAGGATTAGTTCCACCTACACCGGCATTGCATAATCTAAATGAATCATTATCAGTTTTTAAGATATAATATTGATTTGCACTAGAAATTCCAGAAATAGCACTAGTTTCATAATTGTATGTTACAAGTTCACCGTCATTAAATCCATGATTCTCAAAATTGATTGAATTATCTGCAGTAGATATTCCTGCAGACTTAACAATCAATTTTCTATTTGTATATCCTTCACCACCATCAATAATTTTTACACTATCGATCTGTTTTTTGGTTGAAAGAGTCGAAAATCTATGACTTCCAGAAGATCCTGTGTAGATTCCAACAGAATTGATCCTAGATTGCTGATCACTTAAAGTATAATATAATTTTATTGTTTTATTATTGACAACTTCAACAAAATATGATGAATTATCCGGCAAATCAAAATTATATCCTGCTGTTCCAATTGATACTGGATTGTTACCCAAGGAATTGTAAATTATTTGTTCACCATTGACAAAATTGTGATCTGTCAAAAATGCAATTTCATCGGTTGTTTGACTGACACCACCACCATCAGAAGCTTCATCAGCATTGAATAGAACATCTCTAGGTCTAGAAACCAACACCGGTTCAATAACGGCTCCTTTTCCATTTCCACCAGAAATATCAATGGAAACAATTTTATCAATATTATAGTCTTGGGTGTCTATATAAACTTTTTCAAACTTTCCACTAATAACAGGTTGAATTTTTGCTCCACTACCATTATCATCAGAAACTTCAATAATTGGTGGATTAATTACATCATATCCATCTCCACCAGATAAAATATCCACATCTTTAATTGGACCATAATATACTGCATCACTAGATTTATAATTATGAATTTCTACTCCATTGATTAGCATTCCTGTGTTTCCAGGAGATGTAAGTTGACCTGAACCAGTTTTAATATTTTTTTCTAGTGGAAATTTTCTTAAAAGTTTTTGTATTCCAAGTTCAGAACCTTTTTGTGAGTTTAAAACAAAATTATGAGTTGAAATACCAGAAACTGGTACTGCAAATGTTATATTATTTTCAGTTCCTATTAATGATTGCGATCCGTATAATTTAAATTTATTATTTGCTACTTTCTGAACAAAATATGTTCCTGTGGTTAATCCAGCTAAAGGCTCTTCTTGAGATGAATAGTAAACTACATCTCCGGTTATAAAAGGCACATTTGTAGATACAAATGAATTATAAACATCATCTATAAGATCATCTAAACCTGCAATACTGTTTATTTCTACAGATTTAACATTTTCCTGAACATCAAAACGATAGTCATTTACTGTGAAATTTCTTACTCTTGATGGTAATGAATTGGATGCAATATATGCATACTCATCTCTATCAACATAAAGATTGAGAACATCAGATAATAGTGTATCAGATTCAAATCCAGATCCAGAGGATTGTGTTTTGTTTAATTTTCTTCTTATATCATAAAGTTGAGTAGATGTTGTAAACCCTACAGGGAGATTTTGTAAAGTTAGAGTGTTTTGAGCAGTATCAACACTTTCAATGTAAGTTGGAGATGAAGTAGTAACTACAGTTTCAGTTCCTCTACTTAGTATTTCAACTTCATCTCCAGGTTTTAAACTTGACCGATCAATTACAGATGCTAATTTATTCGTATTATTATTAATTACTTCATGTCTTGTACTTGTATTGTATATTAAAGAATTTGCAAAAATTTCTTTCCAATTTGAATTGGTGTTTTTAATCTTATCTCCAAGACTTTTAATACTAATTATATCACCTTCACTTACCTTGAAATCTTCACTATCTTCCGTTAAATCGGTAATTACTCCTAAAATTATTACTTCAACCTTTTTATTTGTATCACCATTTTCATATGAGAAATAACTATCACTAGATCTAATGTTTGATGTTGCAGATATATTGGCAGTAATACCATTACATCCGAAAAATTGATTAATACTCTTTCCTGTATAGGAAATTGTATTTGATCCAGAAATTAAAGTTCCTGATTCTGAAAAACTTAAAGTAGAATCTACTGTTAAAATAGTATCTCCTACTGATGCACTTTCAGTTAATCTTGTATTTGGAGTAATTGTAAAATTACCCTCTACAGAAGGAAATCCATTATTGTTAACGAAAAATTCAAGTTTATAAAAAGTTCTGCCTTTTCTTGTGAATGGTTCTACTGCAGAAATAGCAGCTGTTGTGCCACTGTCAGTAGATTTTATGAGAGTTTCTCCAACAATATTTAAAGGTTCTCCAGATATTGCCTCTACGATTGCAACTTCTCTTCTAACATAATTTGCAGAAGATGGTTTGACCAAGTATTCCTCCAAATTTATAATAGATGGAGATTCACCAAAAATGACCTTAAAAAGGATTTTTATTGCTTCGTCAGTTCCTTTGGATGCATAAAAATCCTTTGCTCTCTTTATAAAGTTACCAGCATCGATTTCTTTTGCGAAAGAAACATTTTCTAATCCTGGTGTAAAAGTTGATTTTAATTTTCTATAAAATTCTTTTAAAAATAATGAACTTAAATTTTGAACAGATGCATTATCTTGATGCTGTGCGGCAGTTGAAGTGGAAAATATTAAATCATTATTGATTGAACTTTGATCATATTCACTAATTCCACTAAATCCACGAACACAACCAGTAAAACTGTTAGTTGTTATGCCAGTATAGGTAATGATTTCATCATCTACCTTAAGTAATCCATATTGATTTGGAAAACCTTTTGTACTAGAAACTTCAATTATTGTATCAGTAGAAGTTACACTGCTACTTAATGTTGTATTATCAACAACAACTTCTGGTATTAAATTATCTACCCTTAAATATTGATCTAAATTATCACTAATATCAACAGGACCACCCTGATATTCTTGGGAAATATAATATTGCTTTAAAAAATCTACTGCTTTTGGACTTTCGTCCAAAATGAATTCCGGCAATTGATTAGAAACTATATCCTGAATCTTTACCCTAGATTCAATTCCAGTTTGTATCATACTACTTTCTTATTAGACTTCCGTTTGAATAACTTGATGTATAGAAATCACTAACGAATCTGGTTCCAGATATTTCATCACCAGATGCAATTACATCTCTTACCATATTTATTGTACTTTTAGAGATGTTTAAAGAGATGTATAAGTCTCTCAGTCCAACAACATCATTAGATTCTGGAAATGCCTGAATTTCAATAACGTCACCAGGAACCGAAGTTTCGGTAATATTCAATGGACCAAAAATAAGTTCACCTTTTTCATAATCAATTCTTCCCACTTCTTTAGCAACAATTATCACATTGCCATTTTCATCTATTTTAAATACTGAAATAGATCCGTTTTTTAGGTCACTATCTGGTGTATCTGTCAGATATACTGTAGAACTTTCTCCGGCAAGTTTAAATCCAGTAGATTTTATATTTCTTCCTTGAGGTTTTACATTAAACTTATTTCCAAAACATATTTCATATTGAGCAGGAATATTTAAGTCTGCTCTCAAATCTCGACGAATAATGACTTTTGTTATATTTGATGTGATTGCAGTGCTAGTATTATCAATAACTTGTTGCGTTTTACTGTATCTAAATCTTCCACCAAATTTATTCAAATCTAAGGATTCTGAATATTTTTGAAGAGAATCAGTAACCGATGTTTTTAATTCATCCAAATTTGATACCTGCGAATAATCATAGTAAACAGAACTATCCAATTCGACGTAGAGGACTTTGAGGTCTGTTATTTTTTGATTGATTCCAGATACTGAATATTGCTTCAACTTCGATAAAATTTGTTCTTTATTGAAGTCAGAAACAAAACTACCATTTTTTGGTTTGATACTGATTTGAACAGTTCCAAACTGTGGAGGACTTAATTGCTCACCACCGACTACAGAAACTGATTCAGTGTTGGGATATATCTTTTTAATAATTGCTTCGTAATCTCTTGCTGTAACTGCTCTGTACTGCGATGAATACAGTCTTGGGGCATAATACTTAACAGAGTCAATTGGTTCGATCTCACCACCGTTAATTGATGACTGATTGGTTGTAATCGTAACAGTTCCTGGGTCAATAATGGTTTTTGAAGTATCAGCAGCTTCTAATGTTCCAGAGAACGTAAAAGAAGATGCACCATTACCATCTCTTCCGTCTGTTACAATATAATCTACGGTAATATAATCTCCATCACCATCTTCACCCAGTTTTTTACCAATAATTCCATCACCAAATCTTAATTCATACTTTTCATCCTGAACTTCATTAATGAAGAAGATTCTTGAGTCTTTATTAACATTAAAAATATTTTCCGAAAGAGTATATTCAAGACCTCTAGTATTTGATGATGTGCTGATATAAACTTTAATTGTAGATGTATCAATAAAAGAATTATTTAAAATAAACCTTTGATCTAAAGATCCATCATATAAAAATTGTTTGGTTAAAAATATTCCTTGAAATACATTAATATTGGTAAAAGAAGCAGTTCCATTCACAACGTTTGCTGAAACGTCCTCAGGAATGGCAAAAGTATATGTAGAGTCATTGGCACTACCAACACACACTATACCTGCTTTAAGGGTCAACGTAGGAGTGTTTACGGAGGTTGTTACGTCGAACGATATCTGTGCTGATGATGCTGTTCTGGAACGTGGTACGTATCCAATATTACCTGCTAAAGAAACAACATTTTCTCTCAATGTGGCAGAATCCAAAAAGGATTCGTTCACAACCATATTTGAGTTAAATGCTGTTATGTAAGTATTATATGCTAACGTATCGATTAAGACAGAAAAGTTAGACCCCTCAAAGTCAAAATCCGTGAATGTAGAATTCGCACGGAGATAATCTTTGATAGAAGTCTTTATCTGATCAAAATCCAGATTTGTATACTTTGTAAAAGGCATTTTATCTTGTTGCCTCTAAGAGGAATGAATATTCTTGTGTCGGAAACTCTTGACCAACAATATCAAATATAACCGTAATATTGAAAGTGTTCTCATCTGGTATTGGATCTACTTCAACAACCAAATTTTCTACTCTTTCTTCAAAGTTTTCAATTGCTACTTGGACTTGATCTTGAATTACAGATGCTGTGCCAAAATCGACAAATTCAAATAGAGTTCTTCTTACGTCAGAACCCAACAAAGAGTTAAAAAATCTCTCTGTTGGGATAGTTTCTACAATATTTCTCACAGAACGACGAATTGCGTTCTCATTTTTTAAAATAGGAAGGTCTTTTGTCACAGGATGGGGCTCAAAAGACAAACTAATGTCCTTAAATGCCCTTGATATCCTCTGAATTGCCATTGTTAAAGAGTTTTCTTAATTTTATTTATACCTTATTCCTGAAGATTCTTCTGTCCAACCTTTAAATCGTCATGCATGATCTCTTGAATCACTCTTTCTTCGGGATCTTCGGTTTTACGTGGTAGTGACCAGTAATCTGACGTTAAACTTGTGGTTCCCCACACTTCTCTCATATAATTTACGTCTCTATCGACGGATGAATTTGCCATTTTGCTCCTG
>CEOI01039751.1_pt1 | contig 13149 bp, 11 predicted proteins | sample 530351 | NCBI WGS metagenome assembly CEOI01 (sample SAMEA2619962, study PRJEB7988) | marine metagenome | biome: marine biome (ENVO:00000447); feature: deep chlorophyll maximum layer (ENVO:xxxxxxxx); material: "saline water (ENVO:00002010), including plankton (ENVO:xxxxxxxx)" | depth 17 m | reverse complement strand
TTATCCTTTGACTGTATGTAATGCTTCTAGAGCACCAGACAGTTTGATAAATTCTTCTTTCTTTGCGTTGAATGTTCTCTCTTGTTCTAGAAGTTCTTCACGAAGAGTTTCCAATCTACTAGTAAGATCAGCGATCATACCTTCAACGTCAGCGCCAGTTGATTCTGTTTTTGCCATGATAGAGAATAATAAGTAACTCAGACACTGATATTTATATCACTCCCAGATACTGTTTTGTCCCAGACACTCTCTCCCATCATACTTTCTGTCTTTATATTCTCCATTGGCATCAACATAATGTAGAAATAGTTGCAATAACCAAGGTTGTTCTAATGGTTCTCTCCAATGAGGTATCTCACATCCTTTGTATGTGCATAGATCTCCTGGTTTAAGTATTAGTTCTTTGATTTCATCCTCAGTTTCAAAATATATGGAAGACAAAGATTCTCCTTGTGGTGATGCTAAACATATTGTTGCAGAGTATTCACAAGATGATCTATCTACATGTCTTACAAGTTCATCTCCCTGATGATATAACCTCGTAAAAGAATATGTTGGGTATAATTCTTTCCCATAGATCTCACTAATCTTATTTGTAGATAGTTTGAGTATAGTTTCCCCTACAAGATCTCCCCACATTCTAATAGCCTTCGGTGCCTGTACGTCACCGTAATCTAGATCTTTGCCTGTTTTAATTTTAAGAATGTAATACTGTTCTACAAACTTTAAGAAGTCCAGATCTAAAAATTCTCTAACAACATGTATATTCATTTCATTTTATCTCCACATACCCAACCAACCAATGTATAACGTGTTCCCTTAGTTACTGGTGTTACTTCATGCAATGTGTGTGAGGGGAAGAATACTATATCTCCCTTTCTTTTTGGTACAATATGTGGTTCCCCAAAATGTAATACTAAATCTCCTCCTTCATAATCTTTTGGATCTGATAACTGAACAACAAAACTTAGTTTTCTGTGCTTTGGTTCTAAAACATCACCAATTCTTGGATCTGTGTGTTTACCATAATAAGAATCAACAGTGCCCACATATTTTGTGAACTGTAATGTTTCTATGAACTCCAAGTCATATTCAAAAAAACTATTGTTTACATCGTTTACTATGCCTGTAAGTTTTCTATACAACCAATCGTTATATGAATTTGGTGGTAACCAAGATACTTGACTTATTCTTATGTCAGAATTTACTTTGTTTGAAGATCCTACGACAGCATCATCAAAAACTGCATGATTACCACAAAATTTGATTTTAGTAATATCGGCATTCGTAAGTTCATCTTGAACAGTAATCCACGTTAGATTTGATTTAGTTTGTAGATACCATCTATCTCCACCCGAACCTATATCTTCAAAGTTGAGATCGTTGAATGTTTCTTCATAACAAAAATAATCACTAGTTGTCATATGTCACCTTAATTAGATCATGAATAGTTTTACTTTTATCAATTTGTCTGCAAAATTCTATATCGTTTTCAATTAAAGTATCTAATTCTGCATTCATTTTATCAACGAATTCGATATAATTTTTGACTCTGTGATAACCAAGAGAGTTCTTCATTATATTTTGACCTCTAGATCTTTGGAAATTGTTGAATAAAATAGTTTCCGAATCCAGTTCAAAACGAACACCATCCCAGACAATTCCTTGTTGTTCTATATTCTCTCTCGTCTCTTTACCAAGTCTTCTTAGACGTTCTTTATTATTCTCTAAAGTTTCTGGAGTACATGAAAATCCTTTTAGATTATCTATACGAACCCATCCTTGCCCTGGTTTATCAAACCATCCAAAATCATATAATTCTTCATCAGAAAGTGAAGGGACACTAAAGATTCCTCCCCAATTTTCTGGGAGTTCACTCATCGTTCCTTCAACTATTTTGTCTTTAGTATTACAGAGAACGTAATAATTACTCAGGTCTAGTTTCATTTTGTTGAGGTAATAATATATTTGGATTGTTAGTTCCAGGGAACAAGTTTTTAGATTTATATTCTCGCAGTTCTTCAACTGCTTTATCATCCATCTGCCAAGGTGCCATGCCTACCCAACCTGCAGCACCAGTAAGTTCGGGATCCCAACCTCTCCAGGTAGCGTAATCTTGTCTAGGTCTATGAACAATATCAAGACCAAGTGCAGCAGCAAGTTGATTGATTATTTCTACACCTTCAACGGCATTTAATTGATACCACAGACTAGCATAATCTCCTCTAATCGATATTTCTACAGTTCCGCCGCCAGCAGTTCCAACAGATAAACATCTTCCACGAGAATCATTTTGCTCTGCTTGAGCTAATTCTCTCTGCATTGCATTTAATTCAAGTTTCTTATGCACCTCTTCGAGTTGAGCATCTAGATCTTTTTCATTATTAGTGTTATCCATAATAAAATGAAATCTCTAGTTATTTATTGAGTATCCCAGGAGATGGTGACAAATCCACCATCAGGTACAGTTACATTATATGTTGCAAATGGTGTTGTATCGATGTTATATTCTTTCGCATTTGCTGTACCACCATTAGTTGGTTGTTTGCTGATAGTTCCATCTTGTCCATTACCTCCTTGGTTTCCAGTACCGCCTGATGAACCGCCGCCGCCTCCACCGCCGCCTCCGCCGCCACCTTTATATCTTTCTCTATTATTACTTCCAGCATTGCCACCACTACCACCTGTTCCACCTCCATGTGGATTGCCGGCACCACCAGGACCACCATTTCCGCCATTGACTCTTCTATCCGCACGGTTGTCAGGATCTCTTTCAGTAGATTGACCCTGATTACCACCAGTACCGCCAGGGTTTCCGGCACCACCACCTTGACCTTTTAGGGTTGAACCATAACCCCATCTATTCGATTCTTTTTCATTGTATTGGTGACCGCCACCAGATCCCCCTCCACCACCATTTCCACCAGAACCTGCTGATCCTCCTTGACCTGCTGATCCAGGATTGCCTGGGTTTCCTACTCCCGCTTCTCCAGCATTTCCTCCAGGGAATTGATAGTTAAAGAATTTTACAGTTTCACCTGCTTGACCATTTTCACCTGATGATCCAGAAGTACCAGGGGTGCCAGGATTTCCAGTGCCTTTATTTCCTTTTTGTCCAGATTTACCCGCTTCACCTGCTCCTGCCCTATATGATCCTGAATTTGGATATTCTCTCGGGAAAGTTTTCTTACCTCCGCCGCCACCGCCTTCGCCCGAATCACTTCCACCACCTTGCCCTTTTCCACCAGCATTACCTGGGTTAGACTCTTCTTCATTGTTGGTGCCGCCGCCTCCGCCGCCACCTCCTCCACCTTTTCCAGGATTTCCATCGTTAGCACTACCTTTTGTACCTTTCTCACCAGCACTTCCAGGATTACCTGGGTTTCCAGGATTACCCTTACCTTCTAATTTCGCTTTGTATAATCTTGGAGGAACTACAAATGAACCTGGTTGGTTAAACGTAACCGAACCAGCACCGAGCATTCCCGAGAATAAAATTTTTCTAGTTATTGGACCTGGCATGACTTATTAACTTGAATGATAGAACCAACCTGTTACTATATATTTACTTCTTTCGCCGTGAACAACATTTCCCCTATGAACATATGCAAAATTAGCAGGAAATATGACCAAACTATTCTGTTTAGGTGGTACTCTTAACTTTTGATATAAGAATTCAGTTTCACCTGCCTCATCAATATCATTTAGATATAAAATCCAAACTAATATTCTGTCGCAACTATCTCTATTCATTGCTTCAGCGTGGAATACATGGTATCCCCCACCAGGTTCAGTCTTTTGAATTTTATAAGCATCACTGTGAATAGGTATATCCCTCAGTACATCATATGTGTCAGCATAATCATTAAAACAACATTGCAAACCCTCACCTATTGTATCTAACATGTCCATGTCATTCCATGGAGCAAAACTTAGATTAGTTGCAAATAAGAATTCATCATGTTTTACTGTTTTACTTTTTCCTTCCCAATCTTGTCTATTCTTGACCCAATGAGAAGAAGTTCTCTTGTGTTCAAATTGGTCAATAACGTGTTGACAAAATCCATCGGGAAGTACATTTGAATACATCCCGATAAAATCTACATACTTACTTTCCATAAAAATCAAACACTATAATTGTAAATTGCAAGGTTACCTAACCAGTTGGATCCTCCATCATATGTTAGGAATGTCCAAACATCAGATTTTCCATTGGTAGGAGTCTTAGTTGGTTGAGCGCCTCCAGAATATTGAGTATTTTGGAATCCAATCGAAGGACTATTTGTACCATTTTTGGCAATCAAAGTAATTGCAAAGGCACTGTTACCTTGAGGATCATTTGGAACATTTGTGAACTTGAAGGTGGCGTTTCCAGAGAGTGTAACTTTGAATACACTAGATTCGGAACAGTCAAGTGAAATGTTATTTCCACTTACACTACCAAGATCCTTAAATGATTCGCAATATGCACCTAGACGTACTTTATTTAACTCAGCAAAATTGTCGCCTCCACTCAAAGAGTTGATGTTGAGATTTCCACTTACAGTAACTTCAGTACCATCCATGCTTAACATGGAAGAACCAGAAGAATTATTAAAGACGTACTTACTACTAGGTGATTGGAATTGGAATGAATTAGATCCAGTTCCGAAGTATAATCTCTTATTACCACTTCTATCATTATGCCATACATTTACTGCGTCTTCAATGAAGTCGCCAGAATCATGACCATCGAGCGTATCTGCGTTTAGATTAGCGACCTTAGTTGTTGATGTTACTGTAAGTGGTGGAGTTCCAGTTGCAACTGTTGATTGTAACTGTTGACCACGAATTTTACCTGTAGGTCCAGCATATATCTGCATACTGCCGAGATCGGCAGCACCCAGTACACTCTTCGCGCTAGGTCCGAAGTAAGTAATAACACCAACATTTGATCTAAGACCTTCATCATCAGCAGTACCACTTAACCATAACTTAGAACTGAATTGTCCATTTAGCATCCAAAGGTATCCATTACCTGTTGGGTTGTCATCATCATCATTACCTCTAACTTTCAGTGCGTTGACGACAGTTGCATTTACCTTATCTACATTAGCAGTTGTCGAAGTAAGGTTGGTAATAATACCAGTATTGACATATGCGGTTGGAGCACCTAACCAACCATCAACAGGTGAATTGTTTAGTTGACCTGCACCGTTGGGGAATGTTGTATCAGGAATAATTAACGTGGTAACAATACCAACTCCAATATATGCCTGATGTAATCCTGCCCATCCACTTGCTGCAGCACTATCTCCATCGAATACAGGCGCACCTTGTTTTGGAACAATCAGAGTGGTAACAATACCAGCGTTAATTGATGCAGATGGTGCGTCTAATTTAGAAGCACGAAGTCCATTAGTGAATACATCAGTTGCATTAACTGTATCGTAAGTTGCTTCATCACCAGATAATGTGGTGATAATACCAGTGGCACCATATAAGATGTCAGTGGAGAGATCATTTTCGACATAGAAGTCAGTAGCATATCCCGCCTTGATACTTGCATATGTACCAACTTGTAAGTATTGACATTCTACAGAAGTAAAGATGCCTGTCTGACCAGTAACTAAATTATCAGATCTCAGTTCTCCTACCTGTACTGTTCCATTGAATGTAGAAACACCAGCGTGTTTAGAGTGAATTCTCTCTTCAAAGTAAACACCAGTCTCATTTCCAAATGTTACTGCAGCACCAGTAATCTCAAGGTTAGCAAACTGTGCAATAGCATTAGCATTTTCTGTCTTGATGACATAGTTATCATCACCAGCATATGTGATTGGGAATGTAATCTCATCTCTAACTTCAATGGTTTCGTAAGATACACCCGCAAATGTCTGGTTTGCAGCGAAGGTAACAGCACCACCAACGTAGAGGTTCTGGATCTTCACAGTACCATTAACTTCTACCGCATCAGTACCATCAAAGATAGAACCTTGACCTGTCTGACCAATACCAAGTTTGTCCATTCTATAGGAGTTTAGATTTTTCTCCTTAGAAATAACACCGAATCTTCTCCAGTCACCACCAGTAAAGATGTGACCTAAGTATTCTCCTGCCTCTGGTTGTGCCTTGAGGGAGATGTCACCAACTCTCTTTCCTACCGTTGGTGTTTGAATACCTACAGTAATTTCTTTTGGTTGTGCTGATTCACCCTTAATCTTGAGAACACTTGTTTCTAGACCTTCTTCAGAAGAAACAGTTACTTTTGCACCAAAAGCAACAGGTCCGTAGAACTGTGAAGTTCTATTCTGGTTTACACCACCTTCAACAGTGATCGCATTCTTGACAACCAAGTCATCAAAGATGCCGTTGTTGGCATTAGAAACCTCACTCTTTGCTTCATCACCGAAGTAAGAAACGATTGGTGCCTCGAAGACTTCTTCTTCACCAGTTGCACCATTAACTTTAGTAGCACCAGTAAAGAATTCACCACGGTCGTTCATACCAGTGTAGACAACTGTGCCACCATCTTGTTCTCTTGCCTGTGCAAGATATACTTCATCATCAGTCAGAACTCTATCCTGAACCTGAGGCATACCAGTTGAGTAGTTACCTGGTCCGAAACCTAGGTATTCAAATGTATGACCAGATGCACGAAGAATGGAGTGTCTACGTAACTCCATTGGTAGAATATTGATCTTATTGATCATCTGACCAGCTACACCATCTTGTGCAGGTGTAGAGAACTGACCTCTAATTACAGATAAAGTATTACCACTTGGATTGGTAGTAATTCTTAGAATTTCTTCACCAAGTTGAACATAATCACCTAAACCAAATCCATTGGAATCACTTACTTGAATCAATATATCAGTCTTAGCACAGTTTGCACTCAGAGCAGTGCTAATACCAGTATAGATTGGTGTTGATCTACCACCCAAGTTTTCTTCACCAGCACCAACTGGTTTACCCTGTGAAGATAAACCAAATCTTTGAATGGTAGTATCAGTAGCAAAACTGCGAGCGACAGTAGAAACACCAGCAGTGAATGAGAAGGTGTGAATTCCTATATTCTCAAGAACTTGGAATTTGCCACTAAAGAAATCATCTCCACTATCGAAGATCTTAAATGTATTACCAGGTAAGAAAGCATGTGCTTGTCTTGTAGTAACGGTTGCGATTCCACCCACTTCATTATAGGCAAGATTCTCAACAAGCAAACCACTACCAGCATAATGTACTACTGGTTTTCTTGCATCATCTCTTTGTTTATATTGAATTGGTACACCCGCAAGATTATCATGTCTTACGACAACTGTTTTTGCATCAGGTACATCAACAATCTTATATACACCGTCTAATCTTGATTCGGCAAAACCAGATAGTTCTAAACTATGACCGATTACATTGTAAATATCCTGAACTACAACAACTGCTGATTCTGTTGGAGCACCAGCAGGTTCAGAAGATACTGTCATCGTATTGCCGATGGCATATGCACTACCACCTTCGACAATTTTTACAGATTCAATAGTGTTTCCTACAGAAACATTTGCTCTAATGACTCCACCTTCACCAAAACCACTCTGAGTAGTAAGATCTGCAGCATATATTGTAGTTGTAATACCAGCAGAATTGTTATATCCTGCACCAGGAGTTAGGACGGACAGTTCTTTAATCTGATTGAGTCCATGGTCTCTATCAAGAGTCAGTGTCGCTGTAGTATTACCTGTTCCAGTTAGAGCACAGTTATTTACTTGGAATATTAAGTTATTATTCTCAAGGAAGATCTCTTTGGATTCTTTTGTAATGGAGTTTCTTCTATCATTTGTAAGAACTCTACCAAGTGGAGATTTCTGTGCATGAGAAATTGCAGAACGAGGATCAGAGTTATAGTTATCTCTATCTTGTTGTGGATATAGAGTTCTAATATCTTGATTAAACTTCTTGTAACTAATACCATAACCAATATTTTCATTTGGCGAAACACTACCACAGATTGCAGTAATAGCATAGATACCATCCTGACCATCAGCACCAGGAACGTGTGGTTTAATTTCTCTACTTCTATAAATGAATAATGTATCTTTTAGTCTACTTCTTCTAAAGGTTGGTAGTGCTTCAACTTGTTGTTGAGTATTTCTTTGGTTTACTAGGTTTAAGAATTCTCCAGGATCTCCAGTAAGTACAGAGACTTCAAAAGTTCTTTCATTAGGAATGCTGTGAACCTCATAAGTTCCGTTATATGCGGAAGTTGCAGTTCCTGCTTGATTATTTGTACTTAGAACATTGGTAATAACAACTTCATCACCAACAACTAAATTGTGGTTTTTCTCACTTTTGATTGTAGCACGTTGAGTTACTGAACTGTACGTTGCCTTTGTAATAATTCTTGGGTTTCTTAGTTCTGTTGGATCACTAACCTGAGTTTCAAAGAAAGTAACAGAACCGACACCAACATTCTTAGATTCTTGAAGAATAAATCCATCAGAGGGTGGACGTGCGTTCTTATATTCTTTTGGAACTACATAACGCATCTTATAGATTCTTTCATCGATACCTCTGTTATCGATCTGTCTAGTAATAAATGTAGCACCTGTTACTTCACCTAGAACGATTGTTCCAATACCAGTAACAGCAGTATAAATTTCATTAACGAAAGTAGATCCAGAACTGTTTACATACCACTGATTTTCAAAATCATCAAATTGAATTGGGTGTCCAGGTTCACCAGTTACTTTATCAGCAACTGTACTTAGAACTTGAAGTTCACCACCGCCATTTGAAATTCCAGTGATATTAGTTCCACCTTCTGCATCATTAACACTGGAAGAAATTTTAATCTGGTTTGCATTTAGTCCAGTTGTCTGTGCATAATAAATTCTATTTGCTTCTAAGTTTGCTGGCATTTCACCAGTATTAGAATAGATTCTAATCTTCTCACCATTGAATAGTTGGTGAGAATCTGTAAATGTAATAATGTTGGAAGAGATGCTGTTAATACCAGAAGCACGACCTACTGTATATGTCTTGAACGCCTCAGTTGAAATTCCCGAAGGAACTGTCATCTGAATTGGAGAATAGAAAGAACTAACAGCAGTTCCAGTGATAGTTTGTAGAACAAGTTGATCTTGTCTCTTACCACCAATTTTATAGGAATCGATCTCTGATGGTGGTGGAACGTCAGCAGATTTGAAGTTTGCTAACCATAGTTTAGAAGTCGCACCAGTAGATACAATCTTCTGTGCGTCAAGAGGCAACCAAGTGATGTTAGCAATTCTTGCTTCTGGTTCTCTTGGTGGAATAATGTGTGTGATATAACCTACATCATCTCTATCAAAAGAGTTTGCCTGGAAACCAGCAGATTCCAGAGAGATTGCACCAAAGTTGGAGTTTGAGTTGGTGATAGATTGGTCACCACCAGACTCAGCAACGAAGTGTTTTGCGAAACCGATAGCGAAGATAGAAACACACTGAATGATAGAATCATTCGAGCATCTCATGTGGAAGTTTTCCCACTCTGGTTTGTAGATCGCTCTAGAATTAGTGTGTAAGGGTTTCTGGTCGTCGTCTACGGTGTCATTATCGTTGTAGATACCTGTTGCTTCATCAAAAAGAACAAACGCATTGTCGTCCTTCTGGAGGGAGATGCCGGTAAACTGTGCAGTCAGAGCAGACTTAAATCCAGTAGCTTTGCTACCATCTGCGTGTAGACCATTAACACCAAATACAGATCTTAATGAGCAGGAGAATACATATGGAGATGCAGAAGATGTACTATCAGATTCTACAACAATAGATGCATTTCCATATGCACCCTGATTGGGCAGAAGATCTGTTGGTACTGATGTTGACTCATATGTAAATCGAGTGTCTGATAAAACATCAGCGACAACAAATGAACCATTATATACATCAACGTTGGTACTAATACCAGCAACTAGAACTGGAGTATCTTTGAATAGTCCGTGTGGTTTATTGGTATCAACTGTGATTACTTGAGTTGGAATGACACCATCACCAGATCTGATACTAGTAATACCCAGCGGATCTGCCTTCAAATCACCGACAATTCTAAATTCATCGATGGATGGTTCAAAGTCTAGAGCGCCTGTAGATGGATAATCAGCAAGTGCTCTACCACCAGAGTCTCCATATGCAAATGTAACTTTATAGTAGTACATTTCCAGGTCAGTAATACCTGTCTGTACACCATCTAAGATTACATCATTAACACCATCAGCATATTCAAAACAAGATAGTTTGTGGTGAGAGAACTTAGGATTTACTTTCTTAGCAGTAGAGTCTGTATATGCTTGTCTTGCTGGATCTGCATCAAAGAAGGAGAATGCAGTAAAGTAACAAGTACCCGTCATCCTGAAGATGGATGTGGGTTTTACATCAGGATTATTAGGATCTGGTACATATAATGGGCGAATCTTAGTCTTTCTGAGGTCAAGACCTACAATAGATGTACCTCTAGGCAGAACAACACCACCATTTACACTGTTATATTTGTATAATTCGTTCTCTTCGTCAAAGATGTCAAAGTTGGTATTTTCATTGAACTCGGAGAGTCCTGCACCAGGAGTTTGCCACTGACCGTTTACATATTTTTTGAATAAAGCACTGCCACCACTATCTTCTACAGAGTGCCCAGGTCTGTTATCGATATAGTGCGTGCCTGGATATACCAGGATGGTCGTACTATCAATCTTATCGTTATTTCGCCCTTGTCTATATGAAAATCTTGCAGATTCGATCAGTGCTCTCTGAATCGTTCTGAAAGGTCTTGTAAGCGAGTTACCTCTATTCTCGTAACTGTCCGTTGCATCAAAATCGGAAGGGTTTACATACAGGATATTACCTTCAGCATTCTTTAGGAAATTCTCTAATCTACTTAGGGGCATCTCGTTTTCCTACAGTGACAAATCTATTCTTTTTATATTTAGACACCAAAAAAACCTCCCTTGTAGGGGAGGTTTTTATAGTCACACGGAAGGGTTATCACTGGTGAGTATCACCAATACCTATACTATCATGATTTAGGTAGAGAGGCAACTCAGCATTTTTATCTATTAGATATTCGATAGTAGTTGCAATATCGTTTAAAGCTTCTCTTAGATCTGGTCTTTGCCCTGACTCCATATTCAGATTTCGATCTGTTAGAGTCCAACGCCACTGGTCCATCGCTCCATTATGCCAGATTCTTATATTCATGAGACTCTTAGAAATTGACTAATACAGTATCTTCCATACTTTTTTCCACGATACTGTTCATCCATTATAACAGGAGTAACAGCATGTTGAATAACTGAAGGAAAAATTAATACTCTATTATTTAATAGTTCTACACTTATATCGTAGTCGGGAAAGTGAAGATTTCCTCCAGTAAATTTCTTTGGTTGTCTGTAGAACCAAGTTAGTGCAGTTGTGACTGCATGATCTCTATGACCTTTGTATTCGTTTCCATTTTCATAATAAACTAACTGGGTTGAATGTCGATCTATATTTTCACAACCAAAATGCCAGTGTCCATGATTGGTCATGATCTCTCGGTCATTTACAAATAATTTTTCGGTGATGTCTAAAATCGACGAATATTCTCTTTCATCAAAAAATTGATCAAGATATTGACAAAGGTTGAACTTTAATTCAATCTTCTCTCCATTGTCTCCTTCTTTCCATGCAGCACCTTTATCGATACTCGAAGGCGTTAGTCTTCTATCATCGTTGAGATAATCCATTTCTAACCATAGATCATCCAACTCTTTCTCCGTGTACATATCATCAACGATAATATACGGAAATGGTTCGTGAAAATACTGTATATTCATAAGCCTCTGACAGGACTTGAACCTGCGACCTGAGCTTTACAAAAGCCCTGCTCTACCAGCTGAGCTACGGAGGCATTATTTGCGGTCAAATTCAAAATGACCATGACGAGATCCCCACAGTTGTTCATCATTATCGACATCGAATCCTTTATCAATTACATGATAGAAACCATCACCAAGAATGGCAGACGATTGCATGTAAGTTGTTTTGATTCCACGTTCGACGAAACATTTCTTACCAGTGATGTCACCTACAAAAGTGTCACCATCTCTTTGGAAGGTACAATCACATCCAGGGACATGTTTACCATCTTTATATGTTTTAAGAAGAATCCTATCGTTCTCTGGTTGATCAATAACCTCAATCTCCACCTCTCGGTAGGGATTGCCACTATCCATTACATAACCCTGAGTTACTTGAAATAGATTATCAGATACTTTAGTATGTTGCAGTTCAATCATTGCAAACTCTCTCGGATGATTGAATGCCTGTTTTTGATTGTTGAAGTAACCTTCAAAATAACTACAAAATTCTTCAAACATGATCAGAAATTTTCTTTTATTTATAGTGTTTTGAGGAGGGGCACATGGCACAAACTGATTCTGACTTTCTACTCAAAAATTCACTGAGTTGTTTGTCACTGCAATCTGAATCTAAAGCTTTATACTTTAGATAGGGATCCCACTTGTCTGATATTTTATAATTTTTTGCCAGTAATGGCAAGTATGTTAGTGGTGGACATTTCCACAGTTTACCATCATGTAACTGAAAACATTTTCCATCCATAAAACAATTATTCCAACTTGCTTCTGGATCATTATCCTCATAAGGCATTATATCATTACCAAATCCTTTATAGATTAGATTCCACTTCTTATAACAATGATTGATCAGAGCAACAATTCCATAATCTTTTTCCCAAGACTTACATAGATCTATATTATCTTGGACTTTATTCATATATTCTTCCGAATCATCATGTAAAGAAAATCCTATCTGGATATTAGTTTCGGATAATACTTTACCCAGATTCTTATGTCTATGCAAAAAGAATCCATTTGTGACAAGAGTTATTCTACTATATGACCACATCTCTCTAGCAAGATAAAGATGTTCTATAAGGTCCTTATGTAATGTTGGTTCTCCTCCTAGAATTGCAAATTCTTTGGGAAATACTCTTTTATTCCAAAATTTATATTCTTTTCTTGCCTCTTCTATAGATATTTTTCCTGGTAGATTATGATTGGTAAAATCAGAACATCCTTCACAACTTAAATTGCAATTGTGTATGATGTGATAATCTAGTTGTGGAATAATAACATTTTTCAT
>CEOI01003661.1_pt1 | contig 13495 bp, 34 predicted proteins | sample 530351 | NCBI WGS metagenome assembly CEOI01 (sample SAMEA2619962, study PRJEB7988) | marine metagenome | biome: marine biome (ENVO:00000447); feature: deep chlorophyll maximum layer (ENVO:xxxxxxxx); material: "saline water (ENVO:00002010), including plankton (ENVO:xxxxxxxx)" | depth 17 m | reverse complement strand
CACACTTCACCAAGTACATCATCATATAATTCTTTTTTAGATTCTGCACTTGGTTCACCGTCAAAAGCATCAGTGAAATCAAACTCAATCTCAGTAATTAAAAATTGCATCAATCAGAAGTTGCGGTTGAAAACAAATCCTTCGGACCAGATAAAATCATGCCGAAGATTGCACTCCCAAGTTGCTTCCCAATCAACAACAACATAGTTAGGAAGTTCCATTGCAGTTGTGTCATCAGTGAATTGCTCTGCAAAAATTGCAGGTGTTTCATATTCACCATAATAAGCATCTTGGAAGTTACCAATCTCTTCGATTGAAAACTCTTCACAGAAAACATCAACTGCCTCGAAGGAATAAGATTCTCCGAGTTCTACATAATCCTCGTAGCAAGTTTCCAGTGCATCTTCACCGTAGGTGTTGATGAACTCATAAATGTCAGCATCATGATAGTTGTTTTCAACCAGTTCATGAATGACATCAATAGTGGAATCCTTGAGTCGGGTTGTGACAGACATGTGCCTTTGATTGATTACTTCGTAATGATAGCACCCAGAAGGGTGCCATGGGGGGTTTAGTGGACAGTGTTAGAACTGTCCTTGCGTCACTCAAGACTCATTGGAGTGCCAGTATTCATAATCCTGAACAATATGATCAGGATGACAATACTTTTCAAGAGAAGATTCTACAAAATCTTTCACATCCAAATCATCCATTTCAGCATTAAAATAGATGGTAACATTTACGGATGTGTGCATCTGGTTCTTGACTGCGTTCTCCATTGATTGTTTTAGTCTTGAAAATAAACTTCAGAAGTAATTATATGATTTCAAATCTCAACTGTCAATACGATTGACATCGAAGATTTGAAACAGTTCGAGTTGTGATCCTGTGAAAAGATTTTCTTCAGCAGGATAATCATACAACTCTTCTTGAAAATCTCGATAAAACTCTACCATGTCACGGAGAGCAGTAAGTTGCTTCTCCGTCAGACAATCCTGGAGGTTGAGAATAGTTTCCATTTCAGTCAGTGCGTTCACAGTGATGCCTTCAGTTCTGCGTAAAATTTATCAGCAACGTTTTGTGCTTCTTGTATCCGTTTCTTCCAATAATCTTTGTTATTGATGGATTCTTCTTCCAACTGCTTAAAATAAGCAACGGCAGAGTAAAGGGATGAAACCAAATCGGTCTCTTCTTCAAATGTGAGTGTTTTAGTGACCATGTGGGCAATCCCCTGACGACTTCTATAGAATAGCAAATTTTGGGGTCTGTGCTCATTTACTGTGCCACTAGAACATGTGGCACATCAGGGTTCATAAACTGCTAGGATTTCCCCCACTTTACCTCTAGAACCACCCTTAGCACTCACACTGCGACTCACGTTAATTTCGATGATTCTAGATGCGTCAGAGTACAATTCACGGGCAGCAGGTACATCGTGATTACTAATGATTACTTTTGCTCCCTGTCTTCTCAGATTAAGTGCAAGTTGCTTCAATCTAATTTGGTCGTTATTAGTAAACCCATCAGTAGAATATGCCGTGAAGTTGGAAGTTTCATTCAACGGAATATAAGGTGGGTCACAATAAACTACACTACCAGCAGAAAGATTCTTATACAACACTGGGTCTGCAAAATCAAATGCTGTCATTCTAAGAAGCATTTTTCTCTGCATATTATATCTAAATTCCATCATTTCGTCTCTCGGAAAGTATGGTTTTTTATACTTACCAAAAGGAACATTATATTCACCACTCTTATTATATCTTGTCAGTCCATTGAATCCATGTCGATTCAAATAAACAAACAATGCAGACCTTTCTCTACTATCCTCAGTTTCATTGAATAGTGTTCTTCTCTCATAATACAAATCAGATACATTACCATCCACAAAAAAGGATTCGCAGTAGTTAATAAAGTCCTCACCCTCACCAATAAGATGCTGGTAAAGTTGGATGATGTGCCCATTAACATCATTCAGAACACACACTTTTGCAGGTACATTTAACCCCACAGACATAGAACCTGCGAATGGTTCAATGAAGTGGTCAACATTACCAATAAGGGGCAAAATATGTTGCAGGACTTTAGTTTTACCACCTGCCCATTTAAGGAATGGTTTTCTCATGTTCTCAAATAATAGTTTTACCGAATTGTGTGCAGAGATAAAATGCCATATTTTTATCTTTCATAACTTTATCATTATACACCAAAGGAGTGTATTGTCCCCACTTATTCTTGCTTGCTTTAGTACGGATTTGAAGCAATTTATTAGGACCAGTAATCGTACTCAGTTCTTGACTGTTATTGTAACGATTGCGGATTTCATTACAAATATATTCATAATCTTCTGCGAGTTCACAGAAATGCTTAGGGCAACTGTCGAAACTAATTGTTGCAGTTCCAATATAATCATTAGAACGTGTGAAACCAACATAAATGGTTTGTCTCAGTTTCTCACCAACTTTGCTATCATAAAATCCAACTTCATCCCTGATAATTTCATGCAGGCAATGTTTAATTTGAGTGACAGCAATAGATTCTCCCTGAGTGAAAGATTTCAGTTCACCGTCAATCAAATCAGTCAAGTCAGAGGAATTACTAATACCCAGAGCAGTCTCCAGCAGTTGACCACGGGCACCCTTATTCTTGCCAGGTTTTTGAAATGCAGAAAAATCAGTAACTTTCAGTTTTGCTGCAACTTCGTTGGTGGTAAGTTTCATGCGTTCCTGTGTATGAATACACTATAACCCCTCACCCTAAGAAGGGCAAGGGGGATTAGACCAGTTCCAGGACTGGCATACTACTTGACTGAGTTGATATACTTTCGGAGTAAATGTTTGCCCTTATCTATCTCAAACTTACTGTCATAGACTTCCATTAACTCTAACACTAAGTCAGAATAAACAACTGGAACTCTAATGTGCTTAGTATCCCCAGAACGGGGAAACTTCTTCGTAAATGGCATTATATTATGCGTGACACATAATAATTTATGCAATCGGAACTTCACCCTTGACAAAGATAGTATCAACAACGTTTTGCAGTTGCTTGATGATACGGTCTCCATAGTTGTTGTTGGTAGGAATAACAACGTGACCACAGGGTTTCTTATAGAAAGCAAACTCACCTGCTTTCATTTTACCTTCTGCGATTGCTTTGCGGTCATCTCGGTGCATACGGATAACACGACCGACAGTCTGTGCCATCTCAATCACAGGAAGATTGCGGAGCATGATGCAATGAGTCAGACCATGCACGTTCATACCTTCGGACAGAATAGAATAGTGGAAGACAATGAACTTTTTATCAGGGTCAGCACCGAACTCAGACATCTTCTCAAAGAATACTTCACGGGAAACTTTGGTTTTGTCGATGTAAGCACCATGCTTAGATGTGATGTGCATGATGGTGTAACCCATGTCTTTCAGTTGAATAAGAACATCGGTTTCAGTGAACATTTCCCAGATGCACTTGCTGCTTGGAGATGCAACAAGAACTTTAGGAGCATCGGTGTCAGTAATCCCACGCAAAATGCCAATGACATTCTTACCATCGACCCACGCAGCATTTTCACGACTGCGGGTGTCTTGTGATTCATAGGATACAACTTTAGGGGGAATAATGCTACCTGCATCAATCAATTCTTGAGCAGGAATAGAGATGATGTTGTTACCATAAACAGAGGTATTGTTCATGGATTCAACTCCACCATGATACTTAGGAGTAGCAGTAAAGAAATAAGAATTATTTGCGTCTGCACTAGTCTGAGCAATACCCACAAAGTTGTTTTTCTTGACGCAGTGATGTGCTTCGTCAAAGTAAACAACATCAACGTCAATCTTTGAATCATTGACTTTATGAATAGAATTGTAGGTAGTAAAAATGAAGCAATGCTCACCACCAACTTTTGCAGTATTTGCAAACAGTTTGATGAGTTCTGGATTTGTACTCTTGAAGTGGTGAGTTTCTCCACTATGGCAGTGCATATAGTGAATATCTTTATTATCTAGGTACTCTTCAAACTCACCACAAAGTTGGTTTGCGAGGAGAATGCGAGGAGCAACAATCAGGAAGGTGAGGGGTTTAGATGCCCGTGCAATACGTTGCTTTGCATCTTCCATCATGATAACAGTTTTGCCACCACCAGTAGGAACAAATACAGAACCCTTGCGATTAGTTTGCACTGCATCGAGGGCACGTTGCTGGTAGGGGAGAAGTGTGAACAATCGTTTGACCTCGTTTGTGAAACAAATATAGCACCCCACCCACGGCAATGGGCAGGGTAGTGGACACCACCTCAGGTGGCACAGGGTTCAATTAAAATTATCTTCTAACCAAATATAAAAATCTTCGACTGATGGTGGTTCTTCACCTCGTCTAATTGCGACTTCACAAAGATACAAATACATATCTTCTTCTAGTTGATCCATATAAGAATGGTCAACTTCTTCATATACTTTATGACATTCGGGTTCATGTCTAACATACATTGGTGGTGGTGATATATCATTCACTCTCTGAGTGATAAGAACTTCACCTCCACCTGTTTGACCTCTTGCAGCAGCATTAGCATCTTCTACTGTATTATATCCAGTGAGATTTACCTTTTTAAGATAACCACTTGCAAGTCGAACTGTAGATTCCCAGTTAAACATTAGACAGTCATTTGTGTGATTTTATTTCTAATTTTATTTTCTAGTTCTTTATGCTTTACTGTGGGGAGGTCGATTTGCTCATTTCTAGCAATAGTATAAGAACTGGCAACAGATAAAACATTTTGCAAATACCTCAATTCATCAACAGTAAACATCACATAAACTCCTGCATATAATAATCAACGGGCAGTTCAAGTTCTGCTGCCTTTAGTTCAATTTCTTTTGCGTATTCATCAGCAATAATTTCATCTGCATGTTGGCAGAATAAGTCAAGAGTAGATTCGTGCATTAGTAACGTGAGGGGATTTTATCATAGGATGTTTTCTCTTCATCTCTACGATTGGTAACATACTCTAATTCTTCCCAATTTTCTGGAAAGCAACAAATAAGAGTATGAATTTTTTGATGCAAAGGGCAATCTTTGATGTTTTCATCAGTCTTACACTTTACACCAACTTCGATTGTAATGTAAGCACTATCTACAAAATAGACCCATCCCTCAGTAACTCTACCGAGGGAATCTGTCCATTTTACATAGTCATCAACTTGCGGAGTGTAACTCATTCGGTACAATCACTTGACGTAGAGGTAAGAACCTGCCCAGTCTGCACGTTGATACATTGCGTGACGAGATTTCTCATCAACGAGGTTGTAACGAATACCCTTTGCAGGTGCAGACCAAGAGGCAGATTTGTAGACATCTCCAGTCTTCAAGTCAACAAATGCGTGGGCAGATTGTTGACCACTGGATGAAACTACATGCACAATTTTAGCATACTTTCTGCCCTTTGTGTAGACGTAGTTATCTACACCTTCACCCTCAGAGAGAGCATCAATGCACTTCTGATGATAACCAGTCTCATCATCTCCCGCAGTGATGTGACGACGGTGCATCTCGATTGAATAGGTTTGGTAGTTAGTGCGAAGAACATCGCAGAACTGTTCAATCAGGTCGATGATTTTCTCTTGAGTGAGGTTGGTGTTCATTGGTCTGTTCCTTTGACTCTCTTAGAATACACGGTTTTGACCCCAGTGGGGGGTTTAGTGGACACCTTCACAACTGGCATGGTCCTTCTCCCATGGTGAGAAGTTCTTGGTCTCATTGTTCTTCCAAATACCATAGAAGTGCATTTTGATTACATCAAAACCAAATTCTTCATTGATATTCTTTCCTGCCTGTTTTGCATTTCGGCAGAAACCAGGAGCATGAGATGGTGGCATGTGAAAATAACCACTCTCATTCGCATACCTCCACCAACTACGAACAATCGTAGGATTAGCAGTAGGTTTTGCAATTTGATTGCGGATAAATTCTTCGATTACTTCAACAGATGCAGACATAATAAAAAAAGTAGTTAGTTTTCAATCAAAAGACCAAGCATCACAGATGCTTTCTTTACTTTGTTCTTCTACAACTTCATCAACACATTCTTGAATCACCTGATAGATGTAATCAACGTTGCCAACATCATCGAAGATACGTTCAACAACATCAGGATCTTCTACGTTATTGTTATAGTCAAACTCACCATCTTCATCCTTTAGATGACAATCGTGCTTGGTGTAAATCCATGCGGCACAGTGTGCATCTTCTCCCTGTTGTTCAATCAGTTTGTTCACACGTTGCTGGAGTTCTTTGAGTGTGTAGTTCATTTGATTTCAGAAATAATGTCACGAAGTTGTTTGGCACTGCCTTCCATTGCAGAGCAACTATAACCAGCAGATTCTGCATATCCACCGTCTGATTGATACTTTTGACATGTCAACCAAGCAGATTCAAGACGGTCAACAATAAGTTCCAGTCGAGTAATAATTCGAGGGTCCATCAAAAAGTGAAATAAGGATGGTCAGGGTCAAGAATGTGGTCATCTACGTTGTACTTAACATCGTAGATTGGGTAATACTCATCACCTGAAATATCATACACTGTAGCATCTTGCTTCAGTTGTTCAGGTGACATGCGAATAATAACTTGAAGCAATTCAGAATAGGTCATCACCCTTTGTTTGTATGCACATACAATAACACCCCCCAAGAGGTTTTGGGAGGTGTTGTAGACGGTTCTACAGGTGTCACACGGTGTCATTTAAGGATTTTGTTTCTAATCCATTGACGACTTGACCACGTTTAATCATCTTCATCATTGCTTCTTGTGCTGATTCTAAACTAAAATAACACGCAAACTTCTTTTCACCCTGAAGTTCATATTCAACTGTATAAAACTCGTTACTTAGTTTAGGCATAAAAATACTGTGTCCACTCAGAGTTTTTTGATTTGTTCAAAGATAATTCAATCTTATTTAATGGTGCCCTAGGTTTTCTAACTAAAACCATTCCAGACTCCTCTAATAATTTATTACCTTTTTTGATATTGCATTTTGTACATGCTGTTACTAGATTTTCCCAAGTATCTCTTCCCCCCTTACTTCTTGGATGAACATGGTCAATACTAAGTTCTTTTGTTGAACCACAGTATTGGCACTTATTTCCATCACGTTTGTAAATCATAGACCTTGATGGTTTATGATTCATCATCAGACTATATGGTAGTTTAATATAATTGACAAGTCTTATTACAGTATTAGAAAGCAGTTGTGCTTTCTCTTTCATGAGTAACACAACTGCTCTTTTCCAGTCCGTTAAATTTATTGGTTCGTAAGTTGCATTAAGAACTAGAACCGTTCTTCCAGGTTGTATCCGAAGATATTCCATAGGAGTTTTTGATACCGTCATAAGTATTTACACGAACTCGTGAAGAGTATCAATTTCTCCTTTAGATTTATAGTGTTCAAGTTCATCTTCTAAAGTTTCTGCTTCCATATAACAAATTGCAAGTGTAGTTCTTACCTTGTCAGTTATTGCGGAAGGAGATTGTCCATAATGTTGCCAACTTGAAGGTATCAACACACCACTATTTGGAATATATGGGGTATGAAAATATTCTTTACTTAGTGGATGCTGACAAACAAACTCACCACCCCATTGTGTATCCCAATGTTTTTCTGTAAATAAAACAAATGTCCAACAAAGTTCTTGGTCAAAGTCGTGATGGAATTTTGATGCTTGCCCAGAAGTCTGAGCATTATAGTGTATCTTACATATTTGAATTTTTTGTCTGATATGACGTAAAATTTTAAGTTTAATTATAGTTGCTGCCTTATATATTATTGGTTCACAATTTTTATGTACTACTCCCCAGGAAACTGGGTCATTGGCACTATCACCTGGACCTTCTGAATAATTATTGATTGCCCATCTCATGTGATGGTGAATCGTTTTATTCACATCATAAAAAAAATCAGGTTTTAATACTCTTTTAATTACAACAGGTCTATTAAGCATCTTTCTAAAAAATAACGTCTTGTGAAGGACTCGAACCTTCGACCGACTGCTTAGAAGGCAGTTGCTCTATCCATCTGAGCTAACAAGACAAATAGAGGGGTAATTAACCCCTACTAATTATCACCGAGAAGTATTGTAATAATACTCAGTGAAATCATCATCATCTTCGGAGCAACCCAACTGAAGATTTACAAAATCTTCATAGTCAACTCCCAGATACTTTACAGCAAAAGTCTCATAATCATCGTGACGAGTGCAGGTGTCAACCATGGGGGAATCTCCTTGACTTGATGAATACATCTTAGCAGATGGTGACTAGTTTGTAAAGTGTTTTGTGTCAGTGGTTACACTGTCACATCTACTCCAAATCTTCTGAGAATGTGTGGATGAACGTCTGCAACTTCTTCAACAATTTGAACCTCTTGGTCTGCATCACAATCTTGATACAGAAGATTCAAAAGAGTGTTTGAATAACTTTTTCTCAACTCTTTGATTGATAGGTTGAAGACAATATCATCAACATATTCTTGCAGAAAATCATCCCGAAGTTGAGAATTGCGGGAGATTTCTTCCGCAAATGATTCTTTTGTGTATTTTGACATAACGAAATAAGATGGAAAGTTACGTTCGTATTTCAGAACTTCACTATACAAATCAGGCATCTTCAAGAACTTTTGCAAGTCGTTTTTCCTCACGCAATTCTTTAACAATAAGTTGTAGTTGTCGAATATCTTCACTCAAGATAGTCAAATCATCATAGAGCATTTCTGCTTGATAATTACTAGTACACTTCTTGTATTGCTTGGTCATCTTGTCGAACTTCTTCTTTTGAGTTTTGAGTTCTTTCTCGTACTCTTGAAGAGTTTTGTTATCGTAAGTCATCTTACAGTGATAATCTAATAAAGTAGTTGATTATGGTTTGATAATACTATCATGCTTGTTTTTTGTCAAGCATGATAATTATGTATTCAAGGAGTGGGGTCGTAGAAAACAATCTCCTCCATCAATGGCATGATTTCATACTCAAGCAAATCAAGATGCTCGGGGTTAATCATCATGTCCATTTCATGAAGTTTACGTTCTCTATCAATCAGATTCTTGAATTGATAATAAGTCGATTCAAGTTCTGCATAGGAATAAATCACTTTACCCATTGTCCCCGTTGTACCATAATCTTACGGATTTCGAGATAGATGAACTCCCTCATCCGTGGATTTGTAGTAGTGCCATAAGCATCACGGAGACGTTGAAGATACTCTTCTTGCGTCGTCATTTTTAGAACCTTTGCATTAGTTTCACCGATTCCCTTCATAGAGGAACCTGCTTTTACTTTGTTGCGTCCAAAGTTACCAGAAACTCGACCAGAGGTACGAAATTTCGGTTTGATTTTAGAGAGGTTTGAGAACATGTCTCGTTTGCTTTGACTCTTTAACTATACATGAAAAAGGGAGGTCCGCAACCTCCCCTGTGACACTATCAGAATTGTCCAGTAGATGTGTAGTAAGCAGCATCGGTGATTGCATTGAAACAAGTTGCAATGTCTTCACGCAGTTTAGTTACTTCATACTGGTGAATCTCCCACCGTGCTTTAATATCCTCAAGATAATCAGCAGCAGTGAGAAGAACTTCGGGACGATTCATGTGGTCCTTGTTGACTACTCCGTTAGTATGGCATCAAAAAGGGGGTCTTGCAACCCCCTGTGTGCCACTTACTCAAGTGTCTTCTTTGGTGGATTGACCATGTTGTGTAGTTGTCTCTCTAATTCACATTTAATAGATGACAACTTACAGTAGAGATAATGTTTATATTCATTATCTTTAGTAAGTTCAACTAAATTATCTACTTGATACAAAGCAAGTATAAGTCTAGTTTGCTCGTCAATCACTTTACAACTGCCCAGTTCTTATCTTCTTTCTTATTCATACTGAAACGATACTTGCCATTGATAGAAGTCAGGTAAAGAATACCATTAAGTTCATTATCAATATAACAAGAGTGAAGTTTACTCATCTCAGTCACAAAACGGAGACGAGCAGCATTAGAACGAGGGTCAACGCAGACCATTTTACGTTTGGTAGTCATTTTAATAGGTGAAAGTTGAATCTAGGAAACCAGTTTCTCCATCTGGCATGAAATTCATTGCCAGAACGTGTCTAGTTTTATTGAAGGTGTTTTCATTTACCCAGTGTTCCATATGACTGGGAAACAAAATTAGTTTACCACATTCCGCAGGGAAAGATAATCTTCCATATGGAACTATCCCCATATCTTGTGTGTTCACTGGAACATTGATAGCATGGGCAGGTGCGGATATATTTAGTGCTTCTCTTTCACCTTTTTCAAAGTAAAAACTTGCACTCCAAAAAGAATTGGTATGTTTATGTTTAGGATGTTTTGCTCCAGGTTTTAACCTAAAAAACCAACTTGTTGTAAGTTTTAATGGAACAGTATATTGCAATTCAGACACCGCAGTATTTACTCTCTCAGTAAATAAATCCTTCAGGTGCTGATGTTCATCCAGAACAAAGAAAGATTCCGAACCACTCCTATCATCATCTGGCATCCTCCACTTTACAGCAGAAAGAATATCCCCGAGGTCTTCCACAACCTCAGGAATATCAATGACATAGATTAAGGTAGGAAATACCGAAAATCTTTGCGTATTACTATCAACTTTCCATCCAAACATTAAGCAGCAAGAGGAACATCAGAGATTTCAACCAATTCAGGTTGCTTTGAGTCGTCAAACTCATTCATATTATAGCAAACCCATCCAGCACTAGTGAACATGTACGCATATTCTTCATTATTATCTTTGGTGAGATACTCATCCATAGACATATAAGAAGGAGGACAATCCTCACCACGGTCAGCATAATACTCAGGTTTGTTGTCATCACCCCAAGCAACAGACATATCACCACCGTCAATGAGTTCTGCTACTTTCTCCTTCGTATTGTAGTGTGTCTTGAGAATCCGACCCAACCACTCAGGATAACCATCCCAATGATGATAAGCAGAAAGAATATCGTTACCAATTTGAATACCGATGCGTGAACGAGTTGCCATGATAAAAAAATTAAGGACGAAAAGTTAAATCAGAGTTGTGCTAGTGGGTCTTCACCACCAAACCAATCTGTTTCCTCAGTTTCAAGTTTGGATTCAAATTCATCTTCCAGAACATCATCCATAGACTCAAAAACATCATCTTCAGGAATCAACCACCACCCATCATGGATGTCATCGTTGATGTGTTCGTACTGTTTCCCTTCAATAAAAATCCGAGACATGCCCTTCATTTGATTACCTAGTAATCATAGCACGTCTCGGTTGTAGTGGGGGTATCAGTGGACAGTTACCCAACTGTCATCACATACCAAATGTTCTTGGTTCTGGTGTTGCTTCTGGTGCTGCTTCTGGTTCAGTTACCTCTACTGCTGGAGGTGCTGCTGCTTCCCCAAATACCTCTTCTTTAATGGTTCCAGGTGCTGGAGGTGGGGTTAGTTCTGCTGATTCAGCAGGTGCATCAAAAACTTCTGGTGGTGCTGGTGCTGCACCTTCAAATAGGTCTCTAAATCTGCTCATTTCTTTACTCCTATAGTTTGTTGTGGTAGTTCATCAACTCCATAAACAATGTGCATCCATTCCCAGGTAGTAATACTGACAGCAGATGCAATCAAGGCAATAATAATAGTTTTACTCATAATCAGTGGTTATGGCATACTCCTTCTGCATGGCAATGGGTGCTGTTTCCATTCATGTGGAATGCCCCATGATAGAAACCAAATCCAATAATGGCACTAAAGATTGCGACCGCAGATGCTGCTGCGAATGGTGCTACGTTGGATGCACCCTTTGCGACTAAAGATTTCATAAAAAGTATCCTAAGTTTAATTAACTCTGGAGTATTTATACAAAAAGAGGGGCATCTCACCCCCAAGAGTCTATTGGATTAGAAGGAAGACTTATCCCCCATCCCCCATTCAGGCAGCAACGGTGCTGCGGGAGAATGCAACAATGTTATTTGCTGCGGTTTCAGATGTGTTTGCATCTATGTTTATGTCCCGTCAACAATTACGACCTTTTTGCCCTGTCGAAACCATGGCACCCCCATGAATGGAGGTGAGGGGAATCGAACCCCTGTCCAAAACAACAGACTTCGCAACCTCTTGAACACTTTATATAGTAATCGCACTTCCTCTATCAGTCAAGTAATCTGTGAAAAGAATGCCATTTAAGTGGTCAATTTCATGTTGCACTATCCTTGACAATAAACCGTCTAAGTCTACAGTCTGAGGTCTCCCAGATAGTTCTCTATATTTCACCCTAATCCTGTCTGGTCTGAGAATATCTGCATATTCACCAGGAACACTTAAACAACCCTCATTAAAAGAAACTCTTTTACCATCATCCCAAATAATTTCTGGGTTAATCAATACCCAATCATTTCCTCCATCATTAACAATTATGATGCGTTTAGATACCCCCACCTGGGGTGCTGAAATTCCAATACCCTTTGCATCTCTCATTGTCTGTGCCATCTCAGCACAAAACTTTCGGATATCGTTGTTTATATTTGAAACTCTTTTTGATTTCTTTCTGAGAACAGGAGAACCTTCTACTTCTATTTTCATAGTTCTGTTCTTTACATGGAGGTTAGGGGACTCGAACCCCTGACTTCCTGCTTGCAAAGCAGGTGCTCTACCAACTGAGCTAAACCCCCCTAGTTAAATGCAAAATTATAATTACATGCAAGAGTTTTTCTTACAATATCACTTTTATGTGGTGTAACACCATGTTGTAACCAACCAGGAAAGAAAATTACTTCACCTTCTGTTAAGATAGGATATATTTGGCTATTAGCAATCTCAGGAACAGCATGACTCCATCTAGATTCTGCCATTGACACTTCATTATAGAAGTAAAACTGAGAAAACTCTTCTCCATCATTCAACAGAAATACTGAAGCAAAATCATTTTCTGAATGAGAATGAACCTCTTGATAAGAACCTCTTGTATAGTGATTTATCCAAGGGTCTGATGAATAACATCCAAAGTCTTTTCCTAGAATTTTAGCAAATTGTTGAACAGACGGTCCAATAATAGAAGAAGTCTCTTCAGCATTAAGTGGAACTCTATCCAGGTTGCAATCAGCACCCCAAGTAAACTTTTCATTGTTTACTTCAGTTTTCTTTTCACAAAATTCTAGAAGTTCATCATAGTTTGGAATTTCAAACTTAATATAAAAATCTTTGGGAAAACACCTATTAATCATTTTTCTTTTTTATTAAGTTTGAAGTACATTTTATAGTACTTTTTCTTCATTTCATCAATAATATTCATATCTTCCTCAAATCCCATATATTTGAGATGTTGGTAAGTACCTTCCATTTCACTAATGAGAAGAAGAAGATTTATGGGAGTAATAGGACGACCCCCAAATGTATATTCAGAGAATTTCATAATGAAGAAGTGTCGATGAAAGGACTTGAACCTT